>Ga0326727_10004356_pt1 | contig 42726 bp, 34 predicted proteins | sample MB2enrmetagenome_FD_207643 | JGI IMG/M metagenome (GOLD analysis project Ga0326727, IMG submission 207643) | Lab enriched peat soil microbial communities from McLean, Ithaca, NY, United States - MB29MY | ecosystem: Environmental > Terrestrial > Soil > Wetlands > Peat | place: USA: New York...
CACCTTAAACAACCAAGTCATATTCGAGTATCAAAGAGCAGCTACTGTAGTGCCAAGACTTTTTTTGCACCTTGTAATGTGCTGATATAGAATAACTTTCAAAACCCAACTGTAGAAGATCAGTCTAGATAATCCATAGTCAGTGTTGTCAACTTTACTCAGAATATGTAATAATTAAAAAAACTTCTAATTCAGAACTATTTGCAATAAGAAGTCATAACAAGGTTTATCCATGTCAAAACAACCTTTGCGCTTGATCTTATACCTCCTGATTTCACTGTTAACCGGGATAATAGTCACCCTGGTTACGGATAGCTTTGAAAATATTGCAGTCGAAAAAAGGATAAGAAAGGAACTGGAGCAGGAAATCAGGGCTGCCGCAACTTCTTTTAAGAATTTCGCCGGGACATCCACACCCAAGGAATTAGTAAATTTCGTAAGAGCATTCTCGGCATCGGCACTGAGCGACAAAATCATTGCTTCTGATCCTGTTCATGATAAAACGCCAGACCGCGGGAAGTTCGCTTTCCTGTTTTCCTATGTAGCAGGCGATGAAAGGCTTGATTTTTACATCCTGAATTCCTACCTAAGTGACGAGCTTGCTGTTCTGGATAATCCGGAACTTGTTTTTGGTCTTTTCGTTACTGTCATTGTATTCACTTTCATTATTCTGTATACGGAAAAGAAGAAGCAGGCTGTGGTCCTTCAGCAGCAGTTTGAAGAAAAACATGAGGAGTTCAAAAAGGTATTAGAAGAGCACGAAGCGCTGGCTTTGCTGGGGCGTATGGTAGCTACCCTCGCACATGAGTTGAAAACGCCCATTGCTACCATTTCAAATCTCGTTCAAATCCTACCTGCTCGAATCGGAGATCAAAAATTCACTAGCCGTTTTGTAACTTTAACCACAGAAGAACTGAATCGGATACGGCAACTTGTAAACAATCTCCTGGCCTATGGAAAAGAAATTGATGTCGGAAACGAAGAATGGATACATCTCTCCCCATTCATAAACGAAATTGCGCTGAAAAATTCTTTGCAATTAGAAATGCCTCAATCCGTAGACATATACGGGGATAGGTTTTTACTGAACCTTCTTTTTGATAACCTTATGCGAAATAGCAAAACTGAGGGTGCGGATAAAGTTCAGATAAAGCTTCGCACCGAAAAATCGGCGGATTTCTCTACAAAATTCCTGTTGGAGGACAATGGCAACGGTTTTCCGGCTCAAGGAGACCTCAATACCCTTTTCGACCCGTTTATCACCTGCCATTCAAGCGGAGCCGGTTTGGGTCTATATTTAGTAAAGAAGATAGTCACGGCGCATGACGGCGAAGTTTCCCTTTACAGAATGGAACACGGAGCAGGAGTCAACATAACTCTGCCCCGCAAAAGGGTCATAATAAATGAGCAAAATTGAACAAAAACCTTCTTTACTTATTGTAGATGACGAAGCCAACTTCAGGGAGTCTCTTGAAATGGCCCTTGAAGACACTTTCACCGTTTTTCTTGCTGGTTCCCTTGCCGAGGCCAGGAAAGAACTTTTATTGAGAGTTCCGGACACGATCCTTCTCGACATAAGGCTCCCCGATGGGGAGGGGGTGGAACTCCTGCATGAACTGAAACCCTATCGGCAAATGCCAGTGGTTATAGTCATGACTGCCCACGCCACGGTTGAAAGCGCGGTCAGATCTCTCAGGGAGGGGGCTGTCGACTATTTCATCAAGCCTTTCGATATCAGCAAGCTAAAACGGGAGCTGGCAGTCTACCTGGAAAACCGCTCACTCCATAAGAGGATAGATACACTGGACCGTGAACTCAAGAAAATCTCTCCCCCCTTTACCACTTCGGGAGCGGGAAAAATGAAGGAGATCGTTGACAGGGTCCCGCAGATCGCTCCTCTTGACATTCCAGTTCTGATCAGTGGAGAGACCGGAACGGGGAAGGAGAAGCTGGCTAACTGGATACATGCACTATCCGGACGTAAAGGGGAGATGGTGGCGATCAACTGCGCAGCCCTCCCCAAGGATATCCTGGAAAGCGAGCTGTTCGGTTATGTAAAGGGCGCATTTTCCGGCGCTAACGCCACTAAGGAAGGGCTTGTGGAGAAGGCTGATGGTGGCACCCTGTTCCTTGACGAAATTGGCGAATTGCCGGAAACCGTTCAGGCGAAATTTCTCAGGATACTGGAAGACGGGGTCTACTTTAAGCTCGGGGAGACAAGGGAGCGGAGGGTGAGTTTCCGGCTCATTTCCGCAACTAACAGCGAGCTTGCCGACCCTGCAAGTTCGTTACGCAGAGACCTCTTCTACAGGGTCAACGGCATCGCCTTTGAGCTACCTCCCTTACGGCAGCGGCGGGACGATATCCCCCTGCTAGTAGCGACGTTAATAACGGAGGCCAACAATGCCTATAAGAAAATGGTCAGGGGAGTGTCGCCCCGGACCATGCAGCGCCTTATCTCCTGCGACTGGCCTGGCAACATAAGGGAATTGAAATGGTGTCTCAACCGGGGTGTCGCCATTGCCGCCTGGGACATCCTGGATCTGGATGATCTCTCCTTGATCCCTCCGTCCGAGCCCACAAAAGACCGTCCTGTTGAGGGAGCCATCGATTTTGGCGTCCCTTTTGACGAGGCGGTCGATCTGCTCGAAAAAAATTACATCACCCACGCAATGCAGACCTCCAGCAATAAGACGGAGGCCGCCCGGTTGCTCGGCATCTCGGTCCGGGTGCTCCACTACAAGATAAAAAAATACGGTCTCTAGCCGTTCCCTCCTGCATACAGTTTTCGTCCTGACTCGACAAAAATGTCTACGATTTATTCACACCTGACCGCAACTTCACCTCTAATCCCCCCAAACTTCAATATGTTATACATTGGCATCTGTCTTGCCTATATGCTCAATGACGCCAATGCGCCAATCTGCAAAAATTATGCAAGCGATTGCCTATAGTTGACATCATTCGGCCATCACAAGGCTTTTCCAGAACGGGGTATATCCATGCGATTTAACAAGAGAACTTCCCTATTGTGCGCGGCTGTGACGCTTGCGGTACTGGCTATCTCTACCGGCATTTATTTCGCGAAGAATTTAGGTATCTTGCCCAAGTCAGGGGTGAACCCCGGTCAGGCAAATGCCGCACAGAGCCAGACGCCATCTACTCAGACATCGATCCAGCCCTCAGGCGATCCTCTCAACGCAAAAACAGTGACTCTGGAAAGTACTCAGCTTAAATCGGTCAAGGTCGAGCCAGTAGGAGAGCATCTCTTCGCGATTCAGCGAGAGGCGGAGGGCAGTATCGACTTCAACCAGGACAGGTCGGCCCAGGTCTACCCGACGAATCAGGGGAAGATCATTGAGCTGTTCTCCAACCTCGGCGATGAGGTGACAAAAGGGAAGAAACTTTACACAATTGACAGCCCAGACCTCATACAAGCCGAGTCGACCTTGATCTCAGCGGCGGGTGTCCTTAACCTGACCACACAGGTGCTGGAGCGTGCCAGGAAGCTTTACGAGACGCAGGGAATCGCCCAGAAGGACTTGCAACAGGCAATCTCCGATCAGCAGACCGCGGACGGCGCACTCAAGGCAGCCCGCCATGCCGTGAAAATCTTTGGCAAGACTGAAGCCGATATCGATCAAATCGTTGCCAAGCGCCGGATCGATCCGGTGATGGTCGTGCCCAGCCCGATAACAGGCCGCATAACAGCCCGAAATGCTGCTCCCGGACTTCTGGTGCAACCGGGCACCCCACCCGCCCCTTACTCGGTTGCCGACATCTCGACAATGTGGATGGTGGCAAACGTTACCGAAAGCGACAGCCCGCTTTTCCATGTGGGACAGGAAGTCAAAGTCAAGCTCATGGCATTTCCGGGCCGGGTGTTCGAGGGGATAATTTCCACCATCGGCGCTACTGTCGACCCGGCTACCCATCGGCTCATGGTCCGCTCAGTAATTCGAGATCCAAAGCACGAACTGCGGCCTGGAATGTTCGCTACCTTTGCCATTCGCACTGGCGACCCGGTACGTTCTATCGCAGTCCATACCGGCGGCGTGGTCCGGGAAGGGGACGGTACCATGACGGTCTGGGTTACCACCGACCGCCGCACCTTCGTCAAGCGCACCATCAAGGTTGGCCTGCAGCAGGATGACTACCATCAGATCACCTACGGCTTGCGGCCCGGGGAGTTGGTTGTCACCGATGGTGCGCTCTACCTGAGCAACGCTCTGGAAAATGCGTCCAACTAATAACCGGCATAAGCAGGTGCAAAGAAAGGTAGTCTCGTGCTGAAGATCATAATTGCGTTTGTCCTGACCCGCCGCCCCATTATCCTCATGAGCTTGCTCGTTTTTATCGGATGCGGATTCATTGCGTATTCCAAGCTCAATATCGAGGCATACCCGAATCCGGCTCCGGTGATCCTTGAAATTACCGCCCAAGCCGCCGGTCAGTCTGCCGAGGAAATGGAGCGTTACTACACAATCCCGATGGAAGTCGGCCTCGCCGCCACCCCGGGAGTTGAAAACATTCGTTCGACTTCTTTCTATGGTCTCTCCTTCGTCCGCGTCACCTTCAAATACGGCATTGATTATTACACCGCTATACAACATGCGGCCCTCAGCCTGCAGCAGAATGTCAGCCTTCCCAACAACGTGCAGCCCCAAATCCAGGGGTCGAGCTTGGTTGGCGAGATCTACCGTTATCAAGTGGTCGGACCGCCACACCTCGGACTGACCAATCTCCGCACAGTGCAGGACTGGGTGCTGCAACGCCGCTTGCTTACGGTTCCGGGCGTGGTCCAAGTCAACACATGGGGCGGCACGACCAAGGAATTCGAGGTAGAAGCCAACCCACAAAAACTCGAGGCATACAGCATCACCGTACCACAGTTACTGAGCGCCATCGGCAACGCCAATATCAATGTGGGCGGACGCACAATCAATATTGGCCAGCAGTCCGTGAACATCCGTGGCGTCGGGCTCATCGATAGCGGCGGTACCACCGATTTGACGCAAGGCTTTAAGGTCGATGACATCCAGAATATCGTCCTCACCCAGTTGAACGGCATTCCGGTCCTGGTGAAAGACGTAGCAAGAGTTTATGTAGGCAATGTGCCAAGGCTCGGCAAGTGTGGCCGCGATAAGGAAGACGACGTTGTGGCGGCCATTGTGGTCATGGACCGGACACTGCACACCAAAGATGTGGCAGCCCGCGTCAAGGCGGAAGTCAAAAAGATAAACAGCGACGGCACCTTGCCTCCGGGAGTGAAGATGGTTCCCTTCTATGACCGCACCACGCTTGTCTCGGTCACCACCCGCACAGTCATTCACAATCTCCTCTTTGGCTGTCTTCTGGTTTTCCTGATCCAGTGGATATTTCTGGGAAATCTCCGCAGCGCCATCATTGTCGGAGCCAATATTCCCTTCGCGCTCCTCTTCAGCATCATCATTATGGTTCTAAGGGGGGAAGACGCGAACCTGCTCTCCCTCGGCGCCGTCGACTTCGGCATCATCGTGGATTCAGCGGTAATACTTGTCGAGAATGTATTTCGGAATTTTCAAAGGGAAAATAAACAAAAACAGCAACTTCTGGAAGATCTTTCGCAGGGGCAGTTCGGGCCGGACCCGACCGGTGACAAGCCGTGGACCAAGCGGCTGCGCCTGATCTATATTAGCGCCCTACAGGTGGATAAGGCGGTATATTACTCGACATTGATCACAGTGGCGGCATTCATTCCCCTGTTCACCATGCAAGGGGTCGAAGGCCAGATTTTCAGCCCCATGGCCAGAACGTACGGTTATGCTTTGGCCGGGGCATTGATCGCGACGTTCACCATTACGCCGGTATTGGCGTCGCTGCTTCTTCCCAAGCACGTAAAGGAGGTCGAAACGATCGTAGTCCGTGCGCTCCGCTCCTCGTACACGCCGGTCCTGCGTTGGTCGCTTGCTAATCGCAAGACTGTTGTCGCGATCGGAGTCGTATTCCTGGTGTTTGTGGGGTTTCTGATCCCGCGGCTAGGCACTGAGTTCCTGCCGGCACTGGAGGAGGGCAACCTCTGGATCCGTGCGTCGATGCCGCCGACTATATCGCTTGAGGCCGCAATGCCAGCAGTGACGAAGATGCGCGAGATGCTGCTTGACCACCCGGAAGTCGTCACAGTGGTCTCCCAGCATGGCCGACCCGACGATGGCAGTGACGCCGCCGGGTTCTACAATGCCGAGTTCTATGTGCCTCTGAAACCGTTAGACCAATGGCCGGCGGGCATGACCAAGGAGAAACTGGTCAAAGAGGTACAGGCTGAATTCTCCAGGGAGTTCACCGGCGTTGACTTCAACTTCTCCCAGTACATACAGGACAACATCGAAGAGGGGATGTCGGGTGTCAAGGGCGCAAACTCCGTCAAGATCATCGGCCCCGACCTGGCAACCCTGGAGAATATCGCGGACCAGGTACGGCACGAAATGGAACAGATCAAGGGGGTCCAGGATCTCGGGATCTTTCGGGTTCTTGGGCAGCCCAATCTGAACATTAAGGTCGATCGTGCAAAAGCCGCCCGCTACGGCCTAAACGCCGGAGATGTAAACACCGTTGTCCAGGCAGCCATGGGGGGGACGGTAGCAACCACGGTCCTGGAGGGTGACCGCCAGTTCAACCTTACCGTCCGCCTGGCGCCAGAGTATCGTAACAGCATCGAAGCGGTACGAAATATCAAGGTCGCGGGGGGAAACGGCGGGAATGCCTACATTCCATTGAAAGAGCTCGCCGATATATCACTGGATACGGGTGCATCCTATATCTATCACGAACGCAATCAACGGTATATTCCAATCAAGTTCAGCGTTCGGGGACGCGATCTTGGAGGCACCGTTGCTGAAGCGCAACAGCGGATTGCACGGAATCTGAAGCTGCCAAGCGGTTATAGGATCGAGTGGGCTGGAGAGTTCGAAGAACTCCAGCTTGCAAAGAAGCGCCTTGAGATCATCGTGCCAATCAGCCTCGTGCTGATCCTGGTGATCCTGTATTGCCTGTTCAACTCGATGCGTGACAGTCTGCTGGTGCTGGCCGGAATACCTTTCGCCATTGCCGGTGGTGTGTTGGCGCTGCACTTGACCGGCCTCGATTTCAGCATCTCAGCCGCGATCGGCTTCATTTCGCTGTCCGGAGTCTCGGTCATGGATGGTATCCTGATGATTACCTATTACAATAAGGTTCAGCAATCCGTCATGAATAATAGCGAAGCGATGATCCATGCGGCGGAACAGCGTATGCGGCCCATGCTCATGACAGCGCTGTCCGCCTGCATCGGGTTGTTCCCCGCCGCCCTTTCGACCGGCATCGGCAGCCAGGTGCAACGCCCCTTGGCAACGGTGGTCGTGGGGGGAATGCTCATCGGCCCTTTTATGCTGCTGGTGGTCGTGCCATCGCTCAGGATGCTGTTTTTAGAAAAAAAGGAAAAGACAATTACCGAGGAGTCGATATGAAAGTTGTGTGCTCCTGGGTGTTTGTAATGGTTTTCAGTGTGGCTACGAATGCCGCCTTTGCCAAACAAATCAACGTCTATAAAGCCGTTGCAGCACAAAAAATCGCTAAAACCGGAGGCAAAGGCCAGGGAGCTCAAAAAAACAGTTCGTGCATCAACGGGACAGGTATTCGGTCTAAGAAGAAGTAGGCCCCTCAAAAGGAAAAATCATGTTATCAAAATACTTTCCCTGTAAGACCATAGCATTGGCAATAGTGGCTTTGTTTTCAGGTTGCGCCGTGGGTCCCGACTTCCATCGCCCCATCCCGCCAGCCATTGGTGGCTATACCGCTCAGCCGCTGCCTGCGAAAACATCTGCGGTGAACGTGGCTGGCGGCGAGGAACAACGGTTTGTCATGGGTATGGACATTAAGCAAAAATGGTGGGCGTTGTTCAAGTCGCCACCTCTCAATGAGCTGATCGAAAAATCGCTCAAGGCTAACCCCACGATTGACGCAGCTAAGGCGGCCTTGCGCCAGGCCAGGGAGAACGTCTCAGCCCAAGTGGGCTTTTTCTATCCCACCGTTCAGGCCAGTGGTTCAATCAACCGCACGCGGGACTCGGGCACGATTGCGCCGGTACTGAATTCGGGCGCAGAACCCTACACTCTCCACACCGCTCAGGTGAGTGTGGGGTACGCGCCTGACGTATTCGGCGGCAACCGGCGGCAGGTGGAATCCCTGAGGGCGCAGGCCGATTTTCAACGCTTCCAGCTCGAGGCGACTTACCTCACGCTGACGTCAAACGTGGTGGCCACGGCTGTCCAGGAGGCTTCGCTACGCTCTCAGATAGCTGCAACGCTTAGCATTATTCAGGTCGAGTCCGAGATGCTAGACCAGCTGCGCCGACAGTTTGAACTCGGCTATGTTGCCGGGCTGGACGTGGCTGCGCAGGAAGCGGCCCTTGCGCAGGTGCAGCAAACCTTGCCGCCACTCCAGAAGCAGCTGGCTCAAACTCGTGATCTGCTTGCAGCCCTTGCCGGACGCTTCCCAAACGAGGAACTGGAGGAGAAGTTCGAGTTTGCGGCTCTCAGTCTTCCGCAGGAGCTGCCGGTCAGCCTCCCATCCAAACTGGTGGAACAACGCCCGGACGTGCGCGCCGCCGAGGAGCAGCTTCATTCCGCCAGCGCAGAGGTAGGTGTCGCGGTCGCCGCCATGCTGCCGAATATTACCCTTAGCGCCAATTTAGGCTCCACCGCCACTGGGATTGGTCAGTTGTTCACCGCCGGCACCGGCTTCTGGTCCTTGGCCGGCAGCGTTGCCCAGACGGTTTTCGACGGCGGCACTCTTCTCCACAGGAAACGTGCTGCTGAAGCGGGACTTGATCAGGATGAGGCGCAGTATCGCAGTACGGTAATAGCCGCCTTCCAAAACGTTGCAGACACTCTGCATGCGCTCCAAGCCGATGCAGATGCCATGAAAGCGGCAGTGGCGTTTGAACAGGCCTCCAAGCTTAGCCTTGACCTTGCACGTCGGCAGTTCGAACTTGGCTACGTTAATTACTTATCGTTACTCTCCGCCGAACAGGCTTATCAGCAGGCGGTGATAAATCTTGTGCAAGCTAAGACCAACCGTTTTGCCGACACAGCAGCATTGTTTTTGGCGCTCGGCGGCGGCTGGTGGAACGGCCCCGACCTCGCCTCGGCGGTGCTAACGACCACACCGGTTGGCAAACCCAATTGAATCGGGGAGAGAATACAGATATGTCATCAGGGGAAATGGCCTCCAAGGTTGACCGGCACGAGAGACCTTATCTCATCATCGTCGATGACGAGATCAATTTCGGCGAATCCCTCCAACTGGCTCTCGATGATGTCTATGATGTCCTGGTCACCCATTCGGTCGAAGAGGCGAGGTATTCTTTCCGGGAGAAGTTCCCCGCCGTGGTGCTTATTGACATGAGATTGCCGGACGGTGACGGAATCGACGTTCTTCGCGAACTAAAACTCTATGGTGAAATGCCCATTGCCATCGTCATGACGGCCTGTGTCACGAGGGGAAACTCTGTCAAAGCACTCAAGGAAGGCGCGGCAGATTATATAACAAAGCCCTTCGAGATAGACCAGCTCAAGAGGGATATATTCAGGAACCTCCGTAAGGAGCATCCATGAACATAAACTCATTATTTTATCGACGCTTGTTATTATGATATGAAACTTGTGACAACGCACCTGTGTGAGGTAAAAACATGACGGGAAGAATTTGATTTCCCTTACGGTGTGCATTGTTACTGGCCTTTGTGATCATGTGGTGATAATAAATAAGGAATTGACTAAAGATGAGGAAACATACCCAAGTAATAGGGGGAACCCCTAGAAGTAAAGGTATGCAACATTGTTAAGACTCATAGCAAGCCTGATTTTGCTGATATGCTTTTCAGTAACTGCGACGTATGCTGCAGAGCCGTTATCAGAGCCAACCCAAAACGACTTCTCGATCCGCGAAGAGAACGACGCAATTGGCGGGGATGATGCTAATTATACGAACGGGACATCGGTGGCATTGACCCAGAAGGGGAAAGGACTCCTCGGCTGGGTGTGGGATCTGGCGGGAAACACCGAAGGGGAGCGGTTTGCCACATACGAACTGACCCAGCTCATATTTACCCCCTCCGACATCAGACTGAGTGATCCGGACCCAACCGACCATCCTTATGCGGGCTTGCTCTACCTCGGCTTTACGACCCATCTGCAGCGGGAGAACAGCCTGCACAGTCTGAAACTCATAACCGGTGTCGCTGGCCCTATCTCGTTAGCCGATGATGCTCAAAGCTTCGTCCATAGAGTATGGGGTTTCAGCAACCCCAAAGGCTGGGCTTATCAGATCAAGAATGAGCCGGTCGTCAATCTGGTCTACGAGTACCGCTACAAGTATGCACTCACTCCTCGCGATGCTGCAGTTGGTATCGAATTGATCCCCATGGGCGGGGCATTTCTTGGTAACTATCTGATTCAGGCAGAGACTGATGCGCAGTGCCGCATAGGCTACCATCTCCCTGATGACTTCGGAACCACGGTACTTCGCGGGATCGGCTATTTGCCGCCTCCGCAGGAAAACAAGATGCACCATGCATGGGGAATTTATGCCTTTGCAGGTGGGGGCGCAAACCTGATAGTCAGGAACCTCGTACTAGATGGTAATACCTTTGCAGACAGCCGAAGCGTGGACAAACGCCTTTTTCTGCCAACAGCCGAGTTTGGCGCTTCCCTCTGGACGCGGCGGTTCCAGACGACTTTCTCCTTCGTGATGTGGGGCAAGGAATTCTATGGTCAGCAAACGCGGGAAAATTACGGATCTGTTCTTCTTTCATGCTTCTTTTAGGCGTTTTGGAATTTAATGCGTTAACGTACGAAGATGCAAGAATCCATGGGTAAAACTTGGGGGTAGTGTTTGGGGGTTTATTGAAATGCATAATGAATATATTCCTGTTATTTCATGATGTTGTAATAACAAATCGATGCCTATATAACCATGAACATAGGTCAGACCAGGGCAATGACGGTCTTGAATAGTCGGCGGGTCCCGAGTTTCAACTGGCTTCCCAGACTGCGATGCTGGGTAATGACATGAACAACTATTTTTAACAGAGGCCGCCAGTGAGTCGTGATCGTCAGCGAATCACATTTAGTCGCGGGTTACCCATCTCATCTGCGCCACAAATTCTCCGGTGTGTCAATCAATTTGACCAACGTAATTTTGATGAAGAATTGATTGCAACTGATTTCCAGTCTCTGATCGGCATAATCCACTTTTCTAGCAATGTTCTTTATCTAACGATAGATAGTAATGAACTTAGTAATTGCGCCAGTTCACTGACATTATAAGGTTTTGCAATAGCGCCAGCAAAACCATAGGTACTGTAGGCAGACATTACCGGATCATTTGAATAACCACTCGAAACAATCAGGCGAGCAGCCGGATCAATGGCAAGGATTTCTTCCGCCGCTTCCTTGCCACTCATACCACCTGGAATGGTCAGATCCATGATAACCGCTGAAAATGGTGCCCCCGATTCCTTGGCAGCTCTATAGCGCGCTATGGCTTCTGTTCCGTTGTCACAGGTTGTTACTTGATACCCAATTTCTTCAAGCATTTCGGCAGCAAGTTCCCGTATTATCTCTTCATCATCCATGACAAGTATTGAACCACCTGTATGAGCACTTACAGCTACCATGGTTGAATTTGCCTGATAACTATAATACGATTTCCCGATTGATGGTAAGTAAATGGTGAAGAATGTGCCTTGGCCAACTTTAGAAGTAGCACTTATATTACCATTATGCCTTTTCACAATCGAATAGACTGAGGCAAGTCCAAGACCACTCCCAGCTGCTTTGGTTGTGAAATAAGGATCAAAGATATTTTTTAGATCAGCATCGGATATTCCGCAACCCTGATCAGCAAATGAGAATTTAACGTACGTTCCTGCGGGTAGTGACAAAAGGTTAGAGTCAATCAAGGTCTCATTTTGAGCAGTGATAGTCAGTATCCCACCTCCCGGCATCGCTTGAGTGGCATTAATAATGATATTGTTGAATGCTTGGCTTATTTGTCCCTCATCCGCCTCTATTGCATGTATTGAATCTGGGATGTCAATAGAAGCCTTGACATTTGACCCTCTAAGAACAAAAGAAACAGATTCTTCTACCATGCGCTGGGCTGTTACCACCTTCTTGATAGGCTCTCCTCCCTTTGCAAAGGTAAGGAGCTGCTGGGCGAGTTCTCTGGCACGCAAAGAAGCTTTTTCAGCGGCTTCCAGTGGTTTATATGCCTTATGAGTGGCATCAAGGAACATCTGCGCAAAGGATATGTTTCCCATGATTCCGGTTAAAATGTTGTTAAAATCGTGTGCAATCCCACCGGCAAGGATCCCCAGTGATTCCAGTTTCTGCATTTTAAGGTGTTCCATCTGGAGCTTGTCTCTGTCGGTGATGTCCCGAGCGATGTTCAGGGTGCAGAGATCACCATCCAACTCTATAAGGCGTGATGATACCAGTGCAGTCAAGAGGGAGCCATCTTTTCGCCGCAAGCGTGCCTCGAGATTATTAACGCTCCCCTGTTCTTTGTGCTGATGTGCAAGTCGAGCCATGTCCTCGGGTTCAACCCAGATTCCCACGCTTGTCGAAGATTTGCCAATAACCTCTTCAGCACTGTATCCCAACAAGGCGGTAAACCCCTCATTCACGTCAACGAAAACAGCATCTTCAAGCCTGGTTATAATGATTGAATCAGGTGATGTTCGGAAGATTGCAGAAAATTTAGCCTCTGAACTGCGCAAAGCCTCCTCGGCTCGCTTACGTTCGGTGATGTCTTCCCCGGCGCTGAGAGTGCCAATTATCCGTCCTTGTTCATCACGCAATACTGCATTGTGCCAAGCGATCTGCCGCAAATCTCCTCTCCGGGTGACTATGGGATTTTCGCGATTTTCCGGACGTTCTTGTTTTCCTGCCATAATTTCCAAGAAATATGGATACACTATTTCCATACCATCAGGCTTAGGCAAGCAGGTGTTAAACCAGAACTGTCCGACGAGCTCATCTTCCCTGTAGCCCATAATCTGGCAGGCTTTTCTGTTGATGGTGGTTATCTTTCCTTCTTCATCAAGTGCAACTATCATGGTCTCTACTGTGTCCAGATAGCTCTGAGCACGATCCCGTTCCTGTTGTAACGCAATCTCTCCCCGTTTGTTTTCGACATATTTCCAGACTGAATCCATTAGCAGCGTGAGCTGAAGTATATTCTCTTCAACGTAGTCGCTTTTTTTGTTGGCAACACCCACTACCGCAACGATTTTGTCATTACTAAAGATCGGGACTGTCATGAATTTGCTGAGATGGACATGGCCTTCAGGATATCCTCTTCTGAGAGGGTTTTCGGCTTTGAAGTCATTTAAGATGATGGGTTTGCGTTGACGGACGGCCTCGCCCCAGAATCCTATCTTATCCAAGGAATATACTAACTGTCGATTAACTACGGCACATTCCCTCATAACATCCTTCGACCAACACTTCTGTTCAAATTCCTGACAATCTTCGTTGTAGAAAAAGATATAACCATAAGAGCTTTCTGTGAGTTTTATTGCTTCATTAAGTGCGGTATCGAGGAACCCCTGTATTGTTTCGGCAGGGCGCTGAAGAATGTTCACGAGGCTTCTGAGTCGTGCTTCGTTGAGGCGGCTTATCTCCTCGGCGTGTTTGCGCTCGGAGATGTCTTGTAAAAAACCCACACACAGCCCACCGTAAGCTGGCTGGTACTGAACACTGACTTCTACATCAAATACAGTTCCATCCTTGCGACGATAGCGAGACTCAAAATGAGCCTCGCCTCGTTCAATGATCAATCTGATGCGGTTAGTTATGCCATCGACTGAGTCGTTCGCCTCTAAATCTGATATACTCATCTTCAGAAGTTCTTGCTCACTATAGCCACTCATTTGGCAATAGGACTTATTGACCTCTAACAGGCGTCCCTCTGTGTCGGCCAACCATATGCCGCTCATTGCCGTTTGAAGTATTGATCTGTGACGCTCCCCACTCATTGCAAGTTCATGGGTTTTTTGGGATACCGCTCGCTTGACTAAGCATAACCAGACCATCAGTACCAATGCAAGAACCGCAATAGCTCCAATACAATATAAGGCGTATCGCAAATATGGTGTAGCCGCTAAGGAAGTTCCCATCCATCGCTTATCAATAGCTTCATAATCTGCCTTTGAAATTTTAGCAAATCCGTTCTCCACTAAAGAAAGAAGATTGCTTTGCCCTTTCAAAACGGCTCTATGAAAATCACCATGATAAAGAGGTTTTGTTTCACGAAAACGATTCTGGATTCCCATTTTGTTCAAAAAATATAAAGCAGGTGGCCGGTCAACAGTAAACACTTTTGCCTTACCATCTCGAGCGGCTTCAATCAGCTTCTCGTAGCTGGGGTATTCAGCTATGTTTGTAACACCATGCTTTTTAAGAATATCTATCGCGCTATCACCAGCTTTAACTGCAACAAGAAAACCCTTGAGATCATCTGGCCCTCTAATTCCGGAAATGTCTTCATGAAAGAAAAGTGGCACATCAAGCTGTGCATATGGTTTGGAGAAGTCATAGAGACCCTCACGCTTCTCATTTCGGAATATTGTGTCAATTACATCAAATTCTCCAGCTTGCATCCTGCGCTGTGCTTCGCCCCAGTCCATTCCGGTTATTTCGACATGGATACCGGTTTTCTTCTCCCAGAGACCCCACTGATCGACGATAATTCCTTGAAGACGTCCCTGATCATCCCTAAAGACGTACGGCGGGTAATTGTCATCCATGACAACACGGATTGCTTTTGGGCTATGTATGTTTTCTGGAGTGGCAGCAAGGCAGTTGGAAGCGGCAAGCAAAAAGGTAATTAGTGCAATGGCTCGGACTATGGAAGCTGCAATGTGGCTGAATTTTATGGAGTTCATACCGTATCCTGGAGAAGATTGTTGCATTACATGGGAGCCATGATTCTAGTCCGATTTTATTAAAAACAGTCTGGGCGGATACCGGGGTTTGAATTCCACTGGACCGATAACGCTAAGGAATACCAAACAGTTCTTACGACGGGTTTGATAACCTAAATAGTTGAATTACACCGATTTCCTTATTTGGGGCAGTGACCAGCAAGCCGTCAAAAGTTACGCAGTAAAGAGAGGTCTTAGGCCGTTAAACCGGCCACCTGAGCGATCTAAATTCATTAGCGTTACGTTTTCGGTCCCTTGGAGTTCAAATCCCACGTACGTGACTGGCGCAGTTGATTCACCTGTGAGCGTCTTTTTTTCGATGGTCTAAAGAGTAATCTAAGCAGTTACAAAATTTATTGCAAGAGGCTCACTTATCCCTCATTTCTTTTAGTACGTTCTGGACAACCCTGCAGAGTTCATCGGTCCGGTATGGTTTGGCAATTACCCCCTTGAAGCCGTATTCACTGTATTCCGCCATTATCGGGCCCTGTGCATATCCGCTTGAAACTATCGCCTTTGCCTCCGGCGCCATCTCCAGCAATTTCTGAATCGTCTCTTTTCCTCCCATCCCCCCGGGAATGGTCAGGTCCAGAATGACCGCATCAAATGGCATTCCCGCCTCCTTTGCCCTCGTATAGCTTTCAATCGCCTCTGCGCCGTCGTTGGCATACCCGACCTGATAACCGGCATGGGCGAGCATCTCTCCCGCCGTATTTCTGACGGACTCTTCGTCATCCATGACGAGAATCCTGCCGCTGCCGGGTATGGTGGCCAACTCCGCTTTCTCATTTCTCGGGATCTCTTTATCCGACGCCGGGAGGAATATGTGGAAGGTCGTTCCGGTTCCCGCTGCAGATTCCACCGTAATCACACCATCGTGCTTGTTGATAATGGAGTAACTCGTGGCGAGTCCGAGGCCGCTGCCTTTTGGCTTGGTAGTAAAGTAGGGGGTGAATATTTTGGAAAGATGGTCTGACGCAATACCCATGCCGCTGTCCTCTATAGATATTCTGATGTACCCCCCCGGTTGTAGAGCCACTATCTGATCCTGGCGCAGGGTTATGTTTTCAATTGTTACATTTATCACGCCTCCTTCAGGCATCGCCTGATCGGCATTTATGGCCAGATTGTTGATGACCTGGCTGATCTGCCCTTCATCGACCTCAACCGGCCAGAGATCTTCCATTACGGTAAATTTACACCGCGATTTTGAACCACGGAGCGCGAACCGACTGGAATCACAAATAACATCCGCAATTGAGGTGACTTTTTTAATGGGCGCACCACCCTTGGAAAATGTAAGCAACTGCTGGGTCAGGTCCCGCGCCCTGAGGCTTGCTTTCTCAACTTCTTCAAGCCTGACGTAAATTTTGGTGCCCGGTTCTGTAAACATCTTGGCGAGTGATGTATTCCCCATAATCGCCGTGAGGAGATTGTTAAAATCATGGGCGATGCCGCCGGCAAGGATCCCCAGCGATTCGAGATGTCTGGTGCGGAAAAGCTCCTCTTCGATGCGCTGCTTTTCGGCAATTTGGGTGCGCAGTTCCGCGTTTGCTTCTTTCAGCTCGGCTGTCCGGCTTGCCACCACCTCTTCGAGCTGTTCGCTGTATTGCGCCAATTTTGTGTCACGTTCCTGGATCTGCGCCAGCATATCATTAAATCCGTCGATCAGAATGCCTATTTCATCCTGGCCATGCTTTTTTGCACGCAACGAAAAGTTCTTCTCGCGGGAAATCATTTTGGCCGTTTCCGCCAGGCTTAAAAGCGGCTCCGAAATAACCCTCTGGAGCCTTGATGAGAGAAGAAACGCTACGCAAGAGGCCGCCAGCATGATCATAAAGACAATCACGACAAAACGTAGTACACGGGAACGCAGCTCGCTGAGGTCATATTGCAGATATACCGTGCCCACGGGCTTGTTGTCGAGATAGATCCGCCTGAACTGGGTCAGGCTGTCAGCCCCGAAATGATGCCCGTCTTCGTGCAGGGCCGGAAACGAAAGCTTGCCCAGCATATCCTTACGGAGATAGCCCGCAAAAACCTCCCCTCCTTTGCCATAGATGCAGCTTGCGACAATGTGCGGGTTGAAACCGAGTTTTGCAAGGTTTTCCTCTGCGGATTTCTGATCGCCAAAGACGAGATCAGCGGTGCTGTTGGCCCCGATTATCTCTGACAGCATGGTTACATTTCGCACCATGGCGTCACGGAGCGTCAGCACATCATAGGTGAAGTAAGCCGCACCGGCCAGAACCAGCGTTATAGTGCTCGTTACCATAATAATAAACGTCAATTTCCGTTTGATTGAAATATCGTGTAAGGCATGCATTGCCGTAATCCTTTTCCCAACATCCCCACGTCAATTTTTCTTCACAGTAATGAAAAACTGTGTCAGTTATTCTCCAGCATCCACTTCATTCTCCCGGGGCTTTGACGATTTTCGCCAACTTCAGCAGCTTGGCACTGATTTTTAGTCCGGCCCGCCTTGCGGCTTCGATGTTAATGGCAAAGCGCACCTTCTTCTGCTCAATATAAAAACCGATAACAGCCCCTTGCCGGGCCGATTCTTCCGTGTCGCCGACAATCAGAACATTTGCTTCACTTACGGACTTGAGTATATGAGCGGCATGCCTTTTTTCCGAAGCAGGTACAAAAATAAGATGGCACCCTTTGGGTTCATCATGAGGACGATAAAATATTATTTTCAGCTTTTTGTCCTTGACGGTTTTATCCCGAATATCATCGAAAGCGTTGTCGAACGGGTCATCGCCAATGACACATACATTAACTGTGGGGCTTGAGTGAATAGAAGAATCAGAAGGCCAGTCGACAAAGTTTATGAAGTTGTAGAGGAACAGGGCCTTAACCTGATATTCCCCCGCTTTTTGCTCCTGGCAAGAAAGATTCCCTGCGCTGCAGGCAATCAGGCAGAAGGCGGATATGATGTTGAGAAGATATTTGTTCATTCAATGCCCGATCTGAAAAACCCCCAGTTGCTGGTCTCCGGCTGTTGGTGTCAATATTTAGTATGTAGGCTTGGCCCTGAAGGTTCTGCCGTCTATTCAGAGGACGATCCGGGACCTTTCGTTAAAGAACCTCCAACCGGCTTTTCGTCATTCTTCAGAAATTCCAGGTGATTTTCCCATAAAAGCTCCGCTCGGCCCCGGTCGGCATGGTGTTGATTATCTCGGGGATAAATTCAAGACGGCGGTCATGAATCAGATTCTGCCCCACCAGGGAAAGTTCAAGGTTCTTGGCCGGCCGCCAACTCAGACGGGTGTCAAGAGTTACATACGCCCCGATATTGATGCTGGGAAGGCTATCCACATACCTGAGCCACAGATCAAATTCAACATCCTTGGTGAGGTCCGTCTGGGAGCGGAGGGAAACTTGGTGACGGGGGCTTGGATCAGGCTGTAATGAAGGATTATCGTTTGAGTGCGTATTTATCTCCAGGAAAGTATAGGCGGCATGCAGGCACCACCAGTCAAGTACAGACCAGACGGATGAGAGCTCGACCCCATACGTCTTGGCGTTTATCCCATTGCCGATCACGAATACTTCATCAATGTGCGGCATTGGTGAAGGCTCGATTGAAATGGCGCCAGTGGAGGGAAGGCTGTTAAGATGCTGGTAGATGTTGTAAAAGGCCACAATATCCAGCGAAAACCGGGGATGCGGCTTGGCGCGGTAACCGAGCTCATAGGCGAGGAGTTCCTCGGACTTATGATCACTTGAACCTTTCACTTCGACAAGAACGGGAATAGGACCCGGGTTCTGAGGGGTGGAAGGAGGAATTGTCTGCTCGTTATACAGGATGTTGTTTTCGGTGAGCGCAGGGGTCCTTACGGCCCGCGAAACGGCCGCCCATACCGTTTGACGTCCGTTCGGGGTGAAGAGGAGCCGGGCATTGGGCTGGACCTCGAAGCCGGTCATGTCATTGTGCTCAAATTTAGAGCCGAGGATCAGGCGGAGCCTTTCCCTGACGATTGTTATGCTGTCCTGCACAAAGACGTTGAAGAGATTCTGGTCTATGCAGTCCGGTTGCATGGAGATTGTCGGGGTATCGGATGTTTTGTCGTGGATGAAACGGTAACCGGCTCCCCAGACAAGTTCCTGGCGGTCTCCCAGATTAAACCGATGCTGGAAATCGATGTCGAGCGTATTGAGCTTCTCTCCCAGAATTGCCATGGTCTGCTCGGTCCGATCATAGTAAAGTTGCAGCGACATATCTGAGGAATCGGAAAATGTGTGTTTCCAGCGGGAAAGAAGGTCGGCACCGAAGTTGCTGCTCCCCGAATCAAACGTTTGGCTGTACGGTGGGAGCAGCAGGGGGGTTGTATACGTCTCTCCAAGCCTCTCGTCATAGATGTCACCCTGGAAGGTCAGCGTGTTTTTCTCCGACGGATCGGAGTCGAGTCGAAATCCGCCGCGCACGGCATGCCAACCGTCAGCCGCTTCCCTGCCGGCGGCGTCACCAAAGGGGGCCCGGTCCAGGTATTTGGCAAAGAGCCTTAAAGTCGTATCTTCACCCAGTTTAAGGCCATAACGGACGCTGCCGAACCCTCTCTCCTGATTGCCGCCTCCGGCGGTGACAAGGCCCCCAATGGTTTCACCGGCATTTTTCGTGATGATGTTGATGACGCCATTGACAGCATTCGCTCCCCAAAGCGTCGCTCCGGGACCTCGAATGATTTCGATCCGCTCGATGTCTTCCAGGACCGTATCTTGCCTGTCCCAGAACACCCCGGAGAAGAGGGGGGAATATACTGACCGGCCGTCGATCAATACCAGCATCTTGTCGGCGAACCGGCCGTTAAAGCCTCGCGAAGTGATGGCCCACTTGTTGGAGTCGATCCGTGCCACTTCGAGCCCGGGAACCATGCGGAGCACCTCGGGGATGCTCGTGACGCCAGAGCGCCTTATATCTTCCTGAGTGATGACGAAGATCGCCGCCGAAGCATCGGAAAGACTCTCCACTTTCTTGGAGACCGAGGTGATCTCGACATCCATGAGGTCTTCGATGCTCATCGCAGAGAGTCTATCTGGCGCATCAGGTGTTTTTTCGGTTCCGTTGTCCGCCCGGCATATGGAGACGGCCGTCGCTAGAATGCCTATAATGATAATCCCTGACAAAGAATGTGACTTCACGAACAAAAAGTCTGACAAGAGGGAGTAATAATTTTGTCTTTTCATTTTTTATCCAATATTGCTCAAGATTCTGAAACTGTGGCTATAAAGTTTTGCATGCTCTCATACAAGAAGGGCCAACATCACCAGGCGAAACATTTTTCTGTCCATTGTTTTCCCCTTCTCAGATTATTTCAGGAAACCTAATTTTTTTATCCGATAACGAAACGCGTCAATTCCAAGGTTCAGTTTCTTGGCTGCCATACCGATGGAGTCGATTTTGGAGAAATAGACGAACAGAGGGCTGTTTGCCATATTCAGGAGGCGAGCGCTCAGGCCCTGGTCTTCAGGGATGACCCTGGTTATATCGGCGATGGAACTCCGCGGATTGTTGATGACATAGGCAAGACGTTCACAGATTACCGGCAGGGTGTATACGCTCTTCGTCCGGTTGACGATCCGGTTCAATATATTCTTATGCAAGAGACTAACGGTCTTCATGGCGGGCCTCCTGGACGATCCGTACACGCAGGAGTTCCTTCATGGCGGGATGGCTGAGATCGGTATAGCGGAACTGGGGCGTTAGCTCAGCTTCAATGCCAGACAATATCTCCAGATCAATTGAGCCCGCGCCTGCGGAGCCCTCCTGGTTCCCGTCCGTGCCGACGACCTCAGCCTCCACGGTGCCCCAGGTACGCAAGATATAAAGGTTCTTGTCGATCAATTCGGTGCCGGCTTTCAGCAGCAACCGACTGTTGCGGTCGCGCACATTGGCAGCCAGGACCATGCCGGCGATCAGGTTATCAATGGCTATTTCCCCCATGGGTTGCCTCTCAGTTTAGACTTTTAACCATGTATTTCTAATCGGTTGTATATTATTAATCTTTAAAAGAAATTGTAAGTATTCGATATTCAAGTTTGAAAATATTTGTTCCGGAGTTCTAGGTTTGATTACCCAATAGTACGACTGCTGAACCGAGTTACCCCACTGTATCCCCAGTTGTTCACTGGAATTGGCCGGTTCCGGGACCCATTTGCACTTGCAGATAATTTCGGGTGATGCCGACATCCAGAATGATATTGAAAGGAATGCCGCAACCTCTGCGGAAGGTATTCCTGAAATGTCCTTGTCAGCAACGGCAAGTCCGTCAACGCCACGAAGAAACATTGCGACCTCATGAGGGGTCAGTCTGTCCCAATCGTTTCCCAGGCGCTGGTTTTGCATTACAATTGCCGACATGCTGCCCTTCGCTTTCATGAACTGCTGGCCTAGACTGCGACCGCCGGAGGGGTCAGTGCCCGGCTGCTCATGCACAAATGTTTCGCGTGCAGTTGTGAATTCGTCGGGTGAGCAAAGGTATTTTTTCTGTTTTGCGGATTGCTGTTTATTTCCCGATCTAACCTTGAGAACCTTTATCCTTTCCGGATTGCCACCGGCTTCCTCTTCGATAGGTTCAAACGATTGTTCCGTTTTATGAAATGGGTTGTTCGCATGGACATTTTTTTCGCGATTATGGGTTATTCCCTTCTTTCCCGAACATACATAATGGAAGAGAGGAATCAATTCCTTTATCAGACTGTCATCCACATGGTCTGTCAGAGCACCGTAATAAGAGACAAATGCAATGGGCTTATCGGGGAGCAGCCGCAAGCTTGCGGATTGCTCGGGATCGGCAAGATGACGCGTTGCCAGACAGGCAGATTCCTTGGAGTTCTTATATTTATAGCTTCTTTTTACTTCCAAGAACCTCAGGTAGTGAAAAGCCAGGCAAAGATTGGCCTGAAGGATTGTAAAACGACTCGCAAGATCATTGTCTTTTTGCGAACACCAAAGTGTGACGCCGAGAGGATGATGCCCATACGCGCCTTTTTGCGGGGGCGTGAACCGATTCTTGCCGGCTATACAGAAATCGGGGATCACCGCTGCTATTTCATCTTTTCTCAGCACTATCTGCCGGCAGTAGTCGAGCCAAAGCGGGATGATTTCGGCAAGATCAGGAACTTCACGGGGGTCGATGCACTGAAGAATTTCGATCAGGTTTCCCGCAATGATGGCAAAGGACTTTGAAAGGTGAGGTGCATCGATGAAAATGCGTAAGCTGTCAAATACGCCTCTATCGGCATTTTCGAGGAATGAATAAATCTCTGGCCAGTAATCTTTTTCCCCTTTATCCCCGGTCTCCAACTCCTCGTCATCGGAATGGCTCATTCAATTGGCTCCAAGTTATTCTCTGCGATTCTGGGAGAATCATCAGTCATCCCCTTCCTGCTGTTTTTGGAGCAATGCAGAGCGGATGGAGATACTCCGAGAGCTCGTGCGAAAGATCGTTGTGAGGTGAACAGTTGCGGGATTTTCTCATGCTGTTCGTAGGCTGTTATGCGTCGATAAACTTCTTCGGCCGAACCGTCATAAGATAAGACCAGCGGCGTCACAGCAATATCCAGATATTGCAGGGTACGCAGATACTCCCTGTTCAGTGGCTTTGCAAGAACCGCCACCCGGATTTCCTGGTCAGGTTGAAAACATAGCGCCGCTATATGAAACATGCGGGCACCAGCAACAACTTCATATATGCGACTGCGGCTCCTCTTGACAACGTAGATTGGGTGCAGGCGTATGAGATCCAGAAGAGTTTCCCGTGGTAACAGTTTGACTTCCTTCAGAAGATAGTGCCTGTCGTCATAGCAATTATCCTTACCGTCCGCCCCGGTCGTCAGTCGGATCTGGTTGACCAGCACGGGCTGCAATTCGATAACCATCTTATCCATTTATGATCCTTTCTATGGTGTAACTAATCGATATTCAGAGTTTATCTATATGAATAAATCGGCTTTTTTTGTTTTTTCTTTAATATTTGTAAAGATTTTGATGCAAAAATATAACGGAAATATATCTGTGAGGCGTGGCCTAGTGAGAGGGTATAAGAGGTTCATAATCTCTATCAATTGAGTTGATATATGCGTTATGATATGTGATTATCATTTTGTATTAAGGCTAACGATAGTTTTCCCGTATAAAATCCGTAAATTACTTTTTATACGGGAAAATAATATTGTTAAGCATAGTAAGTCTATTTATTGTTTACTTACTATGTCTAATAATGCTATATTCTTTTTATGGATGATATATTGCTTAATAAAATTCCTTTTGAAGAGTTTGACTATCAGACCCTTTTGGGCGTCCTCCAGGGGTATGCCCATCCACGGATGAAAATATCCAGCTTACTGGCTAAGGGGACCATCGTTCGTGTGAAGAAGGGGCTCTATATTTTCGGCGAGTCTAGGCGCCGCCGGCCGTTCTGCAGGGAACTCCTCGCCAACCTCATCTATGGTCCATCATACGTATCACTCGAATATGCCCTGCACTACCATGGCCTGACCCCGGAAAGAGCGGAAACCGTAACCTCGGTGACCTGCGGCCGTTCTCGGACCTTTGCAACTCCGATCGGCACATTTACCTATCGAATGATCCCAATTGAAGCATTTCGCACCGGGATGGACCGGGTTGAGCAGGATGCCGGCCGTTCCTTTCTTATCGCTATCCCCGAGAAGGCCCTGGCCGATCGAGTCGTTGCCGAGCGCGGCGCCGGCATCACCACACAGAAAGATCTGCAAGACTACCTGCTGAACAACCTCCGGATCGATCCGACCGCCCTGGGCGATCTTAACCCAGTGCGGCTGCAGGAGATAGCCAGGCACTACCGTTCCCGACGGATCAAGCTCATGGCAGACCTGGTCAACCGACTGCGCAAAGGCCGCAAGGGAGGGATAAATGCATGAGGCCGTAGCCAGTATGCTTGCCAGATACGAACCTGTAAGTGTCGACGACTCGGTCCGGGCTCTTCGGGAAATCATCCAGGAAGTGGCACTACTCGGGCTCTGGCGCGCCAAATTTTTTGAGCATGCGGCCTTTTACGGGGGTACTGCTCTGCGGATCCTTTACGGCCTTGACAGATTTTCTGAGGACCTGGATTTTTCCTTGATGAAACCGTCTGACGACTTCAACCTGGGAGGATATACAGCGGCCCTGGAGGAGGAGTTACAAGCCTTCGGCTTTAATGTGCGGGTAGATCTGGTAGACAAGACGGTGAAATCAGCGGTGCAGTCGGCTTTCCTGAAGGGGAACACCCGCAAAGAGCTGCTGGTTATCGAGACTGGTGAAGAGATAGGGCGAAGTATTCCGGCTGGCCAGGTTCTGAAGATTAAGCTGGAGGTGGACACCGACCCGCCGCCTGGCTTTTCAACCCAAACCCGCTATCTGCTCCAACCAATTCCCTTTGCAGTGCGCTGCTACACACTCCCCGACCTGTTCGCCGGCAAGATGCATGCGCTTCTCTTCCGCAGATGGAAGAACCGGGTCAAGGGGCGCGACTGGTACGATTTTGTCTGGTATGCCGCCAATCATCCGCAGCTGAACCTGACCCATCTGGAGCACAGGATGCGGCAGACCGGCCACTGGAAAGGAGCCCATCCATTATCGGAACAAGCATTCTTAAATCTGCTGGATGAGACAATCTACCGGCTCAATGTGGACCAGGCAAGCCAGGATGTGGCCCCCTTCGTCAAGGACAGACAGATGCTCGCCGTATGGTCTCAAGACTTCTTCCATGACGTGGCAAGACGCATAACCATAGTTTGACATCCCGGAACATTGATTCAGTATCCCGGACTTAACATCACTCATAACATCCACGACCATGTTCCGCTCTGCCGATAGACTTCGGCTTCCGTGTTGCCAGCTTCATCATCCGTCAGCACCACAAGTCCGCGATGATACCCCTGCGCCATCCACTTGTATATGGTCTTTTACAATTGATTCAATTGAGCTAACTAGATCACTTCTCGCTTAACTGACTGTTTTACTTCCAGTTCCCCATAAGGATAAATGGCGCCCAGAAGTAGGGATGAGCATAGGGCCTTGAGGGATCGGTTTCAAACTGCTTCACTTCGGCCTCTGTCGAGGCGTCTTTCTCCTTCAGCTCAGTTCCACGATCGGTTTTTTTCTTGCTTTGTTGGGAAGTATCTGGTTTGAGTAAGGGTTCGATCATTCCGTTCAGGAGACCTAGTTGCACCTGTAGGAGCGCCTCTGCTTTTGATAACTTTTTCTCTTCACGCAGGTAGAGAACATACTTCTACTTCTGACATTGTCGAGTGAATAGGTTTTGCCGTCTCCCTATAGCAGGAACGAATCCTTCTCTATCCCGGGGGAGAAGCTGAAATGGCTGGCAATGTGTAATACCGGGTTGCGGGTGGATGATTCCTGGAGCATGGCTTTGATGGAGGTTTTATTCGAGCGTTCGCCCAGAGGCACACTGATTGGCGTTGGTGACGTTTTGGCACCTGGAGCAGTCTACGCCAGGAAGAAAGACTCGCAATACAATTTTCATAACCATGTCCGGGAATCTAACCCTCCAGGTAATATGAATTTTGATAGTTATGGGGCCGTTATATCGTCAACGTAGAACAGGATGGATAGGATCTGCTAATATTAATAGGCAAGGAAGGGATGGATGTGAATGTGCTTTTTGTAGATGGATAATATACCCCGGATGTGCCACGGTCAATGAAATATTTAGAGTGTTTAGTGTTTTGAAAAGGAGTGGATTGAACAATCGTCCAGACTTGTTACATATTTCACAAAAAAATCAATCTAACATTGCGTAATTCAAAATATATTAACCAATTTCGGTGTACCGAAATTTCAATTTAAGATGGTTTTGGTTTTCCATGCCGACAAGAACGATTAAGGGACTGGAAGTAAATTATACTCAGGACGCACGGTCGTGGAAACAAACGGGCATTTGCTGGCACTGCTTGCTTTTAAATTTCCTGAACAGAGAATGGTCTTGGTGGATACCGCAGAGACCTTTGATCCGGTGGGAAATTGTCACAGAAAATACTCAGAAATTTGGAGGCAGTAGTCACTTTTCTGAATTTATAGTGTCTCATTCTGTGCCCACTCTTTTGCCTTGAAATGTTATTTCTCGTCTTAAATGTAATTGTTAATTAAACACCAAAAGCTAAAAAACTATTGACACAGGCCATGTTAACTGATAAAAGGACATACAATGTATTTGTAGAACCAGTCCCTTAATCGCCTTCACACGGCAGGGGTCACTGGTTCGAACCCAGTATCGCCCACCAAGAAACACACATGGCCAGGTCAACAAACCTGGCCTTTTTTTTCGTAATATCATCTTGTTACCAATATCGCAATTCCCAATCTCCTCAGAAAAGTAAGCATTCACTTCCTATTCTTTACCTGGTTAATGGGAGTTATGTCCTTTCTGTGCCCAAATGGTGCCCATTTCTGCTGGAGCGTACCGTCAAAATAGGGAATTTTGACTTCGACCATCGGTGTTTTTATAGTAGAAATCCAAATGATTCCTACATGAAACAGCAGTCTTCAATTAATAATTTCCAATTCATTTGACTCCTACCCTTCCTATCTATAAAGAATTATTGTGCCCATCATTGCCAGATCAACAAAAACGGCCGGTTTTTATTTGTAATATCAGTTTGTTATCAATATTGTTATTACATTATCCCACTAAAAAAATTTACTTCATTTCCTATTCTTTATCATTCTATCGGGAATTGTGCCCTTTCTGTGCCCAAATGGTGCCCATCTCTGATGTAGAGAGCCCCGTCAAAACTAGGATTGCTGGCTTAGTCCCCTTGCGACTTTAACAGTTATAAATCAATTTATTACTAAATGAAACCGGCAGCTTAAAATTATTATTTTGCAATCGTACTGACTCCTACCTTTAAATTTGTTCAGTCTGTACCTATTTTTCTCAGGAAATGATTGGGAAATAGACTATAGATGAACCACAAAAGACTTCTGCCATTTATGGTCAGCAGTTTATCACTGTCCTTGAGTTCGCGTCAATGTCAGAATGGCATGACTGGCAAGGTTTTCAAACGGTTCGCCAGGCAGAGACGTGCTGCAGTTCAGGGTGGATCGGCTTCGAACTTTGACCCAGCATCGGCGCCCGGTTTGACCCACCCCTTAACGTTATATCGGTGAGTTATGAATGGTAGGTGGGTCAACTTCGACGCTGATAAGGGTCAGATTTGGGATTCGGTACACACCTGCCATATTTCATCAGACATAATTACTTTATTTCAAAAACATGAACTAACAGATAACACATCTCTGAAATAGTGTGTGCCAGCCTTACAAGCTGGATGTCGGGGGTTCGATCCCCTCTTCGCCCACCAAATTTAATGCAGTATAAAGAGAGGGTTAGCTGATTATAGCTAACCCTCTCTTACGTCTACTGGTCGAGACAATTCCCAGTAGTAGTATTAATAGTGGTATTTTTGAAAAAAATCATCCGCCGACACAAATAACAATAAAAGGGCGAGAAACGTCCAGACGATGTCTGGATAATCTGCTTAGTTCCCACCGAGCCAGATAATCTTCGGAAATGCTCAACTTTGTCGGGCAGTTCCGAGACAGACTCTTGGGAACTCTCAATTAATTAAAACGCTGAACACCCCCTCCCCTTCTCTTCATCGAAATCAACCTTGAAAAGCCGTTACCGTCGACATCCGGTAAGACTCTCGTGGTTGCAAGCACATATGTAACCTTAGCTGGACTTGAAAAAGGTAAGTTTTATCACTTTAGAGTTACCAACCGCTCCTGTATGTCCTATAGTATCTGGCGGGATAGTATGCTCTCGGTGAGTAGTATCCTCTCGGTGCTACATATACTTTCGTCGCATAGTATGCTGCAGGCCCCGCATACACTGCTGGTCCTGCTGTTACCGGTGTTGCGGAATAACCGACACCTGGAAACGGGAGTGCAATGTGCACTACGGTGTCGATGACGGCTGCAGGGATGCTCAGTGCAGCGACGATTGGCCACAATGGGCCGCCTGGAAGGCCTCTTTCATAGTCGGGTCCTCCCCATCCGTTGGCAAATGCCGGCGCTGAGGCTGTTGCTGATAAAAGACTTGCAACGATAAGTGTAACCACAATCTTTCTCATATGTCCTCCATGAATCTTGGGAAAAACCGCAATAAGAGCGGATAAAATAGTGGAAATAACTTTTCTCATTTGAATATCCTCCTTATGGATTAACCTGCTTCTGCTTATAAATCACAGCATAATAAATGCCATGTTTTTTAGTCGCTGAACAAACTGATATTGCGATAAAATATTATCCAGCAGCCTTTAAGGAGCATTACTGCCTACACAAATTGCTCCAAGGAATACATTTTTTGCTCTGCAATGGACTAAAAGGCCATACCGACCAAACTGGCATGAATATCGCCCCCTTGATTTGCAGGGGGGATTCTGGTATCAAAGTAAATAGCCGGATCATCAGGTCCGGCTGTTTTGCGTCTTATTAATGAGGTTCCCCATGCTCGATCTCCATACCATGAACCCCCGCCAGCTGGAGGCTGTCAGGCACACCGAGGGGCCGCTCCTGGTACTGGCCGGCGCCGGCTCCGGCAAGACCCGGGTGATCACCTACCGGATCGCCCATCTCCTCCTTCACAAGGAAGTGGCAGCAGAGAACATCCTGGCGGTCACCTTCACCAACAAGGCGGCCCGCGAGATGCGGGAGCGGACGGCCGCCCTGGTCGGGAAGAAGCGCTGCGAGGAGGTGATCCTCTCCACCTTCCACTCTCTCGGCGTGCGGATCCTGCGCCAGGAGATCGGGCTTCTCGGCTACAAGCGGAACTTCGCCATCTATGCCACCTCCGACCAGCTGGGGTTGATCCGTCAGGCGCTCAGGGAGAGCGGCGCGGCCGTCGGCCGCAAAGTGGACGCCGAGGCGGTCCTCTGGAAGATCTCCGGGGCGAAGAGCGCCCTGCTCGGGCCGGGGCGGCTGCCGGTTCCATCCGGCGACGACTGGGCGGCGGTCGCCGCCGAGGTCTACCCCCGCTACCAGTCGCTTCTCAGGGCGTGCAACGCGATCGATTTCGACGACATCATCATGCTCACTGTCCGGCTACTGCAGGACCACCCGGAAGTTATGGCCCGCTGGCAGGAGCGGTTCCGCCACATCATGGTGGACGAGTACCAGGACACTAACCCCTCCCAGTACCTGTTCATCTCGCTCCTGGCGGCGCGCTACAAAAACCTCTGCGTGGTGGGGGACGACGACCAATCGATCTACGGCTGGCGCGGGGCGGACGTGGAGAAGATCCTCGCCTTCGAAAAGGACTACCCTGGCTGCCGGGTGGTGAAGCTGGAGCAGAACTATCGCTCAACCGGGACCATTCTCGCCGCCGCCAACAGCGTGATAAAAAACAACCCGAAGCGCAAGGACAAGACCCTCTGGACCGAGAGCGGCGATGGCGCCAGGATTGATCTGGTGGTTGCCCGGGACGACGAGGAGGAAGCGACCTCTGTCGCGGAGCGGATCCAGCTGGAGTGCTTCAAGGGGAACCGCAGTTACCGAGATTTCGCCATCCTCTATCGGACAAACGCCCAGAGCCGGGCCTTCGAGGAGCAGCTCCGTTTTGCTGACATCCCATACGTGCTGATCGGCGGAATGCAGTTCTACGAGCGGAAAGAGGTGAAGGACGCCCTCTGCTACCTGCGGGCAATCGCGAACCCCAAGGATGAGCAGGCGCTCCTGCGGATCGTCAATTTTCCCCGGCGGGGGATCGGCGACGGTACCCTGGTGCGGCTGAACCAGTGGTCGCAGGAAGAGGGGGTAGGGCTGTTCGAGGCGATCTGCAGAATGGGGGAGATCGAGGGGATCAATGCCGCGACCCGGGAGCGGGTCTGGGCGTTCCACGAGCTCCTCTCCGGAGAGATCGCTGATTTCAAGCGGCGTGGGAGGCTCGCGGAGCGTCTCGCGAAGCTGTTCAAGCGGGTCGGGATCGAGGAGGAACTGCACCGGACCATCGATGACCCGAAGGTGGCGCGCCGCCGGATGGAGAACGTGGAGCAGATCGTCAACTCACTGGCGGGTTACGAGGAGCGGACCATGAATCCTACCCTGTCTGGCTTCCTGGAGAAAGTCTCGCTGATGGACGAGGACCGCTTCTCCAACCGGGACAAGAAGGAGCACGGCCAGGATGCGGTGACCCTGATGTCGCTCCATTCAAGCAAGGGGCTGGAGTTCCCGTTTGTCTTCCTGGTGGGGCTGGAGGAGGAGATACTGCCGCACAAGCGGTCGATCTACGAGGACTTCACCATCGACGAGGAGCGCCGTCTCTGCTACGTGGGGATCACCCGAGCCCGCCAGCAGCTCGTCATCACCCGTTGCCTGCACCGGAAGCGATACGGCAGGCTAAAGGAGCGGGAGCCGTCCCGGTTCCTGGCAGAGATACCGGCAGAGTTTTTGAACGAAACAGGGGGGAAAGAGAGCTCGCCGGGGGAGAATGAGCGGCTGGCGGAGAATGCCTTTGCCAAGTTGCGGAGCATGTTCGGGTAACCGAAAAAACCTTTCACCACGGAGACACGGAAAAAATCAAATTATTAACCCGGCGAAGACGCGATGGAAAATCAAAAAAACTGTTTGTTATGCTACAGTCTCTGGAAGCCTTTGTTGAAAAGAAGCTGTATCTGTGATCTCCAGTTCTGAGGCAATCGAAGGGACAGGGTATTAAATAAAGACGAGCTGGGTGATCTTTCACGAGCCTAAACAGGCACATTTCACAGGAGCCACGTGCCCGCCATAATCGAAGTCGACAACTTGCGTAAATCATACGGTAGCGCCGTTGCGGTGGATGGAATCAGCTTCGCCGTGCAAGCGGGCGAATGCTTTGGTCTTCTAGGACCAAACGGTGCGGGTAAGACTACCACTATCCGCATTGTCTACGGCTTCACCCCGCGAGATAGCGGTCATCTGCGCATCTTCGGCACGGACTGCGATGGTGCCTGGCGTGCTTTGAAGGCCCGTATTGGGGTATGCCAGCAGGAGAACAATCTTGATCCCGATCTGACTGTGCGCGAGAACCTGGAGATCTTTGCCGCCTATTTCAATCTGCCGTCCCCCCTTGTCCGCGAGCGGGTCGCCTCGCTTTTACACTTTACCGCCTTGGAGGGACGTGAGCAGTCAAGCGTTCGGGACCTTTCCGGCGGCCTCATGCGCCGCCTGGTATTGGCGCGTGCGCTGATTAACGAGCCACAGCTACTTATCCTGGACGAACCGACCACTGGGCTAGATCCGCAGTCGCGGCACCAGCTCTGGAGCCGCCTGGAGGAGCTGAAGCTGCGGGGGCTGACAACCTTGCTTACTACCCACTACATGGACGAGGCGCAGCGTCTATGCGACCGTTTGGTGATCATGGACGAGGGGAAAATCTTGGTGGAAGGAGCGCCCCTCGATTTGATCCGACTGCATGTTGGGAGCAGCGTGATAGAGGTTGTTGCTCCCAGCGTTGACCTGCGTCGGATGCTTCAGGAAAAAGGTCTCCCCTATGAGGACTTGGGCCAGCGCTTGGTGATCTACAGCATCGACGGCGAGGCGCTCTATCGTGAGTTGCTCAACGGGCATAGTCGCGACGGATGCATGATGCGTCCGGCGACCCTTGAGGATGTTTTCCTACGACTGACGGGAAGGGAGTTGCGCGAATGACCGGTTTCGACCTGAGCTGCCGTTTCGTACAGGTCTGGCAGCGCAATCTGCTAGTGTACCGCAAGACATGGAAAATATCCTTTGTGCCGCCACTCCTTGAGCCGCTCTTCTATCTTGCCGCTTTTGGCGTCGGTCTCGGAAAACTGGTCGGCTCGCTGGCCTATGGCGGCAAGTCCACTAACTACACCGCCTACATCGCACCGGCGCTTATTGCAATAAACATTATGCAGAGCGCCTTTTTTGAAAATACCTTTTCCTCATTTGTGCGTATGTACTACCAGAAAACCTTTGACGCCATGCTCGCCACACCCCTGACAATCGACGAGGTCATCACCGGCGAAATCCTATGGGGTGCTACCAAGTCGGTCATCGGCACCGCGCTTATGATGGTGATCGTGACCCTCTTCGGCCTGCTTCACTACCCATATGCCCTACTGCTACTGCCTGCGGCATTCCTCGGAGGTCTAGCCTTCGCCTGCGCCGGCATGATATGCACAGCCATCGTACCGACCATTGAGACCTTCAACTTGCCGATGTTTCTTTTCATCACACCCATGTTCCTCTTTTCCGGCACCTTCTTCCCTCTCGACAACCTTCCCGGCTGGGCGCAGCTTGTCGCAAGAACCCTGCCCCTGACGCATCTGGTAGAGCTCTGCCGCTCACTCGCCCTTGGTCGAATATCTGCCTCTACTCTAACTGCTGTCGCCTACCTTTTTACTTGGAGTGTGGTTCTCTTCCCCCTTGCCCTTATAGGCATGCGACGTCGGCTGGTACGCTGAGTAACTAGGCGCTCTGCTTGGAGTAAGTGTCCCCGTTCCTTTCGTAGCACCGCTTCAGAGGGGTGGACCGGTGAGACAAATTCGGCCTTTTAGGTATACGCCTTGAAGTTAGTACGTCTCGGAGTAGAAATCCGATGTTGTCTTGAATTTGCCGACCATTGCTGCAATGGGAAAGAAGCACCTACAGACAGCGATACTTGACTTAGCTTCTAGCATCTGTCACCCACAGCTGCTCAGTCATTAGCGCCACGCCGAAGCCGCACTGGGGAGCCAGTCCAACCTCGCGAACCGCCGACTTTTCCAGATCGCAATTGCCAATGCCTTGGATTGACCTTTTTTCAAGGTTATATAGGCATCACACACAACTTGCAACATTATGATATTACTGGTATATTTGCAGCCTGAAATCCAACATACCCTGAAAAATACCCTCTAAAAGTAAGCCTTGCCCCTTGATTGTCTGTCAGAAATTAGGGGGCTTTTTGCTTCCTTCACAGTTCTTACCGGCACGCAATGGGTGTAGATCATTGTTGTTTTCAGACTGGCGTGCCCCAGTTTGGACTGAATGGTGCGGACATCGTAATTGGCCTGCAAGAGATGGGTTGCGAATGAATGGCGAAAGCTGTGCGCGGTGACACGCTTGGGGATTTTCGCCCGGCGAACTGCATAATAGAGCGCCTCCTGAAACTCGGATTCATGGAGGTGATAGCGCCGTCGCTCCCCGGTTTCCGCAACCACCGTCAGCGACTTCTGCGGGAAGAACCACTGGTGGATGAATTCCTTTGGAGCATTCGGATATTTCTTTTCAATGGCGTCATCCATAAACACTCCTGCATACCCGGCTTTTAGATCCTGGTCGTGCAACTTTGCCACGACCTTTATCTGTGCCTTCAATTCCGACATGATCGATTGTGGCAGCAGCACGGTCCGGTCTTTTTTCCCCTTGCCGTGCACCGTCAAGATACCGGCGTCGAAATTGAAATTAAGCAGCCTCAGTTGCAGGCACTCGAACAGCCGCAAACCACAGCCGAACAGCAGATTAACTATAAGGTTATGCGGATACGCAAGCTGATTCAGAATGGAGTCGATTTCCTCACGAGAAAGCACCACCGGAATATAGAGCGATTTTTTCGCCCGTGGCACATCGCGCAGAATGCCGAAATCCTTTTTTAGCGTATGCCTGTAGAGAAATAGAAGGGAATTGAAAGCCTGGTTCTGGGTTGATGCCGCAACCTGACACTTAACCGCCAGATACGTAAGGTATTCCTTGACGTCTGCTGTTGAAAATTCCTGGGGCGTTTTGTTCTTCAGGAACCGCTGGAACCTCCGAGTCCACTGTGCATAGCTCTTGAGTGTCTTTCGGGAATCATGCCGTACTTTAATCTCAGCAGCAAGTGCCCAAGTGCCACGAGTACCGCATCCCATTCTGGGGAATCTGATTTTTGTTCATATCCGGCTTCAGAATAATGCGACCTGCGCGTGAGTATATTTGAAGGTTGTGGACTATCCTGCGAAATAAGTTGATTTTGATGTCCCGAGTGCAACTGCGCCGACTTCGATCCAGCAGGCACAGAATCCTTTTTGTTGGTTTCGTAAAAAGGCACTACTCCGCCACCTCGTGGAAATTGTTCTGCTTTGCATAAGTTACTACAGTTGAGCATAGAAGAACAATTCAGACCGACATCACGCCTCTCCGGAGAAGGGTTATTCTGTTTTTGCATTTCAAAATATAGCGATATGGCATGTGCAGCCCGGTTTCGCTGCTCCTGCGTCATGTCCCGAAGCTTTGCTGTGAACAATCGTACCTGTCCGGATTTTGCATCAGGAACCGGAAACTTATCGCAAAACTCGAGATAATAGCGGAGCCACCTTATATATTCCTTGGAACGAGCGACTGGGACTTTTCGTTTATTAAGATGAGCAACATACTCGATAAAAACGGCATTAGGTATAAGAAACATGTATTCTCCTTTCCATTTTGCGCAATGCACAGCCAATCGCGACTCACTCGTGTCTGGGTCTCACCCGTCACCATGAAATTATAGTATTGAGTCGTGACAGAATACGTCACAAACTCAAAACTGAAATTTAGTGAATCGATTTCCCCTTTGACCTGAATATAAAATCAATATATATTACGTCCCATTGGGATCTATTAACACAAACCGTTCTTCCAAATTCCTCGCAACGTGGAGAAAATGGCTGAGAAGGAGTCGATGGGATGTTGTGCGGAAAACCTCACAACATACGGAAAGGTATGTTGGCAGGATGGATACAGTTCTTATTGACGATGTTTGCAGTTCGTTACAAGTAGGGAAAGGCTTGGACCGGCAACTGAACTTTAACCTTGCGAGGTCTCAGTTGCCTGTCCCAACAGCGACCACAAAACGGGAATTATAATTGTCGCTGGCGTGCTTGTCGGCCAGAAAGGAATAATAATGAATCACTGTGCTCCGCATGACAAATCTGCCGGCAGAGGTCTGGCTGGCTATAGACAGACTGCCAATGGTGAAATTACGCCACAAGGAGTACATCCATGAACAGCGTTAATACAACTAAAAATCTGGCCGGGCCCCTGCGTAACCAGCGTGGTGGCGTAATTGGTATCATTATTTTTTTATTGGCTCTTATTGGAGCGTGGTACCTGTATCAGTCATATACCCGAGGTAAAGTCAAGAGTAACCTGAAGTCAATAACCAATGACTATGAGCATGGTATTAAGAAAATAATTCCGTCCGAGAAAAAAGAACGACCTTAATGTCAAACCGCCTCGTCTCTCAAAACCAAAGGCATAAAGGTGTCAGGGCTACGCATCTGGCTAATCGCCAAAAAAAGGCATAATGTGCAATGTTTAGCCCGATACTTTAATTTACGGCAGATGAAGACAGATTTGGAACTGTGGAACCAGATGAAGGATTTGGAAGGGAAAGTTTTACCTTTCTAGGATCGACCCCTCTTTTTGTATTGATCAGAGATAAATCGGATAATAAGGCGAGTTTCCAACAAGAAAGTTAGACCGGGCCGATAAACCCGGCCGGTCAGCTCCCGGCCCGTTAGGCCACATACACCATGAGCATAATTAAAGCCTTTCTTGCTGTATTTGCAGTCGGTGGACTATTCTGCGGAGCTGCATGGGTTTTTGCTCGGCGGCGGATTCAGCAATCATGGCGTTGGCGTGCCCCGTTTTGTTTTTTGATTGCCGCGTCCGTTACACCGTCCGCTATTAAGATTTCGAAAAGTTGGGCACCGATTCCTGCGGTGTTTATCGTGCCAGTTATTATTAGCGATGCCAACGATATGCGTTTTGGTCTTTTGTTCGGGATGCTGCCGATATTTGTAGTCGCCAGTATTATCTTTGTTGTTTGGACGATTATATTGAGGAGACATAGCCATGTGGCCTAACAAATCGCCGTAGCCAACCGCCGTTGGCGCTGACCGTTCCGCTGTCACGGTTCACGTCACGAGTCGGCGGTGGCTCAGCTTTCTACGTTAGGGCAATTCCAAATGCAAACCTCAAGTGAATTTAAGAAAAGACTCTGGATTAAATATTCGTTTTTTATAATTGTCACTGCTATTTTCTATAGTTTGGTTTATTACCTTTTTAATCGTATCGCAGGCGAAACAGTAATAGAACCATTTATGTTATTGTTGGTGGTATTTTAACTGCTCTTCTATTGCCTCTTACGATTAAAATATATACACCAGCTAAAACAATTACAATCTATGAATATAATGCTCAAGAAAATGCTTTTGAAAAACAGGGTGAAGATTTAATTGTTAATTAAGATTCTAAGGTTTATGAGAAACTGTATATGGATGACAAAAATTTGATACCTAATGAAGGAATACAGCTTTGTAAAGAAATATTAGATAAAAGTGACGTTAAAGATGACAAAGAGTTGCAATTTTACTTTCACACTAAATTATCCAATTATTACTTCAATAATGGTGAATATCACAATGCTATAAGTGCACTTAGAGTAGCTATTTCAATAAAACCAAATAATTTTATCGCCAATATGAGATTAGCTGAACTATATGAAAGAGTGGGCTTTGTAGATGATGCAATCTTACATTATGAAGCCGCATTGAGCAACTCTGAGATCATTTCTTCAGAACTTAGAGAATTCGTAAACTCTCAAATACAATTGTGAAAACAAAAGGCCCTAGGAAAAAACAACCACCTGATGGTTTTAAATGGATGACCGGGTAGTAAGTTTTTTTAAGCCCACGGGGTTCTGCGGAGGAACCCGCAGACTCCTTGAGCCGTTATACGAGGAAATAAAATGAAATACGGCAATACAATGGAAATCGTCAAGCATGTAGCCAAAGTAAGTGTCGCATTATGGTTATTAATATTTGCCATATCTTTCATAAATATATATGTAGACGGTAGGTCAAACAAGCCAGGCTATTTAATTTACGATGCTAAGATGTCATCGATAATTGCTGCAATAGTTCCCTTTGTTGTTTGGATCACTTCATTACTAAACGTGGTTATAGAAGATGACACCATTTACCTATTGGTTTTCTACAAGTTGAGGTATAACCCGCAGCCAGTTGACAAAATAACTTTAATCAATGTAGGACGCGGTCTTTTTTCCATTTATTTTGAAGATGGGTCTTCTTTCAGAACATTGGGAATGCGTATTTCTGAATATTTTAGACTTGTTAATGACATAAAAGGCCTCAAGAGCATCCCTCCTAAAGTAACTAGCGATTGGTTGTCAATAAATTGAGCGTATAACAAAGAGGTGCTGCGGAGAAGCCCGAAGACCTCCTGAGCCGTTCGGCAGTAAGGGATAAACCATGAAAATCTTCAAGATGTTTATCGTAATGGCAAAAGGTCAGTTTCTAGTATGATTTTATCAGTGGATGTTGACTATAGAGATACAGGGGCTTTTATTGCCGGCATTACCTTCAATAACTGGCAGGACGAGAATGAAAGTGAGATATTCAATAGCATACTCAACAACATTGAAGATTACATGCCAGGGCAGTTTTATCGCAGAGAGCTGCCTTGCATACTAAAACTGATTGAAGAACATGAAATTAGCCCGGAAACTATAGTTATCGATGGATTTGTATATTTAGATGGAAATTATGAAGCAGGGCTTGGCAAGCATTTATATGAGGCATTGAACAGAAAAGTTAATGTTGTGGGTGTGGCAAAAAGACCATTTAAGGGTATACCCCCGGAATGTGAGCTATTAAGGGGTAAGAGTAAAAAGCCTCTCTACATTACTAGTGTAGGAATGCCCCTTGAGGTCGCAAAAGTCTCAATAAAGTCCATGCACGGTAAATATAGGGTGCCTACTTTGTTAAAGAAAACTGATCAGATGTGCAGACTAAGCTAACATGGATGCCAGACACCGACCGGTCAACCCCCGCCCGGCGGGTCGAGCTCGGAACCGTTGTGGCATGAGACAGAAAGAAAGAAAATAAATGAAAAAATTCCGAAAGAGATAGTTGGCGCAAAAGTGATTCTGTTTACACCGATTGATGATCGGCATAGATATACAGGAAAAACAAAACACATTGAGGTGGGCGAAGTAATGGAACCTGCGTCAGGTATTGCTATTTGCCAGTATGAAGGAGAGGACGCATTTTATTTATTTGGTTGTGATGACAACTGGGAATCCGTAACAGACATTTGCATAAAACACTGGATGCAGCGAAAGCGCAGGCAGAATTTGAATACGAAAGCGTAGCCGAGACATGGAAAGAGCCGAGTAATGCTGCACTGCACTGCATACAGCGCTCAACTAGCGAATAGCCTGTTTCGCTTCGCTCTCAGGTCATCGGCCCCTCCGTTGAGTGAGACTAAGGGGTAAATAATGGTGTCGCGTCTACACCTTGACATATTAGGTCTTGTCAAGGTGTAGACCTGACACTTCTTACTTGACCATGAATCCTCGATCTGCGCCACATGGAACGAATAGAGTAGGCGACATCTCTTCTAAGCTGTCGGGACCGCGCTGATTTGCTGGAGCAACCCAAGCAGGTCGGGCTGTCCGTGTTCTTCGACGATTGCCCGCCGGACAGACGGTAGAAATTCATAGCCTGCACTGCGATTGTCTTCCCTGTCGGCGGAACGCCGAAGAAGGTGCCTCGGTGCGTGCCCCGCATGATGAAGCGTGTGGCGCTGCAAGTCAACAACTGGTTGTTTTGTCATTTAGTAGAAAAAAATAAAATGGCCGATATCAATGAAGAAATCGGCCATGTTTTTTGTGGCTCCCCAAGCGTTACACTCAGTAAAACTTTTTCGCTTACAATTTCGGGATCCGAATGGTTCCCCTCAAGAAAAACCATCCGAGAATTGAATATTTAGTTTCAGAGTGTAGGAATTACAACTTGACAAAAAGTTCACCAGAAGCGTTAGCGATCCGATGGAGCGATACGTTATACGGTCTTCTATGGCCTAATCTCAACAATCGTACCATTTGGCGCTAACTTGTCAATTTCCTCAATTTCTTCGTCTGTTACGGCAATACACCCTTTCGTCCAGTCAACCTCTGTGTGAAAATCACCAACCCACGAGAAACCATTCTTAATGCCGTGGATCATGATGTCTCCGCCCGGAGAAACACCTAGTTCTTTTGCTCGCTTTTTGTCTCTCTCGTTTGGATAGGAAATATGAAGAGATAGGTGATAACGGCTGTCCTTGTTTCTTGAATCGATGACGTAGGTTCCCTCCGGGGTTTTGTTATCGCCTTGCCTTTCTTTTGGACCATTCGGGTTTCCCCCCAAGGCTATTTTGTAGGTTTTGAGCACCTCACCCTTTGAGATCAACATCAATCGTCGTTCTTTTTTTTCTATCAGAATCTTTTCTGCCGCTCCCATCTGGATTGCAAAAGCAAAAACCTTTTGTTCGAGCGCTTTAATCTTTTCTTGCAGTGCAATAATCTCATTTTCCTTGCTCTTAACCTCTTGCTGGAGAGTCTCAATTTGTGTTTGCTGCGTGGTAATCATCTTGTCCTTGATAGTGACATTATTGATATAAAATAGCATCATCTCACTGTCCTGCCTGTACCCACTCCCTGTGTAATCCTTTATGAGTTTCTGAAAACATTCCAGGGATTTCTGATAATCTTTTTGCTCATTCTTCGGATACGCATAAATAATACCCATCTCGAATAGAACCCTGTCTCCCGTCGTGGGATATTTTTCAATAATCTGCTCATATTTGTTCAGAGAGGCCTTGTAATTTCCCTGGCTAAAAAAATCATTCGCTTCTTCGAAGGTTGACTTGGCCTGAAATCCTTCATTAAAGTGACTGCATCCGCATATTAGAATTGGCGTTATTATGATGCAGACAAAGAAAAAGTAAAGGTGCTCACCCATCCTACTTTGTTTTTTACCCATATATGCCAAAGACGATCTAAATCTGTTAGACAGTACAATTTGGAAGATTATCAGTCCCCTCATCTCCTCACCCATTGGCAGAAGCATCAGGAATATCTTGTGCTAAGAGCCTGATATCCTGGCTTAACAGGTTAAATGTTTGAATGGTCCAGACAGGCTTAAATGGTGGATAAGGAGGTGGCAGGGTTTTGAGACCCTGCCACTTCATTATCCGGAGCACCAAAGGTAAAGTTAACAGCTCCCTTAAAATTGACTTATTTCCTCATCGAATTCTGGAAAGCGGCGTCAGCCCTTTTCGCCTTTTCATCTGCGATCTTTTCCCTTTCCTCTGCCATCTTTACGGCATTTTCGGCGCGGGCTGTGGCAGCATCTGCTGCCGCCTTGGCAGCTTGCGCATCCTGCAATGCCTGATCAGCTTTCGCACCAATCAGTTTTTCCTGAGCCTGCACTTTCTCGAGGTCACCGGATGTTGCACAACCCATCAACGTAATAGCGAGAACAAGCATCATTGAGATCACCAAAAGACTTTTCTTCATCTCTAATCACCTCCTTTCTGTTCAGTATACCTTACCAGGAAGAGGGAACGCGTGAAGTTCACAATATCTCACCCGAACATAAGAAAAGGCAGGATCGACTATCTCTTCTTGACAGGTTCAATCAATATACCGTCTATTTCCAAATCAATTTTCAAGCGTTTGGCTGCATCTTTGGCCTCACTGATATCATTGAAAGGGCCAGCGATAACACGGTAGCTATTGCACTTTGATAACACCCTTGCCGGGATTTGCGGCCCCTGGTGGTTGATAATGGCGGCAATCTTCAGAGCATCAATCTCGTCACGCACATCAGCAGCCAAAACATACCACGCCTCCATTTTCAGTTCTGGTATTTCTGGTCTGCCATACAATTTGTCTGGGTGCTCGACTTTTATGGGTTTCTCAGCCTCTTTTTCACTTCCTTGACTCATCTCGAAGATGGGAACAGGAATCCCTCGGGCCTCGGCCTGTACTTCCTTAACTTTTCTCCAGTCAAGCGTGCGCGCCGACTTCTTTTCAATATTTCTCAATTTTGCATATATCTTCTCTAGCTCAATAGCGCCCAAGTCTTCCAGAGGCGTATGAGCTTCCATGTAAAGTACTCCATTACGTTGACCTATGAGATATGGCTGGTTAACAATGACTACAGGTGTATTAACTGGGGTGTCATTGTAGAGCATCTTCACGTTTTCTGGATAGAGTCTCATGCAGCCATTGGTTGCTTTAAGACCAATGCTGGCCGGTTTATTAGTACCATGGATCAAATAACTCGATTTACTTAAATAGAGCGCGCATTCTCCCAAGGGATTTTGAGGCCCTGGCGGAACTTCTGCGGGTAGAGGATCTCCTTTTTTTCGATGATCCTCAGAAATTGAAGTAGGCACATGCCAGGTCGGCCGGGTTGTCTTGCGCTCCACATGCATTTGACCTGTGGGCGTGGGTCGCTCTTTGGTTCCGACACCGACCGGGTAGGTCGACACCACCAGTGACTCACTATCCCCTTTAAATTGAAAGAGCCTCATGGTGGCTAAGTTGACAACAATGCCTATTCTAGGAGTGTCCGGCAGGATAAAACTCAGAGGCAACATGATACGCTCTCCGGCCTCAGGCACCCATATATCTACTCCTGGATTAGCTGCACTGATTGCATTGATCCCCAAACTGAAGTGTCTTGCAATATCCGGTAACGTATCCCCCTTTTCAAGTCTGATGACTGCCAACCGACCAATGACGTCATCTCCTTTTGCAACCGAAAACTCATTTCGTTCGATCTCCTTTTCAAGATGGCTTGGGAAAAGCCATGATTTCTCCTGAACACTTTTCATAACAGCACATCCATGGAGAGATAAGATGAATATGCATAGAGCTATAAGACGAAGCCAATTGGAAAAGAGTGACAGGTCAAGGATTCGACACATGGGTTAAATAAGGTACCTTTCTCAACAATGATAATTAATATAAATAAAAGGGTCATCCCTTGACAAGGGACAAATTCGCTCTGGCCTGTATTATCAACAGGTTCCGGTATTTCAAGAGAAACTTGACCTGATGCGTCTTCTTGATGAAAAATACACCAGGCATCCGTTTCTCTACGTCATCTAGATGACCAACTTGCTGTTAAATAATGTTCACCCTTGCAATCTTTGTTGACTGCAACTTCTCCTTGAGATTGTTCCCCGCAATTTCCGCGTCCGGACACAGAAAAGCCGGGACCGAAGATAAGGTGACATTTCGGCAACCCGGCAATCTCAGAGAGACCCTGTAGGCTTTCCGCCCCATTCTCGCGAATGGTTTAGTATTATCGTCTACCACCAACCGTATAAATGCCGTTTTCCGTGACCGACGCGAACCGGCATAATACGGCGCCCTATAAAGGCGCACCTCTTGCTGACTCGACCTCCATTGCATGGTTTTGACAACAAAAAAAGCCGGGACCGAATATCGTGTGATATTTCGGCAGCCCGGCTGTCTCAGTAAGACCCGTAGGCTTTCCGCCCCATTCTTGCGAATGGTTGAGTATTATCGTCTATCTCTCAAACAATTTTTTTGCATCGTTACATTTCCATGAGGAGTTGTCAATATTTTTCTAGGGTCATGACTAGAACAGCACATTGAAAAGGAGGGGAAAATGGGGTCAGGCCTTGAACGTGAACAAAACTAGTAGATCGTTTCATAAATAGGGTTACATATTATACAAGACCCAGATCGAATTTTTTCCAACGAAATGGTACAGGTGCCTCGTTGATTTCAGCAATTCCTTTGAGTATCCGATTCTTCAAGTCATCCTTGGAAGTAACGCGGATATGGCGTAAGAACGTACGAGCCATCTTTGAGAAGGCACACTCAACCAAGTTGAGCCAAGAA
>Ga0326727_10004358_pt1 | contig 42713 bp, 39 predicted proteins | sample MB2enrmetagenome_FD_207643 | JGI IMG/M metagenome (GOLD analysis project Ga0326727, IMG submission 207643) | Lab enriched peat soil microbial communities from McLean, Ithaca, NY, United States - MB29MY | ecosystem: Environmental > Terrestrial > Soil > Wetlands > Peat | place: USA: New York...
TAGCCCCCATTTCTCACAGGGGCGCGATTTGATGGCGGGCGGCGGTGCGAAGCATGCGGGGAGAGCCATCAACCGGCTTGAAATCGGCTTGGCGATAGGTTCGGCAAGTGCGCCGAGAGGCTCATCGCAGATCGATGCCAGATTTCGAACATAGCCCCGCCAGGCCGATTGTTGGGTTGGTGTGGAAAAGCTGTTTTGGCCGCCGTGGAGACGGTCAGCAGCGCAGCGCGTCGAAGGCCCGAGCGTAAATCTGCTTCCACGGATAGGTGGAGTTCAGTTCCAGCCACACGCGCCGGGCGCTGATGCGCACCAGGGCGCCGATCTTGAACAGCTTGAGCCGGATCGTATCCACCTGCGCCTCGGCCCACTCGGTGCCCTTCAGCGCCAGCCGCCGCAGCGCTTCAACCAGCGTATACGCCAGCGCCGACAGGTACAGCCGCAGCTGATTGCCCTTCATTTCTTCCGTGGAGAGGCGATAGGCGAACAGGCACATCTGCTCCTTGATGCGGTTCTCCATCTCGCCGCGCTGGCAATAGAACTGCTCGTATAACTCGCGCGCCGCCCACTTATCTGGAGTTATCGAAGTAACGACGAAGCGTGGGTTTTCGCCCTTGTCGAGATACTCGGCCTTTGCAACGACTCGCCTGGCCCGCGCCCAGCTCTTGTGCGTTTGATAGTCGAACTCGGTAAAGACACGCGCCGCTTTGCCGGTCGCGGCATGTTCCAGTTTGGCTTCCTGCATCTGCTTGCCGACGACCTTCTGCAGCCGGCTGTTGCGCGCCAGTCCGAACAGGAAGTCCACCTGGTTCTCCGCGGCCTCGCACCAAGCCATCAGCTCCTCGCGGCAGAAGCCCGAGTCGCCGCGCAGCACGATGCGTACCGTGGGCCACTTAGTGCGTAACTGCGCCACGATGCGCTTGACTTCATCGAGCGCTCCGGCCGCTCCGTCGATGTTAGCCGGCCTAAGTAGGGCGCATAACAGTTGATCGCCGGCGAAGATATAGAGCGGCAAATAGCAGTAGCTGTCGTAGTAGCCATGAAAGAATCGCTCCGGTTGATGGCCGTGGAGCGGAATGTCGGTTGCATCCAGGTCGAGCACGATCTGGGCTGGTTCTTCAGTGCGCGACTCGATAAACAGATCGCAGAGCAGCGCGTCGAGCTTCTCCGGCTCGTAGTCGATCTTGTGGTAACGCTTCGAACCGCCGGGCAACTCCAGCCGGTTCAGCGTACTTTTGCCGGCCAGGGGCTCTTCCAGCTTGCGCCTGCCCGACAGCACGGCCATCAGCGGATCGTGGCGCAACTGCTCATGATCGTTCAGGTCCTCGTAGCCAAGCGCCAGCCCGTAGATGCGCTGCGAGAGCATCTCACCAAGCTGGTGCTCGACCAGCAGCGGCGACCGCCGGTCGGTGAAACAAGATGCCACCCGCTTCAGCAAACCGATCTTGCGATCGGCCTGACGCAACAACAGAGCCCCGCCATCGGTCGATACCTGACCGGCCGTGAAACTGGCCTCGACGCGGCGCGAAAAATGTGATGCAAACGAGAAGACTTCTTGATTACACTCTGTCATAAGAAAGGCCGCCCTTTCCGCAGCCATAACCCGCTTCGATAACGTAGTTATGACACAGAAAAGACGGCCTTTCCAGCTATATTCTTCGCCCCGACTCACCCCAATCGACAATCCGCCTGTGAGATATCCGGGCTAGGACGTAATGACGAGGCAAAGCGCCGCATCATGAACGCGGTCGAGATGCCGGACAGAATGGCGGAAAATCTCGTCAGGTTTATTCGCCTGAACGAAGGTAAGCTAGGCCGCAAGCGGCGCGAAGGCGAATTTGAGAAGCTGACCGACGATGAAGTCACCTTGATCGAGAACATAGTCCGCGAAGCCTTTGAAGGCTTCGAAAGCTACAGCCTGTTATGAACTTCGCGCGATCAGTCTGCCCAAATTGGCGAGCATGAGGATGGCGAAGGCCAGGGGATGAAGTCCGGCGAGAGTTTGGGAGAGCCGTTCGTAATCCCTTGCCAGCCTGCGGAAGCGGGCCGCCCAAGAAAAGTTTCGCTCCACCACCCAGGCACGAAATCACGTTTGGCATCCCTATCTTTGACTAGTTCCCGCTGCACGCCGTGCTTTTCAGTGCCTGGGCCGAGCTTCCCCTGTATAGCCTTGATCCACGTATACCAGTTCAACGTTTTTTGCCGGTAATCTCCTGCTCCGCCTCGGCTAACTTGTCCACCTGTGCGCGATCCTGTTTCTTGAGCACTCGCCGACCGGCAACGTAAGTTCGGCGGAGAGTTGCGTGCTGCGTTCGAGCTTACTAAATGGAATCTTAGTCTCCTGCGCGGAACAGGCCCAGCCTCCCAAAGCAATCGCGAAACCTAACACCGAACCAAATGCCTTGTTCATGCTGTCCCCCAGATGCCTTGAATCTGCTGCTGGGGATGTATCGACTTCGCACAAACCATGCCAAAGGCCCGTTGAAGGCAAAGACCGTACTAAAGAAAGCGCTAAAGAATAAAAAACCGTTGATGTTTTACGCGGAAATTCCCATAAGTCATGCCCTGTTTCTGAGAATGCCGATCTGCAAGGTGCGCATTTAGCGGCTAGAGAGAATGCTAGTTCTCATTGGTCGAGATTCTTGGGACCAGTTTGCTTTCGCTCACGCGGCGGACCATCCATTTGCGTCAGCGGCATTGCAAGTCTAGCGAAGAAGCTGGCGGAAAACCCGACATAGCGGTGCGGGCGGTCGAATTCTGAGCGGAGAGGGAACGCCGATCGGACTCAGTCTTTTCCGAGGTCGTAGGCGTAGACCTCCTCAGACAGGATTCGGTGATGCAGAATGATCGTGTCATCGGGCGCCACAGCGAACTGCAAATCTTCGGAATCCGCAAGGTCGAACTTGTCCTGGGAGTGGAATTCGAACATTGTCTCCTCACTGCCATCCGAGATTCGGATGCGGACGATACGAGCATCTCTGCCGGGTATGTTGGCATAGAGGAATTTGGAATCGGCGGACCAACTCAGATCCGGCCCTGGGATCGCGTCGGCAAGCTTCCGCCATTGCTCCGACTTGGCATCGAACAGCATCACCTCATTTTGCTCCGGGTTTCGCGCCGTAATGAATCGGCCATCAGGTGACCAGCGAGCGGTCATTAGCCCATCCGAGTCCGGCAATGTTCCAACCTTGCCGGTGGCAAGATCGATGCGATGGATCGCGCATGAATGTGTGCTCTCACACTCGACCTCTCCGTAGACGATGGACTTGCCATCCGGTGACCAGGTTGGAGCTCCCTGACTGTCGCCGCTGTGAGCAGCTTCCCGAATTGCACCGCTTTGAAGATCCAGGATGTTGATGCGCCAGGGACGGTCCGGGCGCTTTGACATGTATGCGATCTGTCTCCCATCGGGTGACCATCGCGGCAATTCCGCTTGCTCCGGCGGAAATGTGAATTGCCGGGAGTCACTGCCGTCGGGCCGGCTGACCACGAGCGTGTAATCGTGGAGCGAAACGTAAGCCACCCACTTGCCGTCCCGCGAGTAGTTCAGGAATGTGCCAGATGCGCCTGGCAGCAGAGGCCTGAATTGCTTATCGCGGGGATCGAAGCTGACAAAAGCTGCCCTGTCCAGCCGCGAATCGAGGACGAAGAGCTGGGACGTTTGTGCGTCATAAGCAATTCCGTCAATGTGCCCCTGGACAAAGCGCAGCGGAGCGACCTGAACCGGGGATTGCCACCATCTCGAACGGAATTTCGCCTTCCATAGCGGTGTGGCGACAGTGTTAGGTTTTGACTCCGCGATGAAGTAAGTGCCTGGATCACCCGCGTAAGTGAAGCCCGTATCCCATTGGATCGAATCGGGTGGGGGGCGCAGCGTGACCGTACCCAACTTGGCGCCCGTGAGGTGCGCCCAAAATCTGGCCTTGCCCGTCGGAATGTCCTGCAGTGTGCAGTAAAGGGCTTTGCCATCATGGCCCCAGTGCAATGCTCTCGGAAAGGCATCAAACGACGCGATTCTTTCCGGGACTGGCTTGTTCTCCGCGATGAGATCGACCTCGGTTCCCGCCGAATAGGCGATGGTATTGCCGTCAGGCGCCCAGGCAGCGGAATGGGCAACGATATTCGACAGCCGGTACGGCTTTCCTCCGTTCAACGGGACGATCCATAGCTCCCGGTCTTTCTGAAGCCCCACCCCAGTCAAGGCAAGCAACTTGTTGCCGTCAGGAGAGATATCCACCGGCATGATGTTGGCGGCAGGACTCCACAGGACGCTGACCGGCCCGCCACCTACCGGCATGGCCGCCAACCCATACCACCCATCCTGTTCTTGCCCGAAGTAGAGGTTCTTACCATCCGTCAGCAGACCCATCTTTTCTAATCCATTTGAAGTAAGTTGCTCCTGTCCAATGAGTTGTGGAGCTCGAAGCGTGATTCGTGCATCAACGTACCGATAAGCGGCAACCATCACCAAGGCAGCCACGAATCCCACCCCCGTGTAGAGGGCCCGCTTCAGCTTTGGAGTCTCGATTGGCTGAGGTTCTGGAAAATTGGCTTCAACGGCGACTGGAGATTCACCGTCGCCGGGCACAGTAACTTCAGGAGTTACAGGCGTCCCATCTACACGCCTTTGAGTCAGATCTCTTTGGTTGTCTTGGATCGGTTCTTTATCGTTGGGCTCGCGTTCCCCCGCCAGCCAGGCATCCAGTTCTTCCTTGTAGGCAAAGACACTTTGCCTTTGACCTCCTGGAATGCGGCGAATTGGGAGGCCTTTTTCCTTTTCCCAGCGAATGACGGTGCTGACATCCCGGCCAAGATAGGCCGAAATGTCTTTCCACGAGTCGAGTCGCTCACCAGCCGACGGTTTTCCGGTCATCTGGTTCATAATCTACAAGCTCTGGTTGTTGATTTTTGGGACACTTTTCACGCCAATAAGCCGCGCCGCTTAAAACAATGAATAACATGCTAGCGCAGATTCCGATTTGCATCGAACTTCCGTTCAATAAGGGCCAAACGTCGGCTTCAACAGATGAGGGCCCGTGAGGCGACCCTGGGTAGCAGTATGAGCTACGCCAGAGACTTATAACAGAAACTCAACCTGAGTTACTTTGAGTTACTCAAAAAGTGGCTCGCTGAGAGGGGCGCCGGCTCCACCGGCATTCCCCCCCAAGAATTCTCCTGCTGATGGCTTGTTGAGATGAACTGCGAAGTAACGCCGCGCTGGGGGCTTACCAGTGCGCGAGGCCAGATGCGATGCCGACGCCGTGAGACGAGATACCGGTCACCGGCGCGATCCACCAGAATTTGTTTCCATGCTTTTTCATCTTGTGGCTGAGAAATGAGCTGTAGGCGACAAGCCCTAGATTCACTCCGAGCGCCCCAGCTTGATTCGACGGCATCAGGGGATTCCCTTCCTGGCAATGGTGATCCGCGATGCAATGGTGCGTCGTCTCCACGTCGAGGACGGCCAATCCTGCCTGCATTCCGTTAAGAAGGAAGAACGATGACATCATGGGTTTGTGATATGTCACGGGAGGAACACGCACGAAGCTCGCCATCGATGGCTCCAAAGGGGCAACCGCTGGCGATGAGCTGCTGGAGGAATAACTGCTTGAGCTCACGCCGGGCGGCAACGTCAGTTCGGCGGAGAGTTGCGTATTGCGTGCGATCTTGTCGAATGGAATCGGAGCCTGCTGCGCGGAACACGCCCAACTCCCTAAAACGATTGCGAGACCTAACACCGAACCAAATAACTTGCTCATGCTTTCACCCAGCAGCTTTCGAACTCGCCGCTGGTGGATGTATCGACTTCGCACAAAGCAAGCTAAAGGCCCGTTGAAGGCAAAGATATTACTAAAGTAAGCGTAGGAGCCTGAAAAACCGTTGACGTTCTACGCGGAACTACCCTCGATTCATGAGGCTGCCGTCAGCCGCATTGCAGCCGGAAAGCTCGTCTCTTTTCAGGATTGCCGGGAAATTCTTGCTTGAAACGGGCTGGACCGTGGGCAATGCGGCAAGATCTTCCGCAACGATCCGTTAGCCTCGGATTCCCGGCCTCGGGCCATCGGCTCGTTGCGAATATCAAGTCCTATGGTAAAAAAACGATGCCCCGGATTGACCGGGGCGTTGTCCTCTTCCGCGAATTGTTCGCGTTCCGATTTCTGACTGGCTAAACTACCCGTTGATGCCAACACGCCTCGCGCCAAACGCTCGCACCACCCGCACCTGAACCATGCCCTCCGGCTCAGGCAGTCGCTTCGCCGTAGCCGCGCCAAGTTCGAAGCGAGTCAACAGCATATGCATATGCAGGGATCTGTTTCATGGGCGGCTTGGCTGCGGTCTCATGCAGAACCTCGACGTCACCGATGCTTATTTCGAGCGAAAAGCATTGCCGAACCGCGCCAAGAGCAATGATGACTTTGCATTTGTGGCGGAGCTCCGCGACGATGCCCTCAGCTCCCGCGAATATGCCATCGCGCACCCGCACCCGTGTTCCTACGCAGACGCACGGATGGGGCCGAAGAAGTAACCCGCTCGCCAAGCCGTTGCGGATCTTGTCGAGTTCTTCGCAACTTACCATGTCACCGATATCATCGCCCAGAATGCGAAACACCCCGGGAGTGCAGATTACGCAGGACCTGGTTTGACATGGGAAGCGCGCAAACACATACCCTGGAAAGAGCGGCCGTTCGGCGATAACGGTTCGATCGGTCCACTTTACGCGCTCACTGTAAAGCGGAAGAAAGTGCTCCACTGAACGCACAGTCAGGGACTTTGCCACTTTCTTTTCACAGTTTGAAAGAACATGAAGAACATACCATGGACTGCTGTTCATCGGTCGCCTCTGAGGTAAAAGGTACACAAACACAAAGAGCAGTTACTTCCCAGTTACATTGTCCGCTTGCATCATGATCGCATCGTTAATGCCCTTCTTGCGTGATGCAGCGCACAGTGAAACGGTCCGAAACTTGACGCAAATACCTCCCAAACACTCATCTTCACCGGCACTGAACTAGTCAACCAGCGTGGCCATCCAGCAGCGCTCCTCCGATCCTGCCGTCCGCCCTCGCCACCGGGTCGGGGTGTTTACTACTTACATATTATGTGCAACTTAGCCGTCAATGCTTCATACAAGCCAGTCAGTCTAAATTAGCACGAACCTCAACACCTTTGCCAGTAAATATGTGCCCTGATGCGACAACATACGACAAAATGCGCCACCCAGGTGCCATTCGAACCCCGTCAGCTAGCCGGTCGGCCGGCGATTGGAGCCACTGAAAACCGCCAGACCTAGTCTCTTACACCGCATGGTTTCCCCCCTGTTTTTTTCTTCTTGAGATGGCTCGGATCTCATGCTAGTGTTACTCTCGATGTTTTGCTTGAGCTATTCTCTTTGCTGCGCGCGGCTAAGTTAGCGGGCTCGATGTAACTGTCTCGCGAGTGCATGTCGGCCGAGGCTCTGCAGGTGCTAATTCGCTGTAGTCCGGCTTCGTGGTGAAACTCTTTGCCAGTTGATTTCGACGTGCGAAATCAGCGCCTTCGAGCGTCTTTTTCGAAAGGTTGCCTGGGTGGTGATCTCAGTAACAAGAAGTGGGTCCCCGTCAGAGAGATCCCGCGCGCTCCCACTGAAACTGGGAATAGCAGACCGCCGTTTAGTTCTACCATTATCCTTCTAATACAAGCGTCAGGAAAACTATGTCTTGCATAGACACCAAAACCTAAGTTTTGCAGATCTGAACCAAAGTTTGCAGCTTGGGCCACCGTAACGACTCAGATCGCCCGACCCGGCAAGCTACTACCCCTCAGTTATTCGCCTACGCAAAAAAACTAATACCTCCACACCAATGCCTGAGCACCAACCGTGATGACACGGTCGTCTAAAGGCCTAGCCCCAGTATGTGACGCCGATCACCATCTCCCTTGACAACAATGGGTAGACAGCGGACTCCAAACCGGCTGTCCTCCTGATTCGGAGAACTATGGGCTTGCAGCCGGAGTGCCGGCTCCCTTAACCGCCAAGCCGATACCGATGCCCGCACCTGCAGCGATGACCACTCCGGCAACAATCCAGCCCGTTGAGATACCACCTACGACGGAGGCACTCGAGATAGCTACCACGGCGGTAGCTCCAGCAGCGGGCGTTGCGCCAGCAACGATAGCCCCAGTTACCTTAACGGTCTTCCCAACCTTCTTGGAAAGATCCGCACCGGTCACCTGATACTTGACCCCGCCCACCGTGATGAAGTAGTTCCCACCTTCAGCACTGACTACGCCAGTCCCGGTGAATGAGGAGGATGCTCCAGCCGCCTGCATAGCGAAGGCGAGTGGCTGCCCCGGACGCACGCTGGCTAGCTGGATGCCCTGGCCGTTCATTACGCCGAAACTGCCACTCAGCGCCGCAACTTCCACTTTGTCCCCGCTCTGCAGAGAAACCGTGCCGCGCGAGTTGGGCTCACTTGGGGTCACGCTAAGGCCCTCCGCTTCGACCTTGAAACGGCCGGAAGCCGACAGCTCGCTCGCTCCCTGCTGCAACACGAAGTGATCGCGATACAGCGTGCCGCGAGAGCTTGATGCCATCCGGATCTCGGTGCCCTTGCCGAGGTGCAGATCCGCGGAAGCCTGGCCAGTTTCCACCACTGAGCCATCAAAGAGAGTGGCGCTATCCTTGACTGTGTAGTTGTCCACGCGCATATCCCCACGAGCGCTGGCGGTGCCGATCGAAACCGTACCCGCCTCCGCATACGAGAGCATGCAAAGCACCACTACCAAAACCTTCAACTTATCCATCATTTCCCGTCTCCTGAACCGAGGATCCAGGCACACTTACATCCCAACGCCAAGTGGCTACCGTTATAAACCTGAATCGAGTGGGGTGCAAGTGAATTCTTCGCAAAGGAATCGTTCTGTCGCAATTTGTCGTAAATCCAAAATAGAACCAAGAAAAACATGTTATGCAGATCACACATAACTTCCATAAATCCAATGTTAGGGTCAACAAACTCTCATCCTGGGCGTTCTCTGTGACCGCCTTCGACCCGGATTCAACGCGAAATCAAACTCCAGCCGAATGCCCATACGCGTAGTTGTCTGTCGAGCCTGGTGACAGCGCCGTTCGAAATGCTATGCTTTCGAATCATCAATGACGTCTTTACTTCACCGCTCGGTTTGGGTCGCGCTGCGAGTCACGATCGCCGGCGCATTCTGCCTCGGAATCTGGAGTTCCTGGCATTTCGCGCGTGCGGACTATCTCGGCCAGCAAGATAGCGAGGAATCGATACGGTCAGCGATTCGTCTGGAGCCTGACGGATGGGAGTACTACCTGCGTCTCTCCCAGTTCGATCGTGCGGGCTCACGCGGGCTGCTGGAGACGTCGCTTAGCCTTTACCCCTACAATGCTCAGGCGGACATCGAGTTAGCGCTGAGAGATGAGGGGAATGAGGATTTTCCCAACGCCGAACGGCTGCTGCTCGACGCCTATGCGATCGACCACACCTGGCCTCCCCGGTGGGCTCTTGCAAACTTCTATTTTCGCCGCGACGACATGCCGAAGTTCTGGGCCTGGGCCCGAAGCGCAGCAGAAATGCCCACCGACGATATGGGAGCGCTGTTTGACTTGTGCTGGCGTGTTTCGTCCGATCCTGACAGAATCTCCGCCGCAATTCTTAACGATAAGCCCGAAATGATCCGCCAGTATATCGGCTTTCTGCTGGCGAAGGATCAACTTCAGGCTGTGGCCAACGTTGCTCCTCACCTGGTCAACTCCGGCGACCCGGAAACGGATCTGCCGCTGATCTTCTCTGTTGTCAACCGGTTGGTTGCCGCCAATGACGGCGATTCGGCCAATGCTTTGTGGCGCCAGTTGATCCGGCAGCGCTGGGTAGAGGCCGACAACACGCTGCCCAACAACTCCGGATTCGCAAGGAAGCCACTCCCCGTCAGTTTCGACTGGTCCATTCCTGTGTATCCGGGGCTTCGATCGCTGTCGGGGCCACTAGGTCTTGAAACCGAGTTCACCGGAACCCAGCCCGAGGAATGCTATGTAGCTGAGCAGGCAGTAGCCTTGACGCCCGGAAGCTATTCGATGAACTACGCCTACCAGACGTCAGATATAGCGCCGGGCACCGGGCTCGAATGGCAGGTCATCGATGTAAGGTCGAACACGATCCTGGCGCGCTCTCCCGATCTCTCCAGCGACGAATTGAAGAATTCAGCCATGGGGTTTTCCATTTCCCCCGGTTCTTCTGTAGTATTGCTTCGTCTCGCTTACCGGCGCGTTCTCGGAACCCCCCGGATTTCAGGTACACTCACTGTTAGATCGATCGTGATTCAGGCTCTTAAACCATCATGACCTGTCCAAAATGCGATAGTGCAGAAATCCGTCCATCGAAACACGCTCACTTGGGCGACTCCCTCAAACGCGCCCTCGGGCTTGAGCCGTTCCGCTGCCGGACGTGTGGACACCGATTCTTTTCGTCCCTTGGCGTTGAGGCTGTTCCGGAATCGCCCCCTCCCTCAAAAAAGAGCAGTAACAGGCCCAGGAAGCTCATTCGCACGCGCACGAAGAAGCGCCTCCTTCGCCGATTGGTAGTGATCTCGATCTTTGGCGCTGCGTTGGTCTTATTCTGGTTTTTCCTGCGCTATATGACGACCGATCATGTTGCGCCGTCGGATTCTGGCGCGATCCTCCACTTCACAACTTCCCGCTCTTAATGTCCGTTTGCCTGAGGACCGATTTGTCCGGTCAGCGGCGGAAGTACATCTGCGCTGGGCGGTCCGGCGATCCGCTTGCGTTTCCGATCCAGCGCTCGTGTCATATAAAGCAGCCCGAGAATCGCAAACAGCCACCCTGACACCGCCGGTCGCGGAAAAGGAAAATCATCGCACGCGTGCAACATGATCGCGATCAGCCCGAGTCCCCATGGATTCCGAATGGCCGCTGGAACAGCGGCGGCAAATGGGATCAGGACCAGGAGCAAGAATGGAACGCCACCCTCGGCGGCAAACTCTGCCCAGTCGTTATGGGCGTGATTGGCGTAGAACGGAAAATCCTTGATTGCATACCGCTGATAGACCTTCGGGAAGGTCCCCAGGCCATATCCCGTCAATGGTCGCTGCTTCGCCATATCGACGGCCGCGACAAGAAACTCGCGACGCACACGAAAGGGGTCATCTTGCTGAAAGCGCGCCCAGACGCTCTCCCATCCAACACAGAAAGCGAAGACCACGGCAAGGACAGGTATCACCGCCAGCAGTGCCGTCGTTGACCGAGTCGGCAGGCCCGTCTCCGGGTCGCGGAACCTCACAAGTCCGATTGCCACCATTGCCAAAAGCTCAGCGGTACAAAGCGCTGTTCCCGTGCGCGAAGCCGAGCCGATCACAGATGCATAAAGAAACCCGCCCGCCGGTGCATACCACCATGATCGCCAGCCCTCGCGCAGAGCTCGCCAAAGAGCTATAGGCAGGGCTAATTCCACAAACTGCGCATAGCTATTGGGAGACTGGAACGTTGCGAAAACCTCAGGATATCCCGAGGGGAATATCCAGAAGACACGCCCCTCGGAAGTAGAGAGCTGCAACAGACAGAGCAAAGACATCGCCGTCGCGAACGCAAGAAACGCGCTAAGGAAGTCGCGCTGGGCTGACTTGGTGCGGCCGTAAGCTTGAGTTAGAAAGAACACCCCGGCGAGCGCCGCCCATCTCAAGACACTGGCGCGAGTCTCGAACGTGGAGGCGGTGGTATGCGCCGCAATCTGTACCAAACCCCAGATAGGGATTGCGTAGACGAACCATTGCGCCAGCCCGCCAGCGAAGGGGCTCTTCCCGCTTCGAATCCCAGCCGCAAAGTAAACAACCAGGAGGACGAAGATGCCAATCTGAAAGGACTGAAGCGCCCAGGCTGCCTGCACAAAGACCGTCGCCGAACAAAAGGCTAGCAAGAGCAACAGGCACACGCCCAGCATGACCGGAGAATTCCGGTTCGTCTTGACGCCTCCCGGGTTAACCGGCCCGGAATCCGCGCGGATAGGTTGGACTGGCAATGCGACCATTGTATGCCGCATCCGTGCTCTGAATGCAAGTAATCCACGGTTTTGGCAGAGGATAATGCCGCACCGCGCATTCACCTTCAAAAGCAAGAACGCACTTGAGAGCGCCACCGTCAGTGCTGCATGACCTTCTCAAGCTCGGTTAATGCGGGCGTCGCACACCTGCGCTTCCATGCCGGGATTGTAGCTCTGAGCTGCTATGTTGCCCGGGCAGGTTTTCTTTTCTCCGGCTCCCCTACGGTTTGATTTGTTGTGGTTCATTCGGTTTGAATCCCCCGCCCTTTCATGCGATGAACGCATTTCCACTTCCGGCGCCCTTCTCGCGTACCCGTTTGGTTATTGTCTACTACAGCGTGTTTCAAAAACCTGCTTTGTATCAGGGCACGACTTCAGTCGTGCCGAAAAGAGCCGGAAAACGAAGGGGTTTTAACCCCTGAGGGACAGCGTCCGAGACTTGGCGACCATCTTTGAAACACGCTCTAGCGAATGGTATTCCATTTGTATATACCTCTGCTGTAAGATACATCACGACGAGGAAACCACATGCCCGCTGCAAAGAAGTCCCCACCCCGACCGAAGCGCAGAGTCGTTTCTCCCGCGGAGAAGCGCACTCAACTCCGGCTTACCGTCGATTCCAGATTCACTGTGAGCCATTTCAATCAACTCTTTGCCGTGCTCAAAATCCGGAGAAAGAACGCCCTTGCCGAACACATCATCATGAGCTTCAAGAGCAAGGCCGCGCAGGCACAACTCGTTGCGTTCTACAACAACCAGTGGCTCAACATTCCATTTCAGAGCATCGATACCGCATTCGTGTTTCCTTTGACGTTTGAGATAGCCGATGAACTGGAAAGGGTCGGAGGAGAGGTTCTCTGCGGAGTAAATCGGTCCAAGGCATTTCGCGTGATGGTTGCCTATTTTGCCTTCGTGCATAGGCTCAAGAACCCAACACGCGCCGCAATGGCATAACCGTTCAGAACAGCGCCAGGCAGCAGGCGAGCGCACACTGGATGATCGAGGAAAGTCTGCTGCCGACGCGCCGTGGCGCATGGTTGACTCTTTCGATGCGGACGACATGAGTGTCGATCAATCGTCGGCTACCTGCCCTCCCTTTCATTGCTGCGTGTTCTGAGATTCCTGCTCATCAGCCGATGTGCAGTTTGCCGCGCTTCGACAACCAGTTCGATGACATCTTGTCGCTTCCCCTCGTGAATCGATACTTTGAAAGACTGTTGCCCCGTGGGAGACCTGAGAAGGGCGATGGTCAGTTTGCCGCCTATGTCTGACTTCGGTTCCGGAAGCTGGGACGCCTTCAGAAGTTCGATCAATTGCCGTGCCTGAGCGACAGGCTGGAGACTGAAGAGAAGCTGGCGCACATCTGCTTCGTCGGTGAAGATCAAGTCGCCGGATTCCTCAGCTCTGAGCCTGGATTCGATGGAATTGAGCCGCGCGGCCTGGAGTTGAAGAGGATTCGCTGTGCGCTGTTCTTGCTGGAGAGCGTTTTGCATCTCCGGGTTCGTGAATTGGGCAAAGATGCCGTGCTTAACGGCGGTGGCTGCAACCTTCCGCTTCCACTCCTCGGTGCCGGTACAGGCGATCCGCGATCCATATTTCTGGACAGCCATCTCCAGCCCGAAGACAATGGCCGCTTCATCCTGGCTGAGTACGGTCACGATGCGTCCGCGGTCGATGACCGAGACCCTGCCGTTCAGCATGTACGACACGTCGCCGGTCTTCCGGTTGATCGTCCAGATTCGTGTCGAGGCGATCTGTGCGGCAAGATTCTGTTCCCTCTGCTGCGCCGAAAACCGTTGCTGCGCAAAGTCTGCCCAGTCGGATTTCTGATTGTCCTCAGGCGGCGGCCCGAAATGCAATGCGTTTGGTTCCAGGGTTGCGTCGAGCCGCCGCTGATTGCGTTGGTCGGCATAGCGCCATCCGCGAAGTTGCGCGGCAGCGCGCGCGTCTCCCTCGCCGGCACGCCCTGCAACCCAGGTTCGGAGGTCCTTCGGAAACTGTTCGTGCCGTCTTTGCTGCACGGTCACCTTCAGAGTCCTCATCTCGATGACCGATCGAGCCGTTGCCTGAGACAGCAGTATTTTTTGGGCCGACCATGGCACCGCCATCGCGCGGATTTCCTTCTTTCGCTGCCGAAGATTCATCGTGAGACGTTGGCGCGCCTCTCTTCCCTCTGCGGTGATGCGCTTGCATTCCGCACGCTGGCGATTACGATACTGGTTATAATCCGCCATCAGCGAGACTCGGTCGGAAAGCCGCTGCGCTTTCCGTACTTCCCTCAGTGAGCTATTACGAAGCGGGGTACGAACGGTATGTTGAGCGATCACTCGAGAAGATAATGAAGACGGTCTCCACGCCCCAAGTGCGTCCTCGGTGGTTTGTCGGTTGACCTTTCCTGCGAAGTTGTTCCGGAACACGTCGGACGCCTTTACCCGGATGTTGTGGTCGATGGCAAGGACGGTATACCCGCCCCTCTCTCCCTTTTCGAGTCGGAGATGGGCTTTGGAGAGAAGAAAATGGAGATGTTCCCATGTGACATTGCGCCGCGTAAGCAGTTTCCATACGCCTGGGGGCTACCTCTCGTTGAACGTAGGACCGGAACGATTCCTGATCCTGGTAATGTTCAAATTGTGCAGCGGCTCCAGTCGGATGTTGTTGGGCAGATCGAGACGCGCTGCGTTCTGATTTCGATTGCAGTACAGCCTGTTGCGTATCCTCGTCCCATCGCATCGGACCCGGCGTATGTGCCCAACCATGTTTCGCTTCAAGGAAGCGTACCGCGGCATCGAGGGTGAGCCAATCGCGATTTGGCGTATGTGCTCTGAGGGTCTCCATGTGAACCTTGTTGAGCATGATGTGGATGTGAAAATGCTTTTTGTCGTCGTGCGCGACGATCATGAATTGATGGCCTTCATAGCCGAGCGCCTTCAATGTGTGCAGCGCTGAATCAGTCCATTGTTGACGAGTAGGTCGCTCACCCGGAGGCCATGCCAGTTCATAATGGCAGACAGCATCTTTGCAGCGATTGTTGAGAGAGGCCACCCCTTGCATCTCTATCGCCGCCGTATCGAAGCCCAGAAGATTCTCCGACATGACAACGTCTCCGCGCAGAAGACGTTCTCCGCTGTCGGCATCGCGCTCCCGCGTAAGGTATTCCTGAAGCCGCTTGAAGCTGCTGGAGTGTTTTCGAGCTGGCTGCACTTTGGCAATCATGTTTACTTCGCCGCGCCCGTTTTGAGCTCTCTCACTGCGTTATGAACAGCCAGCAACGTGGAATTCAGTCCCGCGCGAAGGTCTTCTTCGTTGGGAAGACCGTTGATCTGCGTGAGCAGATGCTTTTGGAGTCCACCGAGTCTTGCAAGCTCTCCTGCGGCCTTCTGGTCCATCGTGGAAAGAATTCGCTTGCCCAGTGCGGTCCGCCGCATGTACTCGCTCATCGTCAGGCTCGCTCTGTTGGCCTGGTCTCGGATTGCGGCTTTCTCCTCTTCCGTGATGCGGACCTCGATTCGTAATGAGGCGCCTTCAGTTTGCTTGGGTCTTCGCATTGCCCTCTCCTCTTCTGTGGGGTCTCGGGGCGTAGCCCTGAGCAAGATGCGCAGCCATTTCTCCGAGTAGCCAAAGGCGAATTGGAAAAATGGTGGTGGTTGGACGAAACCCCGAAGGGGTTTTGTCCGGACAGCGCCTACCTTGCCATTCACCGTTTAGCTCTCCAACCATTCCCCATTTGACTGCCCTGTTTTCACCATCCGGGGTTTGCACCACAAGATCAGTGTACAATAGTTATGGTGTAATATTTATAAGACACTGTGATACTATTCATTCATGCCTCTAGAGAGTGCGGTGAGGAGGAAGAGCGATGGGAATTGAGGGTCGTCGTCAGGTGCAGGTCTTTTCTTCTGAGATTGTGGAGGATGCCCGTACGTTGTTGACCCAAAAAACTGGAGAACCCGTGCCGCAACCCGACTCGTTCATGATGGGGGCGGTGATGCGGACGCTGTTGCCTCTTCTCGTGGAGTTGCGGAGAAAAGGCTATTCGTTGACCATGCTGACTCATCTGCTGGCAGAGAAGGGGATAAAGATCAGTCCAACGGCTCTTTCTGGGTACATGGCGAAATTGAGTGGGCCGGTTGAGGAAGCTCCGGTTAAGGCACGGAGAGAGAGGCCGCAAACATCGACAAGCGCCTCGCAGACACGTGGAACTTTTGTAATGAAGCCGGACACACCGCTGTAAGAAGGGTGCGATGTTTGGCGCAAATGACTTTTGTAGCGGGCAGCAAAGGTGGCGCTGAGAGCTTGCAACATCGCGGAGCCAGGATTGTGCTCAAGGCATTTCAGTGCGCGCTGGCGAAGCCGTGCGCAATTCAAACGCAACTCAACCTGTGAGGTAATTGGATGCCGAAGAAGATTCTGAGATTGCCAATCGTATTGGATCGCACTGGCCTATCACGCAGCACCGTCTATCAGCGCATCACCGAAGGAAAATTCCCAAGGCCGGTGTCGCTGGGGGCCAGGGCTGTCGGCTGGATCGAAACCGAGGTCGAGGAGTGGATTGTCTGCCAGATAGAGGCCAGCCGGGAACTCTGCGTCCAGCAAGCTGGAGTGAATCGTTCGTCGGCGGGATGATGCCGGAGTTGGATTCCGGCTTGCGCACCCATCTGGAAACAAATTGCGAAAAGTGGCCGAATTCTCTGATGGACGAGTTCACTGAGTGGCTATGCCGCAGTTCCGCGAAACGGGAGCACCTTCCCGCCTCTCTGAGTGCGCTCCAGAAAATCCGCCCAGTCCTGCATCATCTTGGCCCGTGGCTCCAGATAGAGGGCGTGGTTGTAGGCGGCGCTGACTGCATTTCGCGGAGCGTGAGCAAGCTGCACCTCGATATGGTCGTGAGCGTAGCCCTGCTCATGAAGGATTGTGGATGCCAGGCCACGAAAGCCGTGTCCGGTCATGCGGCCCTTGTAGCCCATGCGCCTCAGTGCTCCCAAGATGGTGTTGTTGCTCATGGGCTTTGATTCGCTGCGATCGCCGGGAAACAGCCACTCACTCTCCCCGGTCAGGGAGCGCAGCATCTCCAGCACTTCAATTGCCTGCGCGGCCAGTGGGACAATGTGCGGATCGCGCATCTTCATTCGGGTTGCCGGTATATCCCAACGGGCAGCCTCTAAATCGAATTCCGTCCATTTGGCTCCGATCAGTTCGCTGGTCCTCACAAAGGTGAGTGCCATGAGCTTTAACGCCAGACGGGTGACATGCGTTCCCTGGTAAACCTCAATTGCTCTCAGCAAAGCGGGCAGTTCCTTTGCATCAATGCGGGCAAGGTTTGTTTTGTGTGTTGGCCTCAACACGTCGGCGGGACGAATTTCGCTGGCCGGGTTGCGCTTTGCATAACCGTGGGCGATGGCGAAGCGAAAAATCTGCCCAACGTTTTGCATGGCACGCTTGGCCAGATCGCCGGCGCCTCGCGCCTCAATCGCTTTGACCACCGCGACCAGTTGCGGCGCTTCAATTTCTGTAATGGGCCGTGCGCCGAGCAGAGGGAAAATGTTGGCCTCCATTCGCCTGCGCGTTGCGTCCACATGCTGAGCACTTTTCTGAGCTTTCCAGTGGTCAAACCATAGCCCGGCGATAGAGCGGAAAGAACTTTCCGATGCAAGTTTCTCCGCAGTCTTCGCAGCCTTCCGCTGTGCCATTGGGTCAACGCCAGTCGCCAGCAGTCTGCGGGCTTCGGCGTGTCGTTCTCTGGCCAGCGCCAATGGCACATCCGGGTACGACCCCAGCACCATAAGCTTTTCCACGCCTTCGTACCGGTACTTCCAGCGCCAGCTCTTCCCGCCGGCTGTTGTGACAAGAAGAGAAAGCCCACGGCCATCGCTCAGGCGGTAAGGCCTTTCCCCAGCCTTGGATCGGCGAATTTTCATGTCGGTAAGCAAGATACCCTCCTCCAACCTCGAAATACCCCCAAAATTTGAGAGAAATACCCCCAAATGCTGAGAACAATACCCCCAAACTGTTCTCCAAAGCAGGTCTTGCAGGCGGCCTGCGGTGTTCAAAACTCGTCATCCGACGTCAGCCCAGCCGCCTTGCTAGCTGTGGTCGGTGGTTCGAGTCCCGCACCACATTCGAATCGCAACAAAGAAATCATTTTCGGGAGGAAAATGCGGAAACCCGCATGAACATTGGCGATTAGCGCGCTTTTTGAAGAATACCCCCAAACGCGAAACGAAATACCCCCATATTTTCCCCAAAACTCCCCGGCTTCCATCGTACAGCCAAGGACGGTAGCGGAGCAAGAGTTATTGATTTTATTGGGTTTATAATCCTTTATTGGATTTCTTTGGACGGCTCTGGAAGGGGTCCTGGTGGGCAGTGAGGGACTCGAACCCCCGACTTCCTGCTTGTAAGGCAGGCGCTCTAACCAGCTGAGCTAACCGCCCACGAATGGCCGCAAGGCGATTGCGGCCTCCTCAAATCATACCAGCGCAATGACACGCCGCGGGATTTCATGCCCTTTAACTGCCGCGCAAGCCCGGGTTGATACACTCACCCCGTGAGACGGCTCATTATCAACGGCGACGACTTCGGCCTGACCCATGGCATTAACCGGGCCATCGCCGAGTTGCATCAGGCGGGCGTACTGACCAGCGCCACGCTCATGGCGCGCGAAAAGGCCGCCGATGAGGCAATCGAAATTGCGATAGCCACACCGTCGCTGGGCGTGGGCTGTCACGTAGTTCTGGTAGATGGAGAGCCGGTGCTGCCGGGAGGCTTTCAGCCGACAATGGGCGCCTTTCTGCGCCGCGTGATTGCCAGCGGCATCGATTCCGCTGCAATTGAGGCGGAGGCGGGTGCGCAGATCGATCTGCTGCAAAGCCGCGGCCTCACCTTAACCCATGTAGACACCCACAAACATACGCATATGTTTCCCGCCGCGCTTCGGCCATTGCTGCGCGCAGCGCGAAAGGCGGGCATCCGCGCAGTGCGCAACCCCTTCGAGCCTGTCTGGAGCCAGCGCGCGACGCCGGCAGCTCCACGATTTCGCAGCTTTGCTGTAAGGCTCCTGCGCCGGCTTGAGCCAACCTTCCGGCGCATCGTGGCTGAGGAGGGATTCACCACCACCGACGGCAACATTGGCATCTCTGCCACAGGATCTCTTGATTCAAGGACACTCAGTTCTCTTCTGGGCCAGCTTCGGCCGGGCACCTGGGAGCTGGTCACGCATCCCGGCTATAACGACTCCGATTTGGCCCATGCCGGCACGCGCCTGCTGGCTTCGCGTAACGTTGAACGAGAGGCGCTGCTCGCGCTCCAGCAGCGGGATGATATGGAGCTGATCGGCTTTGCAGAGCTCGCCTCGGGTTGAACTTCCAGCACACAAATCTCATAATCAACTTGCATCAGGTACGATCATTCCCGCGTCAAAAACACGCGGCGGCATTCCCTCAGCCCGTAGAAAATCGGAGACACCTTGAACATCCATCTAATCTGGACAATCCTGTTGTGGGGCTGGCCGGCCTCTGAACTCCTGCTGGCCGTCACCACACACACCCGCAAAAGCGGCGGAACCCTGCGCGACCGCGGATCGATATTTGTGGTTTGGGGGGCGATCTTCGCTTCGATGACGGCCGCGGGTTGGATGTCCGCTTGGGTACCGAAGGCCACGATTGTCACGCCACTTTGGCTCATCCTCGGTGCGATGGGATTGATGATCGCGGGTCTTATTGTGCGCTGGACGGCGATTCTCTCGCTGGGAAAGGCATTCAGCGTCAATGTGGCTATTCGCGATGGGCAAACGCTCTATCGTTCGGGCCTCTATCGCGTGGTTCGTCACCCATCTTATTCGGGGATGCTGATTTGCTTTGTCGCCATCGCAATTATTGAGATGAATTGGATTTCGGCGGCGCTGGTTTTAATATTCCCCACCGCGGCGCTGCTCTATAGAATTCATGTGGAAGAGCGAGCATTGAATGAAGCATTCGGCGCGCAATATGCGGAATACTCAAAGGCTACAACGCGCCTGATTCCAGGACTCTACTAGGGAGCCGTAAATGCGCATCGGCATTACCTGTTATCCCACCTACGGCGGTTCGGGCGTGGTGGCAACGGAACTGGGCATCGAGTTGGCGGCGCTGGGCCACGACGTCCACTTCATCTCCTATTCGCAGCCGTTCCGGCTCAATGGGCGCGACGAAGGCATTTATTATCACGAGGTTCCGGTCTCCAGCTATCCGCTGTTCGAGTTCCCGCCCTACGACCTGGCGCTGGCCTCGCGAATGCTGGAAGTTGCTGAATACTATGAGCTTGACCTGCTCCATGTACACTACGCCATTCCCCACTCGGTCAGCGCGCTGCTGGCCCGGCAGATGCTGGCTGCAAAGGGCCGTAGGCTGCCCTTTGTCACTACGCTGCACGGCACTGACATTACACTCGTCGGCCTCGACCGCTGCTACCTGCCGATCACCAAGTACGCCATTCAGCAGAGCGATGGCGTCACCGCTATCTCCGACTATCTAAAGGAGAAGACCATCGCAGACTTCGCCGTCACGCGAGACATCGAGGTGGTCACGAACTTCGTCAATTGCGATGTCTACACGCCCATCAACGACCCAGTCAAGAGGGCCGAGGCGCGCCGGCGGCTGGCCGCGCCGGACGAGGCCATCCTGATGCATCTATCGAATTTCAGGCCCGTTAAGCGCGTTGTCGATACCGTGAAGGTATTCGCCCAGGTGGTGCGTCAAATTCCCGCGCAACTTGTTCTGGTAGGCGACGGCCCTGATCGCTCGGCGGCGGAGTGGCTGGCCCACGACCTGGGAATTCACCACAAAATCCATTTCATGGGCAAGCAGGAGCGCGTCAACGAACTGCTCCCTTTGGCCGATATCATGCTCATGCCAAGCGAGTTGGAGTCATTCGGCCTAGCCGCGCTCGAAGCCATGGCCTGCAAAGTGCCTTCCATTGCAACCTGCGTGGGCGGGGTTCCGGAGCTGATCGACGATGGGGTGACGGGCCTGCTGTACCCGGTTGGCGACATCGATGGAATGTCGCAAGGAGCCTTGAGCTTGCTCAAAGACCGCGAAAAGCTTGAAGCCATGCGCGAAGCTGGCCGTAAGCACGCGCAAAAGCGCTTCTGCTCTTCGCTGGTGGTGCCCCAGTATGTGCGCTACTACGAAGCGGTCCTCGGCGGGCGGTGATTGGTTACCTCTCGGTTAACCGTTAGCCACGGTCAAGCTGCACTGCCGCGCCGAGGCAAGCCGTTCACTAGATGGATACTGTTCCCGGCCCGCTGTTGGCCTTGGTCAATCGGTTGAACTAGACTAACCCACAGAACAAAGAGAGGGTTTCAATGCGGATCGATCAGCTGAAAATCCAAAACTTTAACGGATTTGAGTCATTCGAAATCGCATTCGATCCACATTTCAATTTGCTCGTTGGTGACAACGGTTCCGGGAAGACTTCCGTTCTGGACGCCCTAACGATTTCCCTGGAAAGCTGGGTCCGCGGCATTGACGGGGACGATAAGGGCGGTGGGATCCCACCCGCTTACATCCGGGTTGTCCCACACGCATACCCTGATAGCCAATTCTTTGAAAGACAACTCCCCGTTCGGATCGAGGCAACGGGACTGGTGCAAGCAAGCCCACTTACATGGGCACGACAGCGCAATCGCGAGCGAGGCGGAACATCTTACTTGGAAGCAAGAGGCATGGCGGAAGCCGCCAAGGGAGCTGCTCGCGCAGTTAGAGATGGGTCTCCGGTCATACTCCCACTCATTGAAAGTTATGGCGCGGAAAGACTATGGGATGAGTCACCAGCGCGCACGTCAATCCGGAAAACAGAAGTCAAGAATGGTAAGTCCTCCCGGCTCGACGGCTACAAAGATTGCCTCAATTTTGGAATTCAGGAAACCGTTCTTGTGGATTGGGTACGCGCGCAGGTGCTGGACGGTTTCCAGCTAGGCAAGAAGACAATCGCACTGGAATCAGTCGAACGGGCGATCACCTCTTGTGTTGAAGGGGCAAAAGCCCTCACCTATTCGGCGCGCGACAAAGAGTTGGCCTTTGATTTGGATCCATTCGGTTGGCAGTTGCTTTTCAACCTGAGCCACGGCCAACGTCTTATGGTCACGATGATCGGGGAACTGGCGCGCCGAGCGGCCGGCCTGAATCCGGACCTCGGCGAGGAGGTGCTGGAGAAAACTCCCGGCGTCGTTCTTATCGACGAGCTCGATCTGCATCTGCATCCGATATGGCAGCGTCGCATCATCCGTGATTTGAAACGCACCTTTCCTGCCATTCAATTCATCGCCACCACCCATTCGCCGCAGTTGATCGGCGAAGCGCTTCCGTCGGAGATTCGCATTCTGGCCAATGGAAAGGCCTACACTACGGACCACTCGTTCGGTCTCGATTCTAGCCGAGTTCTAGAAGAGATCCAGGGCGCAAGCCGGCGAAGCCTTAGCGTGGAATCCGATATCCATGAAATTGCACTGGCAATCGAAGCCAACAAATTCGACGAAGCCCGCCGGCTGATCCTTGACCTTGAGTCAAAGGTCGGTCCCGAAGACGCGGAAGTCATTCGGCCGCGCTCTCTGATGAAGTTCATGGAAGCCCCTCTATGAGGCAAATCAGAAAGCTGCCTGAGCCGAGAAGTCTGATTGAACATCGAGCGACCCCCGGCTCCACCTACGACGGCTACCGAGACAAACAGACGCTCCGAGAACAACTCGTACGGGAGCAACGCGCCCTGTGCTGTTATTGCCTTTGCCGCATTCGCCCCGGCGAGGCTGGTAGCGTCTCTCCCATGAAAATTGCCCATTGGCGCAGTCAAGGTCTGCACACCGACGAAGACCTCAACTATTCCAACCTTCTGGGCGCTTGCAAAGGAAACGAAGGAAGGCAACCCCATCAGCAGCATTGCGATACGCGACAAAAAGATCGGGATATCAAGTTCAATCCGGCAAATCCAGATCATCGTATCGACCAAAGAGTCAAATATCTTGAAGACGGCACTATCGAATCCGACGACAAAGAATTCAATGAGCAGATTGAGAATGTCCTCAATCTGAACGCGAGGTTCCTTCAGCAGCGTCGTAGGGAAACGCTCCAACTCTTCTTCGAATTACTCGGCACAGAGAAGCGAAAACGCCCGGCGTGGGAGCGCCTTCTCGCGGAACAGAATGGCGACTCCCACGACGGGGAGCTGGAGCCGTTTTGCCAGATCGTTGTCTGCTGGCTAAGAAAGCGGCTCGCCAGAGCATAGGCCCGCGCATGGGCGAGTCGCCGGTTCCCTGCTTGATTGCGTCGGAGTATTCTTAAAAGAAGCACTACTACTCTCATTCAGCACAAGGAAGATCATGGCGGAGATAGCCGTTGAGGCCACCGAAGTACCTGCGCAGTTGCCCAAAGTCCGCGTAGCCGTTTTGGGCGCAGGAAAAATGGGCGGGATTCTGCTGCAGGCTTTCCTCAAGCAGAACCTTTTTGCTCCCGATCAGATTCACGCCACTGTCGGTCACGCCGAGCGCGCGCTGGCGTTGAGCACGCAGTGGGGCGTCGACGTGAGCACCAACAACCTTGAAGCAGCCAGCCAGGCCGACCTGATTGTGCTGGCCGTGAAGCCCCTCCAGGTGCCGGGCCTGATCGACGAGATTCGCCCGGCGCTCACCAACAAGAAGACGCTCATCTCGATTGCGGCCTCAGTGAAGACGCGCGCCATCGAGGACGCGGCAGGCCTTGAGATCGCCGTGATTCGCGCCATGCCCAACACGCCATCGGCTCTGGGAGCGGGCGCCGCCGCATTGTGCCGAGGCCGCTTCGTCTCCGCCGCGCAGATGGAGCTGGCCCAGCGCATCTTCGAGACCGTGGGCCGCACCGTTGTTGTGGACGAGAAGCACATGGACGCCGTGACCGGCCTGTCGGGATCGGGACCGGCTTACATCTACATCATTATCGAGGCCCTGGCCGAGGCGGGCGTAAAAGTCGGCCTGCCCCGGGATGTGGCCACGCAACTGGCCGCGCAGACTGCCTTCGGCGCCGCCAAGATGGTGCTCGAAACCGGCTATCATCCGGCTTTGCTCAAAGACGCCGTAACCACCCCCGCCGGCTGCACCATCGACGGCATTCTGGAGCTTGAAGAAGGCGGTTTGCGCGTCACGCTGATCAAGGCCGTCATGCGCGCCACGGAGCGGGCGAAGCAACTGGCGGCAGGCTGACCGCGTGCGGCGGCGCCAACCTCGCTAACTCCGCTAACCGAACGGTTCCCGCTCACCGGGAACTGTTCGCTAACTCGCTGGCTTGCTACCTTGCCCACACAACGCCCAACCTGGCTGCCGTCTTACATCCCCGAGTTGCAGGGGCCGCGGGGGATTGCGATCCTGGCCGTAGTCCTCTACCACTGCCATCCCCGCCTCATTGGCACCTGGCTCTACCAGGCAAGTCTGTGGGGCTGGGCGGGCGTTACCCTCTTCTTTACGCTCAGCGGCTTTCTCATCACCTCAAACCTGTTGGCTGCGCGCGACAAGCCGCATTACTTTCACAACTTCCATGCGCGCAGGGCGCTGCGCATTTGGCCGATTTACGCGCTTGTCTTCGTAGTGGTGTATCTTGAGGCGCCGTGGTTCATTGGTCCTTCCACACTCCACGCAATCAAAACCGCACCCTGGCTGGCCTACATCTTCTTTGTGCAAAACCTCTTTCATCTCAACCTGCCGCCGGCCATCGCACCCACATGGGCCGTGGCCATCGAGGAGCAGTACTACTTCTTCTGGGCGCCGCTGGTGCGCTTCCTTCGCCGGCCATGGATGCTGGTGGCCGTATTGTGCGCGGCCCTCGCCGGCTCGCCGCTCATGCGCATGTCCCACTTTGCGTGGCTCACCCCCACGCACACGCTCACTCACCTCGACGGCCTCGCCTGGGGCAGCCTGCTCGCTATTGGCCTACACACGCTCCCCATCAGCCGCCGCGTCTGGCTCTGGATGGGCCTGATCGCTTTGCCGCTGGGGATATGGGCTGCGGCTACCGTAGCCGGCGGAACAGCTTTTCTCGATTCCGCGCTGGCGTTGGGCTTTGCCGGCGCGGTGCTGGCCTTGATCGCGTCGACGGGCGCGCGCAATCCGCTTAACGCCGTGCTGCGCAGCGGTCCGCTGGCCTTCTACGGCAAGATCAGCTACGGCCTCTACATGACCCACATCATGGTCTTCATCTTTTTGGGCGCGTTCGATCTGCGCATGGACCGCTTCGGAATGACCGGGAACCTGGCCGTGGTTGCCGTCCGGCTAGCCGTGTCCACGGCGTTGGCCACCGCGCTCTGGTACGGTTTCGAATCGCAAATCCTCAAGCTGAAGCGCTTTTTTTGACAACAGATCTGTCGAACCGAGAGAGGCTCCGTCACGGTCTCTACCCGCCAGATTCAATTCGGGTTTCTTGCGCTTCGCTACGCCCAGCGGCCAATGATCGCAAACAGCACCAGAAGGAAGACTGCCACGACCGGCGCGGCCGGCTGCCTGCGCTGAATGTGATAGATGAGGGACGCCCCCGCCAAGATGAGCAGGACCGCGGTCGCCAGCATTGGAACAATGTCAGGCTGCCAGGCATGGACAGGCACAACCAGCCCCGTCGCGCCGGCAATCTCGACCAGACCGACAGCACAGGCCGCTCCGAGCGGCATCGCGATTCCATCTTTCCCCGCTCCCGAGGACCGGCTCTCAGCCTGCTGTGAACAGACAAAGATCCTGCGGCATCCGTCGATTAAAAAAACTCCAGCGAGCAGAATCTGCGCAAACCAATCCAGAGTGTTCATCGATTTACCTGCCTCCCTCGGTTGGCCCGGCTTTCCTTTGGCAAAAGCTTGCTTGGCGTCGGTAGTAATAAGGAGCAACTCGTCGATAATGAATATATAAGGATAATATGATGTAAAAGTCAATGGATTATCCGGGATTTGCTCATATTCTCGTTGCAGATTGAAATTCGATTCACCCTGTCCAAACCACATTATTTCGTTAAGTATCTATATACATTGATCTAATAGCAATCATTCTTAAATCGGCAGCTAAGGGCGAGTGAAGACAATATAACGATGCAATAACCTTTATATAAAAGACCTGCGAGACCTTGCGCGCACGATCGATCCCTGCCTGGTATCCGTTCCATGCGCGTTGAGATAGAAATGATCGTGCTGGGTGCCTCCCGCGCGCTATGGCCAGCGCCCAACAATCACAAAGAGCGCCATGAGAAACAACCCAATGCTGGGAACGGCCGTCTCTTTGCGGCGCAGATGATAGATGGTGGCAATCACCATAAGCAGCGCCAATCCGCCGGCGGCCAGCCGCAGAAGTACGTAGGGCGGCCAGAAGTCGTATGGCAACACCAAGCCCACCGCCCCAACCACTTCCAGCAAGCCGACCTGGGCAGCCAGACCCCGAGACATCCCGATCTTTGCGCCTTTGGTTCGGGCTTCCACCGTCCGCTTGAGTTCGTCGTAGGCCAGCACCTTGCTGACCCCCGTGAATACAAATGTGCCTGCCAATAGGAACTGCGTTATCCACAGTACAATGTTCATTGCCGGTTTACCTCGCCCGGATCGAAACAGCCATTCCGCAGCCGCCAAATCCAAATGCAGCAGCAAACGATTGAAACCCGAAAGCACCATGAATGTCAACAGCGCCGCGGCACATCGCATCGTTGCTCAAAAACTGCATCCTCGCCCGATACGGGCTTTGGTCTCGTCTCTCGCAGTGAGGCAGCAACTCGCCAGGCTGTGACATCAATCACCCATGGCTGTGAGTTTCAACTGGTACGCTTTCCTTTAACCTGCGGCTGATAGCCTTCTCCTGTTTGTGAAATCAACCATGGAAAGGTGCGACATGACCGAAACAACGGGAAACGAATTAGCAAGCAATGCCCCCCTTGACCCGGAACTGTTGGCCAAGATGGACGCCTATTGGCGCGCCGCCAACTATCTATCTGTCGGCCAGATATACCTGAAGGACAACCCGCTGCTCGAGCGCCCCCTCACGCTCGACGACGTGAAGCCGCGCCTGCTCGGCCACTGGGGCACTACGCCGGGGCTCAACTTTCTTTATGTGCATTGGAATCGCCTGATCTGCGAGCGCGATCTGAACATGCTCTACATCATTGGCCCAGGTCATGGAGGTCCGGGGCTGGTGGCCAACACCTATCTTGAGGGCTCCTACTCCGAGATCTATCCGCACATCGAGAGGAATAAGGATGGCATCAAACGGCTATTTCGCCAGTTCAGTTGGCCGTACGGAATACCCAGCCATGTCGCCCCGGAGACGCCCGGCTCCATCCACGAAGGCGGCGAACTGGGCTACTCGCTGGTGCATGCCTACGGCGCGGCCTTCGACAATCCCGACCTGATCGTGGCCTGCGTGGTGGGCGATGGCGAGGCCGAGACCGGCCCGCTGGCAACAAGCTGGCACTCCAACAAGTTTCTCAACCCGGCCACCGACGGCGCCGTGCTTCCCATTCTCCATTTGAACGGCTACAAGATCGCCAACCCCACCATCCTGGCACGCATTCCTCATGCCGAGTTGGAGAACCTGATGCGCGGCTACGGCTACGAGCCGTTCACGCTCGAAGGCGACGACCCGGCCGTGATGCACCAGCAGGCCGCCGCGGTCTTTGACACCATGCTCGACCGCATTGCCGCCATTCAGAAGGCAGCGCGCGAGGAAGGTTCGACGGCGCGGCCCGCGTGGCCCATGCTCATTATGCGTACTCCGAAAGGCTGGACCGGACCAAAATTCGTAGACGGCAAGCCGGTCGAGGGTACGTGGCGCGCGCACCAGGTCCCGCTCGACCAAATCTTCGAGAAGCCCGAGCACCTGCGCCAACTCGAAGAGTGGATGCGCAGCTACAAGCCCCATGAGCTGTTCAACGAGAAGGGCCATTTCCGCGCGGATCTGGCGGAGATCGCGCCCAAGGGCCGGCTGCGCATGGGAATGAATCCTCACGCCAACGGCGGCCTGTTGCTGAAGCCGCTTAATGTGGCCAACTTCCGCGACTTCGCGGTCAGAATCCAAGGCCGCGGCAGCCACGACGTCGAATCCACGCGCGTTCTTGGTCATTTGCTGCATGCGGTCATGGAGGCCAACAAGGACCAGAAGAACTTCCGCGTATTCGGCCCCGATGAGACAGCTTCAAACCGCCTTCAGGACGTGATCACGGGAACCGGCAAGGAGTGGATGGCCGAGACGTTGCCGGTGGATGAAAACCTCTCGCAAACGGGCCGCGTCATGGAGGTGCTCAGCGAGCACATGTGCCAGGGATGGCTCGAGGGCTATCTGCTCACCGGCCGCCACGGCTTCTTCTCCTGCTATGAAGCCTTCATCCACATCATCGACTCCATGGCCAACCAGCACGCCAAATGGCTGAAAACCACGCGCGAGATTCCCTGGCGCAAACCCATCGCCAGCCTCAACTATCTGCTCAGTTCGCTGGTGTGGCGCCAGGACCACAACGGCTTCAGCCATCAGGACCCCGGCTTCATCGACCACCTGATGAACAAGAAGGCTGACGTGGTGCGCATCTATCTGCCGCCTGATGCAAACACCCTGCTCTCGGTGAGCGACCACTGCCTGCGCAGCCGAAACTATATCAACCTCATCGTCGCCGGCAAGCAGCCCGCCCCGCAGTGGCTTACCATCGACGAAGCCGTGGCCCACTGCACCACTGGACTCGGAGTTTGGCAGTGGGCCTCGAACGACGAGGGCGGCCCCGAAGTCGTTATGGCCTGCTGCGGCGACGTGCCCACTCTGGAGACCCTCGCGGCGGTCACCCTGCTTCGCGCCAAGCTGCCCGACCTGCGTATACGCGTCGTCAACGTAGTTGACCTGATGGCCTTGCAGCCCACCTCCGAGCATCCGCACGGGCTGCCCGACGAACAGTTCGATGCGCTCTTCCCGGTCGGTATTCCGGTTGTCTTTGCCTTCCACGGCTATCCCTGGCTCATTCACCGGCTCACCTACCGGCGTCACAATCACGACAACATTCACGTGCGCGGATACAAGGAAGAGGGCACAACCACCACTCCCTTCGACATGTGCGTGCTCAACAACATTGACCGTTTCCAACTGGCGCTCGACGCCATCAAGCGCGTGCCTCGGCTCAAGTCCCATGCCGGTGCGGCCGAGCAATGGTATTCGGAAGCTATCCAGCGCCATCGTCTCTATGTGGCCGAAATCGGCGACGACATGCCCGAAATAAAGAACTGGCGCTGGCCGCAAAGCTAACTCACCGACTAACTGGGTGCCCCAGGTCTCGCTCTTGAAACCTGGGATTTCCCGCTAACTCGCTAACTCGCTATTTTCAATCCCATTGACTCATTCAGCCCTAACTCAAGAGGTTTTCATTCATGCCGTCTTTGCCCGTATTGGTTTTGAACAGCGGTTCTTCTTCCATCAAGTTTTCAGTCTATGAAGCCGGCAACGGCGAGCGCCGCAAGCTCCACGAAGGCGCGGTTGACGGCATCGGCACCGACCTTGGCAAGTTTTGGATCAAGGATGCCGAAGGCAACAAGCTTGTCGACCAGACTCCATCGCTGCCCACGCGCGCCGTTGCTTTCAAGCTCGTGGCTGACGCGCTTCACTCCGGCGACTTCCCTGCTCCCGTAGCCATCGGCCATCGCATGGTTTGTGGCGGCCCCACAGTTCAAGAGAATCAGCTCATAACTCCCGAGTTAATAGATGAAATGGAACGCTACACGGCCTTTGCGCCGCTGCACACGCCCATCGCCGTATACATCATGCGTGAGTCGCTGCGCCTGTTTCCCGGCATTCCGAACTTCGTCTGCCTCGACTCCTACTTCCATCGCACCATGCCCGAAGTCGTAACCCACATGCCCATCCCCGAGGAGTATTCCGCGATGGGCGTTCGCCGTTACGGAGCGCATGGGATCTCATATGAGTCGATCGTTTACCAGTTACAACCTAACGTTCCCCAGAAGCTGATCGTGGCTCACCTGGGCAACGGCGCTTCTATCTCCGCCATTCGCAATGGCAGGTGCCTTGACACTTCGATGGGCCTCACGCCCACCGGCGGCATCATCAGCGGCACACGCACCGGCGACATCGATCCGGGCGTGCTTCTGTTCATCTTGCGCAAAATCGCGGAAACGGCCGCAAGCGCTTCAGAAGCTGCCGACAAGTTAGAAGCCGTAGCCAGCAAGAAGGCCGGCCTGCTGGGCGTAAGCGGTCTCTCCAACGACATGCGCGACCTGCGCGATGCCATCAAAGACGGCGACGCCAAGGCGCGGCTGGCAGTCGACAAATTCACCTGGACCATCGCCAAATGGATTGGAAGTTATGTGGCTGAGTTAGACGGGCTCGACATGCTGGTCTTCACCGGCGGCATCGGCGAAAACGACATTGCCTCTCGCGCAGAGATCTGCGCCGGCCTGGGCGCGTTGGGCATTGTGCTTGATCCGATTCGTAATAACGTCCGCGGCGAAGCAGTTATCTCAGCCGATAACTCGCGAGTTACCGTCCGCGTAATTCCGCCCGCCGAGGACCTGATTATCGTGAATCACGTGGTGCGGCTGCTGGCGGAGTAGGGCAGTTCTTGCCTTTCTCATAGGAACTGTCCCGCGGCGAGTTCAACCCGAATGCCGCGGCAGGGGCAGGATTTTGAGTCGTTTGCCGAGTCTGGCAAACTCCGGATCGGCGGTCACCAGCGTGGCCCCAGTGCGCATCGCCAACTCCGCTGCAAAGCAATCGGCCAAGCCCAGCTTGTACCTGTTATGGATCTCGCCCGCAACCAGAGCCTGCTCGCTGTCGGGCGATGCAAACTCCACCAAACGCTTGACCTTTTGAATGGCCATCCGCGCCTCTTCCAGCGTGGAGTACCTTGCGAAAACGTAGAGCACCTCGGCAAGGTTGACAACCGAAATACACAGCGATACCAGATTCTTGTCCGCTTGATTCAGCAACTCCCGGACTTTGGCGGAGCCGTCCTGCTTGCGAAAGTACCTCACCAGCGCGTTCGCATCCAGCACATATTCTCTCACCGCGCAGCCTCTATCTTCGCTTCTTCGCGTTCGCGTTCTTTGCGTTTCTCTTCCATAAACCACCCCTCGACATCCTCTTTCACGTGGCTCAAGCATCCTTCAAGAGCCAGAATCTCCGCCAATGCGGTCGACTCCACGGTTAACTTGCCGTTCTGCTCGCCGAATACGACCTTCGCCCGAGGTCTAAGGTTGTACTTGGCCCTCAACTTTGCCGGAATCACCAATTGGCCCTTCGAGCTGATCGTCGCCGTCTGCCCCATTACGTCTTACCTCCAGGTAAGACGGATTCTACTCCCCGAGGAACCCCGGATTCAAGCCGCCCGTCGCACCTGATAGCCACTTGTTCTACACTGATTGGTTCCATACGGAGCCTTCCTTCATGCCTACTGCCGCCATTCCCATCGATGCCAATCGTCTTCCCTCGCCCGCGCTTCGCCGTTTTGCCTGGGGCGTGCTGGTTTACTTCGTCGCCGTCATCCTGTGGGGCACGCTGGTGCGCGCCACCGGCTCGGGAGCCGGCTGCGGCAATCACTGGCCGCTGTGCAACGGCACGGTCATGCAGCACTCGGCCAGCGTAAACACGATGATCGAGTTTACCCATCGCATCACCAGCGGCCTCTCGTTCTTCTCTGTCGTCGGGCTGTTGTGGTGGACGTTCGCCGGCACCGTGCGCGGCCACCTGGCGCGCGCGGCAGCCGTTGCCTCGGTTGCATTCACCCTCATTGAGGCGATGCTGGGCGCGTTTCTGGTCAAGCTCGGACTCACGGCGCAGAGCCAATCGCCGCTGCGCCCAGCCTACTTGGCCTTGCACCTCACCAACACGCTTTTGCTGCTGGCCGCGCTCACGCTCACCGCGCACCTGCTCAGCCGGAACAAGGCTTTCCTGCGCAGCAACACTCGCCTGCATGCGCCATTCGGCGCCATTGCTACCGTTTTGGTGGTGATGATTGTCGGCGTCACCGGCTCGCTGGCCGCGCTGGGCGACACGCTCTTCCCGGCTACGTCGCTCGGCTCCGCGCTTGCCCAGGACTTCAGCGCCTCGAGCGGTTGGCTGGTGCGCTGGCGTTGGACGCACCCCACCGTTGCCTTCGTGGCCAGCATCTTTCTTATCTGGATTTTGATGCGCGCCGCCCAGCGATCTACCGCCTGGGACAATCGCCGCCTTTCCGCGCTGGTGCTACTGTTGCTGGCGACAGTCTACACGCTGGGCGTGCTGGACGTAATGCTTCTGGCCCCGCTGTGGGTGCAGGTTGCGCACCTGTTGGCCGCCGACTCACTGTGGGCTGCGCTGGTGGTGCTGACGGCAAGGCTGACGCTGCTGCCGCGTGACCAGGGGTCAGAGATCAGGGGTCAGGGATCAGGTTCTGAACTGGAATAGACCGAGGCCGAGACAAGCGTCAATACTGGTGAATTCACGACACGCGAGGCGGAGCCTTATCGCATCTTTGCAGTGTACTCGGTCGATTGGCCCAGACCCCTGATCCCTGTTCCCTGCTTTACATCACCACCAGCACACCCGTCGCCGTATAAGTGGTCCCCTCCGACTTGGCTGCAAGCTGCGGCAGGTTCGGCGTCGGGGTCAGGTTCTCGATCACGCCATCGCGCAACAGCACCGTGTCCTCGGTCTTTCCGCCGCGAATGCTCGGATTCCATGCAAAGGCCTGGCTGTTGACCACGACTTCGGTTCCGTTGGGCGTCGCCACCCACTCGCGCTCGCCATAGCCGGTCGGTCCGCCTTGGTGATGGAACTGCTCCTCGCCGGGGAAACCCTCAGCCGCATAGGCCGCCTGGGCCACGCGGAACAACTCGGCCGAGGTCGCGCCTGGGCGAGTTGCATTCATGAGAGCGGCGTTCACCTTCGCGGCCGCTTCAAAGCGCGCAGCAAGTTCCTCAGTCAACGCGCCGAAATGCACGAACCGCGTGATCGAGATAGCCAGCCCCCATTTCCTCGAACACAGATTCAGCATGGCGTATTGCTTGAGCCGCTTGCCGCGCGGCACAGCGTGCTTATACTTGAGGATCCTATCGTCCACTGCATACAGCGCAACCGAAGGCAGAATGCCGCGGCGCAAAAGACCGGAGGCAGTGATGGCCTCAAGATCGTATTCGCTCAGGCCCGGCTCAACCTGATGAAGCGCCTCGACGGTTGCTGCTGCAGTCTCCGCACCCAGCCAGCGATAGCGTGCAATCTCGCTCTCGCTCAGCGCCGCGCGCAGCGGATAGAGATTGACCGGCGTCAGCCCCGCACCCGGCGTATCCGATCCCAGCGGCCCGCCTGCCAGCTTCGCCGCCGCAACCACCGTATCGTCCGCGTACCAGGGAAAAAGGACCGGCTCAAAGTCCAGCGCGCCAAACTCTTCGTCGTGCAGGCGCGGCGCTTCGTTCTCCGTAGTGAAATAGTAGCGCTTGCCTGCTGCGGTCACCAGCAGCGAAGCCACGCCCGTCTCTCCAGGCGTGAGCACGCGCAACTCCACAGCGCCGCCGGTTACCCAGGCCACATTCTCGTTGCGGCGGATCAACACGCCAGCCAAACCTTGCGCCTTGAGCCACTCAACCAGGCGTTCGTGCTTCGCGTCCAACTCCGCATTCCACGCAGCTTCAGTTACAAGCGTGGTGCCATTCGCTACCAGATTCTTACCGATTCTCTTACTCATGATTGCGCTTCCTTCTTCCGCAGTGTTTAGTGGCTAGTGGTTAGTGGTTAGTCGAAAATCTTGCCGCCGTTGTGCCCAGCAGTCGATCACTTCGGCAGCATTGCCGAATCATCCCAATTTGACCGCACTCCAGGGCGGGACTGATCACTAAGCACTACCCACTAACCTCTGCATTTATCAGTCTTCCAGCGCCGGGTGATAGTGGCTCTCCCAGCCGAGGTGGCGAGCCGCTTCATGCACGGCTTTTGACACTTCGCTGAAGTTGGCGGCCACGTGGTGTTCGAACCCTTCGCGGCAAATATACTTCAGCAGCTTCTGCAATTGCGGAATCTCCGCCACGCCCGCGCCGCCGAATGTCTCCAGCGGATCGTCGGTGAATTTGCCCGCGCCGGTGTAGCCGCGAATCACGCCGCGGCGGTCGTCGGTCGAGTAGCGCGCAAAGCTCATTGCGCCGGCCTTCACGCGGCCCACGCACGTTCCGAATGTGTTCTCCTTGCCCACCGTGCCGGCGATGATCTCCTGATAGTCCATGCGCACATCCTTGAAGAAATGCTTGGGCAGGTTGGAGCAGTGGAAGCAGACGCACTTGTCGGGATGGCTGCCGTAGTTGTTGTTCCAGTCAAGCAGCGCCGAGGGCGTTCCGCTGGCCAGGGCCAGCATATACATGCTCAGCGTGCCGGGCACATCGACTTCGCAGGCCGAGGGAATCAGATTGTTGCTCATCATGCTCATGATGGTGCACGGCACCACGCCGAAGAATTCTTCCATCGAGGTCCAGCACTGCACGGCGCTGATGGTCACATGCGCCTGCTTCATCCAGCCATCGATCACAGCGCCGAGCTTGGCCATCTTGAGCAGGGCCGACTCGGAAATGCCAACGGTCGAAACGTAGCTCTTGATCTCTGCCAGCTTGGCTTGCGCGGCGTCGTCTTCGTCCTTCATCTTGTTGATGCGGCCGAAGACTTCCGATAGATCGAGCGTCTCGATGGTGATGCCGTTGGTTTCGAGAATGCGCTCGGAGTAGCGCACCGTATTGAATGCCGTGGGGCGCGCGCCGATAGCGCCGATGCGCAGATTCTTCAGACCCTTGACGATGCGGCAGACGGCGGAGAACCACTCCAGATCGGCCTTGAACTCGGCCGAGTTCAGGCTCTCGGTGTGCAGCGTGGTCAGCGAATAATCGATGCCGTACTGCATCATGTTGTTACAGCAGCTCATTTTGCCGCAAAAGCTGTCGCGGCGCATGGCAATGGTCATGTCGTCGGAGCGGTCGGGCGTGGCCTGCACCAGCACCGGAACCTTCAGGCCGGAGAGCCGGATGGCATCCACGATACCGCGCTCCTCGCCGAAGTTGGGCAAGGTTACGATGATGCCGTCAATCTCTTCCGCATGCTTTTTGAAAAGCGCGGCGCAGCGCTCGGCCTCGGCATAGGTTTCCACCGCGCCGTACACCGAATCCTCCGGCCCCAACACTACGGCCTTTGCTCCCGCCGCTTCAAGAACAGAGATAATCTCTTCGCGGCCCGTCTTGGCCAGATGGCTCGGAAAGAATCCGCGGTTGCCTACTACGATTCCGAATGTCATGGTACGTTCTGCAGCCATTTTTACTCCCTCGATCCTTCCCGCTTGCGCGGTTTTATTTGCCTGCCGGGACCGGAAATACCGTCATCGTTCCGGAAAATCCGCGGCGGGAATGGTGTTCACTTGCTCCTCGCGCCAGGACGGCCTCGCGCGCAACTCTCTATTTCAAACCTTTCGCAACCCCCATCCGGGAACGGCAAAGCTCCTACTTGCTTGTCTTTCCTGGACGAAACTTGACCACGTAAAACAGCCCCAGAAGCCCCAGCAGCCCGCCCCACCAGATCGGTGTGTGCAGGTTGGTTAACTGCACGCCCGGCGGATAATTGCCGGTGCTCAGCTCAACCAAGCCGTACCCGCAGATCATCCCACCGTAGACGACCAGCAGCACTCCGATAAAGAACCAGATTGGAATCCGGGCGCCATGCATATTTTCTTCATCCTTTCCAAATCGTGTTTTGGGGAAACTCCGATTCAGTGCCATTTCCAGCCGATCGTTCCCTCAGGGGCTAAAGCCCACGTTCGATCTCTTGCATTTGAGGCACGACTAAAGTCGTGCCCTTTCAAATCGTCGACCTATTCAGAGGCTCCTTAGTTCAAAAACTCTTCTGTTACCAGAACAAAATGTTAAGTGTCGCAAAGATGACAACCACCAGTACTGCCCAGGTGTATTCGTTCTTGTAGAACGGAACCGGTTCTTCCTTTGGCAGCGGCGTCACCCCATAGACAAGGCCCTCGAGCTCCGCAACCGGCTTCGGCTTGGTGACCATGCTGACCAGGAAGATCACAATTACAGTGAACAGGAATGCCCACAGCGCGCGGAAGACATTCTCGGCCATCGGTTTCGCGTCCGGCGAAAGCGCCACGTAGCTTAGATTCGACGGATTGAAGTGGACCCAGGTGAACATGCTCACCGAGAAGATAATGCCGGTGAGCAGGCCGATGAATCCGGCCGGCGCCGTGGCCCGCTTCCAGAACATGCCCATCAGAATGGCGCCCAGCAGCGGCGCAATGAAGATGCTGAACAGCGCCTGCACATAGTCCATAATGCCGTGCGCTTGCTGCACCAGGTAGCCGGCGCCAATCGAAATGGCCACGCCTATCAGGATCGACCATCGGCCCACCAGCACGTAGTGGCTATCGGAGCCCTTCTTGTTGATCAGCGGCTTGTAGATGTCGTACGTCCAAACCGTCGAGAAGGCGCTCACGTTGCCCGCCATGCCGCTCATGAAGCCGGCAATCAGCGCGGTCACGCCCAGGCCCAGCAGCCCAGGACCGCAATAGCGCACCAGCATCAAAGGCAGCACATCGTTGTAGCTGTGCAACACCGTCCCCCCGGTTCCATTCAGGACGGTCTGCTTGTAGGACGCGGGCAGCGTGGTCGTAGACATCGCGGCCGAACATGCGCCGGGATCTTGAACCTGGCTCTGCGACCCGCTCACCACGCAGGATTTGACGACATCCTCTCCCACCAGCAACTCGTGGCTGCCGTCCGGGTTCTGCAACAACACCAACCCGAGCAGGCCGGGGAGAATCACGATAAACGGAACCGCCATCTTGAAAAACGATCCGATGATCGGAGCCATCCTCGCCGCGCGCAGATTATGCGCCGCCAGCACGCGCTGCACAACAAGGAAATCCGTGCACCAGTAGCCGAAGCTGATCACGAAGCCCAGGCCGAATACGATGCCGGTCCAGTGCACGCCCATGGGGTTGGCATTGAAATGTCCAGTATCGCGCCATAGGTGAAAATAGCTGTCCGAGTGCATGTTGGCGATGATCTTGGCCTTCAGGCCCTCCACGCCGCCGGCTTGAATCAGGCCCAGAATCGGCACCAGCAGCGCGCCGCCCCAGATGAGCACAAATTGCAGCACTTCGTTGAAGATGGCCGAACGCAGCCCGCCAAGAGCCACGTAGAGCGTGACCGCGCACGCCGAAACCACGATGCTGAAAGTAATGCTCCAGCCCAGCACCACCTTCATCACCACGGCCATGGCAAACATGTTCACGCCACTCATCAGAATCATCTCCGTGGCAAAGGAGACGGCAGCTAGAATGCGCGCGTGTTCGCCGTAGCGCAGGTTCAGATACCCGGGCACGCTGTGCGTTTTCGACACATAATAGAACGGCATCATCACCAGGCCGAGAAAAATCATGGCCGGAATAGCGCCGATCCAATACCAGTGCGTTGCCAGAATGCCGTATTGGTAAGCCGAGCCCGCCCAGCCCATCAACTCAAGCGAACCGAGATTGGCCGAGACGAAGCTCAACCCCGCGATCCAGGCGGTCATCTCCCGCCCGGCCATGAAGAACTCTTCGCTGGTATTCGATATGCCCTTGAGGTAGAAGCCGATCCAGATCACCATTCCGAAGTAAATGGCGATCACGACGATGTCCAGCGGGCGCAAGTGCACCAGCGGTTCCGCGCTCAATGCAAGAAGGGCAGGCAAGGAACTGAAGCCGCCGGCGGCGATCGAGACAGGAAGCAATCCGAACATTCTGTCACCTGAACTTGGGTGAATACGTCCACGAATGCCGCGAACGTTCGCACTCAAGTAAATGGCTTTACTGCTAGGATTGTCAAGCGGCGAAACGATTACATCGGAAAATCGCTTTATCCGGTCGGGCCGGCGGCGGCCAAGGCGCCGTTAAGTGAGATCCGCGCGTGCGCTCGAAGCGCTCTTCGCGGGCTGCTAGCGAATGCCCGGTTGGCTCCCCTCGCGCAAGATTCAACGCATGGTCATTGCCGGCATTCCTGTTCCCACACGCGGACCATTAGATCTCCGGCTGCGTGGCGAAAGGCCACTGATAACGAATCCTCTGTCGGAGGATGCCCGCGGAACCCCGCCGCCTCCACGCTAGACTCAGGTACGGCCATCGTGCACGGCCGCGGCAATGAGGACTTGATGGTGCCGGCGATCATGTTGGCGATCTCCCTTACCGCATCCAGCGCGTCGGCCTCGACTAACACGCCCACGGGCTGCATCATCATCGCTGCTGTGGCTTCGTAGGCCAGCCCTTTGGCTATCCGCACCTCAATGCGGCCCGTCCAGGCACCGGAAAGCGCCACGCTCCCCACGATGTGCCCCGCCACCAAGCAAAACTGCTCGACCATGAGGGTTGAATCCAATGTCATGACCAGCATCTGCTCCCAGAATTGAGAGTTGGCCTTGATCACGCTCTGTTCGTCGAGTCGAGCTCGCACGTTTGCTCTCCCATCCGGGCAATGGCCTACTGCATTTGATTCTTCCTATCTCATCGGTCAATTCTCAGAGAGTCTTAATCGATATGTCCCGGATGCAATTTCCGTTGTCATTGGAGCGTCCTAATGGTGAGCCAAATCACCTCTGTGGGTGCTCCCTGGCACATCCCAGCCTTGATTTTCGGTGGCAACCTGTCCTCTGCGAGGTGAATGTCATGGCGGATGCAAGCCCGGCAACGAGCCCAGCCGCAGGGCCTGGCGCCGGTAAAGACCGTTGGGCCAATCCGTCTGTCCTTCTCGTCGCTACGGATTTGAGCGACTTGGATCGGCTGATGCCGTTTGCGCTGGAACAGGCGGTCGAGACCAAGGCGCGCCTGATTCTCCTGCACGTGCTTACTCCCGCTATTCCCTTGTCGACAGACCCCGCCGGTATGCCTTATTACGATCCCGCCGCGGAGATGGACCTTGCCGGTCAGGCACTGAGTCCCTGGTGCGAGTTGGCATGCCGGCACGATCTCGCCTGCGATGCGGTGGTGCGCGAGGGTCATGCCGCAAGACAAATCGAGGAAGCGGTCCGCGAATTTCAGGCGGACCGCGTTCTTCTCGGTACCCGGAGCCGTAGCAAGCTGGGCAAGTTGCTGCTCGGTTCCGTGGCAGAACAAGTGCTGCGCTCGGTCAACCTCCCGGTCATCACCGTGGGACCCGAGGCTCATCTCCCGGTGGCAGGCAGTGGCCGCAATCGCGTGGTTCTGCATGCCACCACACTTCGAGAGACCTCTCGCCCGAGCGCGGCGCTTGCCTGTCAAATTGCAACCAGTCAGCGTGCAACGCTGCTTTTGCTCCATGTGTTGCCGCCCCTCGACGAACCCACATCCGAGTGGACCGGAAGAAGCGGTCAGCCCTCAGGCCTTGACAATGCGGCTTTGCATGAGCTGCGCGTTCTTGCCGGACAGACGGGCGCCGGGTGCTGCTCCGCCGTGGAAGCGCGCGTGGTGCATGGCAACCCCTCCATCGAGATCCTGGCCGAAGCCTCGGAACGCCAGGCAACGTTGATTGTTCTGGGCGCGACCGACCGTTCCGCCTTCCAGAATCTCACCCGCGACCGGACCATCTATCAGGTGCTGGCCCACGCGCGCTGTCCCGTCCTCACACTGCGGGAATCCCAGGGCGAACTGCACGCAGGCTATCCGGACGCCGGGTCAGACTTCATGGGGATTGAGCAGAAGCAGGAAGAGACTAGGCAGTAAGGCGTTCCAACTGGTCGGGTTTCACGATCGTCATGCTGGCGCCCTTGATGCTGATCCAATTGTCGCGGCGAAACTGGTTGAGCAGCCGGGTCACGGTTTCACGCGAGGTGCCCGCCATGTTGGCGATCTCCTCGTGGGTCAGCGCCATGGTGAAGCGGATTTCCTGTTTGCCGTTGCCCGATGCGCGTCCCCAGTCGAGCAGAAGCCGTGCCAGCCTGCCCGCGGCCGAGCCGGAAAGCGCCAAACGCTTGGCGTCGTGAAAGACAGTCAGATATTCGCCTGAAAGCGATTGTGCCGCATGCATGCTGGCGATGCCGTGCCGGCCAAGGAAGTCGACAAATTCCTGCTTGCGGACTGTCTTAACCTGGCAGGGCTCGATTGCCTCCGCCGTCACTTCGTGGGGAACGTTGGCCAGTACCGCGCTCAGGCCCATCACGTCGCCAGGACCGGCGATCTTCAGAATCATGGTCTTGCCGTCGCGTGACGTCGACGATATCTTCACCTGGCCAAAACAGATCACAAAGACGTTCCGTGCCGGGTCGCCTTCCGCAAACAGCTTGGCGCCCCGGGCGTGGCTCATCATAACGCCGATCCCATCGTAATCGCGCAGCGCCTCGGGCGTGAGATTGCAGAACATGCGCAGATGGCGATGCTCGCAATTAATACAATCTTCCGGAGGGTGATGGGAGTGGAATGAGGCCATGCTTTTCCCGCTGGTCAAATTGCAGTATAGCGCAATCGGCAAGCGGTTGGTTGCAAGCACGGACTCCCGGTGGATTTCCGGTACGGCGCCCCGAGGCGCCGGAATTTGGATTTGCAGCTATCGAAACCTCCCGTTTACGCCAGCGAAGCTTCCGTCGCGCCCCGCCTCATCCGAGCCGTCCGCGTCAGGCAGCAGGCGTCGTAGGCACGAGAAACCTCGCGCGCCAGTTCCTCCAAAAGCCGCATCCGTAGCGGCGGATAATCCTGAAATGCCAGATTCAGGGCGTCGATCGGCAGCAAAAGAACCGATCCGGGAGTGAGCGCGGTAAGCGTGTAGGTGTGAAGCCCGTCTCCCAGCGCCGCCGCCAGTTCCACCAGGTCTCCAGGCCGGGCAGACCCCAGAGTCAACCGCGCTGCCATCCGCTCCGTTTTGCGCATAAATTGACCTGAAATTACCAAATAAAGCCCTTTGCAGATCTCCGACTGGCGAAACACATTCTCCCCTGCATCGAAGTCGATGCACTGGGCTGAGCCGTTCAGCACATTCCCGGTCGCCGGAGGGCATTCCAAAAGCTCTGCCAGCGGACGCGCCTGAACACCATCCATTCGCCCGGATCTTGCCTCAGGTTCCATGGTTACTTCTCCCTTAGCTCCCATTGCCCGCTTCCGGCATCCGATCCTGCGGCCAATCGCCTTTGCGCTCCGCCTGCCCGCCGGTTCCTCTCGAGCGCTCTTGCCACTGCGGATTTGTGTTGAACCTCGCTTCACGGTCCAACCTCCATACCCAGCAAATCGCTCCAAATGCAAATACTTCGCAAATACTGCAAAGATGAGTAAATGAAGATTCGCAGGCGCGATCTCTGCGTCCGCCTGCCCATCCATCGTCAAGGGTTAAACGCCCTTTCCTGCGCTCCCCAGGCGCTACTCGCTTCCTACGGAGGTACAAATCTCCCGTTCCTGAATCAGTGGAGGGCGCGCCTGTTGCGGCGGAACACACAGCACAGGAACGCGGGAACGGGCTAGCAGAGCAAAAGCCGTGCCGTGCGGCCCCGGTGTATCGCTCGAGCGCTTCACGCCGGCCACCAATATGCTGGGATGGTACTGGGCGATCGCCTCGGCCATCACATCCGCCGGATTGCCGTCCTTCACCGTAAAACGCACCGGGAAACGCCCGCTCGGCTTGATGCCGAACTCTTCCAGCTTGGTTGCGGCCGGGTTGAGAAACGCCGATGCCTCGGCCGGACCGCGCGCGTGCAGAACAATCAACGTGCGATGGAAAGTCTCCGCCAGCGAATAGGCCGTGTCAACAGCCGCCGGCGTCGCCTCGTTCCGCTCCATCGCCAGCAGCACCGGTCCGCCCGGAGTGGGCCGGAAATCGCCCGCATTCCAGTCCGCCGCCACCGCCAGCACCGGGCAACTGGAAGAGCGCACCAATTGCTCGGCAATGGCGCCCACAATCACCGGTCCCGCCCCGCTCATTCCCTTGGTGCCAATCACGATCAGGCCGGCCTCATATTGACGCACAACATCCAAAAGCATCTGTGCAACCGCCCCCTGGCGGATCTCTGAATGGCTCGGTATGCCTTGGCGCAGAAGATCGCCGGACAATTGATCCAGCACCGCCCGCGCCTGCTCGCTCAGCCCTTTCCGCAAGCGGCCCGGAACATGGTCCACATCGACATAGTCCATCGGGTCTAGGCCGTGGGCCAGCACAATCCGCGCGCCATACCCTGCCGCCAATTTGCGCGCATAGCCCAAGGCAGCCTCCGACTGGCCGCTTAAGTCGGTGGCCACAACAATCGTCTTCATCCCGGCTGCGAAGTTCATTAACCCCTCCCGGCGCCCACCGCCGCCCCGCTTCATGCCCATTGGACTCCGAGTCTGCGCTCTCATCGCCCGGCAAAGCAGTGACATCATTCACCCCGCCCTGTGATTCGTGTCACACGTGTAAGTTCTTGATAGCGCAGCGGGGTTTTGCCCGGTGACCAACCAAAGCAACAATGCAAGCGCCTGCTTTCAAGCTCGGCCAATAATGCTCGTATCACAAATGGACTGTCATCCTGAGCGAAGATTTGGCGCGTTTTCCGCGTCAATCGTAGCCGAAAGCCTGCCCTGAGTGTTCATGGGCCTTCGGACCACCGAAGATGATGAGAATCGAACGCAAGGCTCCAGCATTTCGCTCCAGAGGAGCGGCCGAGAATAGCCCAGGGTGGAGTCCGCGCCAGCGGACTGGAACCCTGGGAGCGCTAACCCACAACCGCCT
>Ga0326727_10004359_pt1 | contig 42686 bp, 49 predicted proteins | sample MB2enrmetagenome_FD_207643 | JGI IMG/M metagenome (GOLD analysis project Ga0326727, IMG submission 207643) | Lab enriched peat soil microbial communities from McLean, Ithaca, NY, United States - MB29MY | ecosystem: Environmental > Terrestrial > Soil > Wetlands > Peat | place: USA: New York...
GCCCCGGCGCGCAAGCGCGATCCCGGCGAGCGCTTCCCCTGGGACGCGCTGGCCAGCGCCGGCGTCGGCCATTGGGTCGAGCCGGCGCCGATCGACGGCGGGCCGCTGTTCGGCCCCGGTGAGGAAGGGCCGCCGATCCGCGCGCTGCAGGCGCTGCTGGCGCTCTACGGCTACGGCGTCGCGCTCACCGGCGTCCACGACGCGCAGACGAGAACCGTCGTCGCCGCCTTCCAGCGCCACTTCCGCCCGACGCGCGTCGACGGCGAGGTCGACGCTTCGACGGCGGCGACGCTGAAGGCGCTGGTGGGCGCGGTTCGCCGCGCCTGAGCGGCGCGGCGAAGGCGGCGTTCGGCGAAGACGCGACCACTGACCTTGCGCGTTTGCAAGGAACCGGCCATGCGCCGGCTTTGAAACCGCCATACTCGCCAATTAAACCGAACCAATCGTGTTATTTGACGAGGACGACCATGCAGTTTCGCAATTCCCAACAGGCTTACGGCGCGATCGCCATGTTCGCGCACTGGGCGACGGCGCTGTGCGTCCTCGCGGCGTGGCTCATCGGCGCCTTCATGGACGTCCTGCCGCGCGGCCCGGCGCGCGGCGCCGGAATCTTCGTCCATATGTCGCTCGGCTTGGCGATCCTCGTTCTGGCCGTCGCGCGCCTCGCCTGGCGGCACGTCGATCCGCCGCCGCCGGCGATCGCCGCGCCCGGCCTCGAGCCTTGGCTCGGCCTCGCCGCCAAGGCGGGGCACTGGCTGCTCTATATCCTGCTGGTCGCGACGCCTATCCTGGGGATCGTCTATCAGTTCGCCAACGGCCGCGCGCTGCCGGTGTTCGGCCTGTTCGACATCGCCTCGCCCTGGGTCCAGGACCGCGAGTTCGCCCGCTCGGTCCGCGAAATCCACGAGCTCTCCGCCGACGCCCTCGGGCTCGTCGCGCTCGGCCATGTCGCGGCGGCGTGCTTCCATCACTGGGGCCTGCGCGACCGCACGCTGACGCGCATGCTGCCGCTGATCGCTCGCTGACGGCGCTTCACCTCGCCGGCGCGGAGCCTTCGGCGGGACGCCCGCCCTTCGCCCTCAGCCCGATCAGATGGCAGATGGCGAAGACGAGGTCGGCGCGGTTCATGGTGTAGAAGTGCAGGTCGGCGACGCCGCGGTCGATCAGGTCGACCACCTGCTCGGCGCACACCGCCGCGGCGACCAGCCGGCGCGTGGCGGGATCGTCGTCGAGGCCGTCGAAACGCTCGGCGAGCCAGGCGGGCACGCTCGCGCCGGCCTTGCGGGCGAAATTCGCCGTCTGCTTGAAGTTCTGCACCGGCGCGATTCCGGGCACGATCGGGATGGCGATTCCCGCCGCGCGGGCGAGATCGACGAAGCGGAAGTAGACGTCGTTGTCGAAGAAGAACTGGGTGATGGCGCGGTCGGCGCCCGCGTCGATCTTGCGCTTCAGAATGTCGATGTCGTGCCGCAGCGTCGGGCTTTGCGGGTGCTTTTCCGGGTAGGTTCCGACCGAGACCTCGAAATCGCCCGCCTGCTTGATCGCCGCCACCAGCTCGCCCGTCGACTGATAGCCGTCGGGATGGGCGAGATAGGGCGCGTCGAGGCCGCCGGGCGGATCGCCGCGCAAGGCGACGATGTGGCGCACGCCGGCCGCCCAGTAGCCGCGGATCACCGCGTCGAGCTCGGCGCGGCGCGCCCCGACGCAGGTCAGATGCGCGGCGGGCTTCAGCAGCGTGTCGCGGGCGATGCGCGCGACGGTGGCGTGGGTGCGCTCGCGCGTCGAGCCGCCGGCGCCGTAAGTCACCGAGACGAAGCTCGGCCCGAGCGGCGCGAGGCGGTCGATCGCCTCCCACAACGCCCGCTCCATCTCCTCGGTCTTGGGCGGGAAGAACTCGAAAGAGACGCCGACGGGCGAGCCCGAGCGGCTGATGCGGACCGGTTCTTGCGCCATCAGGCGTGCTCCATCGCGCTTTTCGGCGGAACGTCCGCGACGACGCGCGGGTCGCGCGCCAGCCACAGGACGACCGTCAGCTTGCCCGGCTCGCCGGGCGCCGGCGGCGCGCGGCGCATCTCCACCAGGCTCAGGCCGGCGTCGACCAGGAAGCCCTCGATCTCCGCGTCGGCGAAGCCGAGGCGGCGGTGGGCGAACTCGTCGCGCAGGTATTCCTCGCCGTGCGCGGCGAAGTCGACGACGATCAGCCGGCCGCCGGGCATCAGCGCGCGCGCCGCCTCGCCGAGCGCGCGCGCGGGATCGTCGAGGAAGTGCAGCACCTGGTGGATGACGACGAGATCGTAGCCGCCGCGCTCGATCGGCGGCGCGTAGATGTCGCCCTGGCGCAATTGCGCGTTGCGCAGGCCCGCCTGGTCGAGGCGCGCGCGCGCGACCGCGAGCATCGCCGGATTGAGATCGACGCCGACCGCCCGTTCGGCGAGCGGCGCCACCAGCTCCAGCATCCGCCCGGTCCCGGTGCCAAGGTCGAGCGCGGCGCGAACCGGCCGCTCGCCGATCATCGCCTTGATCGCCGCTTCGACCCGGCTTTCTGGCGCGTGCAGCGCGCGGATCACGTCCCAGTCGGCGGCGCGCTCAGCGAAATAGGCGGCGGCCTGGCGGCGGCGCGCCTCGCGCGTCGCGGCGAGCCGCGCGCGGTCGGCGGCGAGCGTCGGGTCGGCGGGGTCGATGCGCGCGATCAGCCCGCGCGCGAACGACCCGCCCGGCTCGGCAAGCCGATAGAACGCCCAGGCGCCCTCGCGCCGGCGTTCGGCGAGGCCCGCCTCGACCAGCAGCTTCAGGTGGCGCGAGACGCGCGGCTGCGACTGGCCGAGGATGGCGACCAGCTCGCTCACCGTCAGCTCGGCTTCGCCGAGCAGGCCGAGCAGGCGCAGCCGGGTGACCTCGCCCGCGGCTTGAAGCGCGGCGAGCGCCGCCTCGAAGCCGACCGGCGCCGCCGGCGCTTCCCAATGGGCCAGACTGGACATAAAGATATGCTTATATCTGACTTGGAGCGGGCGCAAGCGCGCGCGGGCGGCGGCGAGCCGCGGGGGCCGGGAGCGCGGGTTGAGGGTCGGTCAAGCCGCTTTGGCGAGATCTTGCGCATAAGCGCGCCACCACATCGCCTCGCGACGCAAGAACCCGGCGTCGCGCCGGCGCGGCGACAATTGGATCGAAGGCGGGCTTTGGTCCAAACGCTGGGCGTGGTCCTCCAAGTCTTGCGCCCGAGCGAGATAAGCCTCCGTCAAGCGTTGGTTGCTCATTGCAAAGCCTCCCCTTGCGTCGACAGGCCGCGGGAGCCGTCGACGCGCGTTGGCTCGAACTTTTGGTTGTCGGCGGGCCGGAAGGGCCCGGCTTGCCGGCCGGTCGGCGCGGAAGCGCTCGGCCGGCCTCATGTCGGTTGGTCGCGCCGCCGTGGCCTGCGGTTCACCGTCGGCGCGGATAATCCTCGGCCGTCCGCCTCGACCGCCCTCAGAACGCGACCGTCGGCCGCGTCCGCTCGGCGACGACGACGCGGCAGCGGCCGCCGCATTCGCGCTCGATCAGCGCCGCGACGCGCGCCGCCGCCCGCTCGACCTCGCCGAAGCCGTTCGACTGGACAGTGAGCGCGGCGCGGCGGGTCTTCACGGAGACGCCGCTGCGCGCGTCCTGGCGCCAGTTCCAGCGCCGGCACAGCACATGGCGCGCGTCGGCGAAGACGACCTCGCCGACCTTGGGCGGGTCGTTGGGATCCTCGCCCGCCTCCGCGCCCATGTCGACGAAGCTGTCGCCGGGGCGCGAGAAGCGGAAGCTGAGGTCGCCGGCGGTCAGATCGAGATCGTCGCAGCCGAGGCACAGTTCGCTGCTCAGCGACGCCAGGTTGTAGAGGTCGACCAGCGCGTTGACCTCGGGCAGCGGGCCGTCGGCGAGCACGCGCTTGATCAGCCGCTCGACCGAGGAGCGGTAGCTCGTCCGCTTGATGCCAAAGCCCTTGTAGGCGACGCGCCACGCCGCCACGCCGGGGATGGCGGAAAGCTCGGTCCCGCGCCAACGCCGCCGGCACTCCGCCTCCGCCGCCTCGATCTCGGAGCGAAGCGCGGCGCTGCGCGTCGGCGCGACGCTCATCTCCTCGGCGACGACCAGCGCGACGCGGAAGTCGGGGAAGCGCTCGGTCAGCTCGGCGATGGAGAGGGTCGGCATGGGCGGGGTCCGCGCGAGGGGAATGGCGCGGACGCTTTCGCCCGCGGCGGCGCGCGGCGTCAAGGGCGAGCGGCCGACCTAAGCCGCGAACCGGACCGGTTGACTCGCCGTCGCGTCTGCAGGCAACATCGGTCGCTCCCCCACGCGGCGCGGGCGACGACGCCTCGCCGAATGAGAAAGGCGGCCGCGACATGGCGAGCATCTTCGAGCGCATTGCGTTTCACGCGACCATCGAGCCGCACCGGCCGGCGATCGTTCTTTCCGACCGCGTCGTCACTTACGCCATGCTCGCCGACGTGGTCGACGCGTTGACCGGGCGGCTGGCCGCGCTCGGCCTGCCGCGCGGCGCGCTCGTCGGCGTGAAGATCGCCAACCCGGCGCGGCAGATGGCGGTGGCGCTGGCGCTGCAAAGGGCCGGCCTCGCCTCGATTTCGTTCGCCGATCGTCTGATCGCCGCGCCGGGGCTGCGGTTCGCGGCGCTGCTGCTCGACGCGCCCGCCGCGTCCTGGCCGGGCGTCCCCGCCATCGTCATCGACGACGGCTGGTTCGCGGACCCCGCCGTCGGCGCCGTCGGCGCGTCGCCTTTGACGGGCGACGAGACGTGCCGCGTCGTCCTGTCGTCGGGAACGACCGGCGTTCCCAAGCCTGTTCGCCTGACGCCCAACGCGATCGGCGCGCGCGTCGGACAACTGCACACGCAGATGTCCGGCGGCGGCTTCGAGCGGTTGATGTGCGCGATGGATCTCGCCGGCGCCTGGGGCTATTGCGTGGCCCTGGCGGCGCTGTGCAACGGCAAGACGCTGCTGTTGTCCGACGTCGCGCAAGAAACGCTCGACATGGCCGCGCTCTATCGCGCCGACCGGCTGATGTGCTCGACCCATCAATTGCGCAATCTGCTCGACCTGCAGGAGAAGCGCTTGACGCCGTGCGACGCGTTGCGCTGGATCGACGTCGGCGGCAGCGTGGTCAGCGTCGCCCTGATGGCGCGCGCGCGCCGTTTCTTCCCCGGCCGGCTGATGATCGTCTACGGCGCGACCGAGACCGGGCTCTCCGCCTACGGCCCGGCGGAAAGCCTGCCGCCGATCGACGGCGCCACCGGCTTCGCGCCGCCATGGGCGGAGATCGAGGCGGTCGACGCCAGCGATCGCGCTTTGCCGCGCGGCGCGGAGGGCCGGCTCAGGGTCCGCATGGAGGGTCAAGGCTACTGGGACGACGCGAGGTCAGGCGGCGAGCTTGCCTGGTTCTACCCCGGCGACCTCGGCGTCGTTCGCCCGGACGGATGCCTGGTGGTGACCGGCCGCGTTTCCGAGATCATCAACATCGGCGGCCTTAAGGTCCCGCCGACTGCGATCGAGGAAGCGCTTCTTTCGCACCCCGACGTCGCCGAAGCCGCGGCGGTGGGCGTCGTCGGCGCCGACGGCGTCGAACAGCCATGGGCGGCGATCGTCACGCGGCGGCCGGTCGACGAGGCGGCGCTGAAGAAATTCTGCGAGACCCGCCTGCCGCACGCCGCTCCGACCCGGATCGTCGCCGTGACGAGCATTCCGCGCGCCGCCGGCGGCAAGGTCGCGCGGGCCGAGCTGCGCGAGACGCTGACGCGCCGCAACGGCGACGTCCGCGCGTCGCCGGGCTCCTGAGAGCCGGCCCGCCCGGAAGATTCGCCGCTCCGCGGGTGAAATGGCCGAGGGCGCCGGACGCGACGCCCTCCGACGATCAAAAGCGGTAGTTGACGCCGACCCGCCCGACCTGCGCCGTATCTTGAAACTTGAACGTGTAATAGCCGTCGTCAAAGTTCTTCTTCACGTCCGGGAACTGCATGTAGAGATATTCGGCCTTGACCGACCAGTGGTTGTCGATGGCGTATTCGAGGCCGGCGCCGATCGTCCATCCGATCGACGTGTCGCCACGGTCCTGCGTATAGCCGTCGAAATCGTAACTATTGCGGATGTTGGCGACGACCGCGCCGCCCGTCACGTAGGGCAGGAAGCGGTCGAAGGCGTAGCCGAAGCGCGCGCGAAGGTCGGCGAAGAATGGCAAGCTCGTCGAGTGGGTGTAATAGTAAGAAAAGATGTCATGCTTGCCCTTGGCGCTTGTCCAATCGACGTCGCCCTCGACGCCAATAACGTAGTTTTGAAACTGGTAGTTGTAGCCCGCCTGCAGGCCGCCGACGACGCCGGAAAGATTGAACTTGTCGGCGTCGAGGGTGTAACCCTCGTACGCAATGCTCGCCTTGTCTTGCGTCCCCACGCCGCCGAGGTTCCCGCCGACATAGAAGCCCGTCCACGAGAACGGCGAGGCGAACGGCGCCGGCGGCGGCCCTTTGGTCGTCGGCAGATCGGCCGCCAAGGCGCTGTGCGCGAGGAACGCGCAGATCGCGGTGGAAGCTAGAAGAGTCCGCTTCATCAAAGCACCCCCGGTTGTGGTTGGCTCGCCGTAATCCCAGCCCAGTCCCACCCAACTTCCCGCTGTCGCCAGCGGGCCGCCGCGCGTCGGGGCTGGCCAGAACCGGCCTCTCCGCCCATTTCAGTCTACAAATCGTAGACTTAGTCTAAGTACGATTCAAGCATGCGCTGCGCTCTTTTGTCGCACGTGTCACAAAAGTCACATAAGGCGAACGCGGCCGGCGCAAGCGCTGACGGCGCCGACGGCGGGTCGCGCTCAAGTGGCGCACGCCAGCCGAAAGCGGCGTCGGTTGACTCGCCGCCGCCCCAGGGCGACATCCCTCACGCCGGACGCGACGCGCGCAGACGCCTCGCCGGCGAAACCGGGGCGGACGAGAAATCGTGAGCATCCTCGAGCGGACCGCGTTTCACGCGAAAATCGAGCCGCATCGGCCGGCGATCATTCTCGCCGATCGAATCGTCACCTACGCCATGCTCGCCGACGTCGTCGACGCGTTGACCGGGCGGCTGGTCGCGCTCGGCCTTCCGCGCGGCGCGCTCGTCGGCGTGAAGATCGGCAACCCGGCGCGACACATGGCTTTGCTGTTGGCGCTGCAACGGGCCGGCTTGGCGTCAATTTCGTTTAGCGACGATCCGGTCGCCGTCCCCGGGCTGTGGCTCGCCGCCCTGATGCTGGACGCGCCGGCGCCGACCTGGCCGGGCGTCCCCGCTTTTGTCGTCGACGACGACTGGTTCGCGGGATCGGCGGGCGGCGCCGTCGAGGCTTCGCCTTTGGTCGGCGACGAGACCTGCCGCGTCATCCTGTCGTCGGGAACGACGGGCATTCCCAAGCCGATCCGCTTGACGCCCAACGTCCTCGCCATTCGCCTCGGGCAGAAGCTGACGCAGATGTCCGGCGGCGGATTCGAGCGGGTGATGTGCGCGATGAATCTCGCCAGCGCGTGGGGGCTCGACGTGTCCTTGGCGGCGCTGTGCAACGGCAAGGCGGTGATGCTGTCGGACATCGGGCGCGAGACGCTCGACATGGCGGCGCTCTATCGCGCGGACTACCTCGTCTGCTCGACCCATCAGTTGCGAACGCTGCTCGAGCTGCAGGAGGAGCGCTTGACTCCCTGCGACGCCGTGCGGTGGATCGAGGTCAGCGGCAGCGTGATCAGCGTCGCGCTGCTCGAGAGAGCGCGGCGCTTTTTCGCCGCCGCCCGCCTGATGGTTTGCTACAGCGCCACCGAGACCGGACCCACCGCCTACGCCCCCGCCGACAGCCTGCCGCCGGTCGACGGCGCGACGGGTTTCGTGGCGCCGTGGACGACGATCGAGACGATCGACGCGAACGATCGCCCTCTACCACGCGGGGCGGAGGGCCGGATCCGGTTGCGCTGCGAGAGTCAAGCCTTTTGGGGCGACGCGAGGCCGGGCGGCGAAGCGCCGTGGTTCTATCCCGGCGACGTCGGCGTCATCCGGCCCGACGGCTGCGTCGTGGTCACCGGCCGCGCGTCCGAGATCATCAACATCGGCGGGGTCAAGGTCGCGCCGACGACGATCGAGGAAGTCCTGCTTTTGCATCCCGACGTCGCCGAGGCGGCGGCGGTCGGCGTCTTCGGCGCCGACGGCGTCGAGCAGCCCTGGGCGGCGGTGGTCCTGCGCCGTCCCGTCGGCGAGGCGGCGCTCAAGCAGTTCTGCGAGGCGCGCCTGCGGCACGCCGCTCCGAGCCGCATCGTCGCGGTCGCGAGCGTCCCGCGCGTCGGCGGCGGCAAGGTCGCGCGCGCCGAGCTGCGCGAGACGCTGAGCCGCCTCGGGCGCGAGGCGAGCGCGCCGAGGGAGTCCTAGGCGGCCGCGCAGCGCCGGCAGCGGCGGAAAAACGACGGCGGCCCGTTCGGCAGGCCGCCGCGGCTTAAAGCAAAGTCGTCGAAAAAGGTCGAGAGCGCTTCGCGCGACGGCGCCGCGCCCGCCGACGATCAGAACCGGTAATTGATTCCGGCGCGAGCGACCTGGGCCGAGTCCTTCAACTTGAACGCGTAGCCACCCGAGTTCTTCGCCACGTCCGGGAACTGCATATAGAGGTAGTCCGCCTTGACCGACCAGTGCGCGTCGATCGCGTATTCGAGGCCGGCGCCAAGCGTCCAGCCCGTCGACGTGTCGCCACGGTCCAGCGAGCTCGTTGGGGAGTCGACCTTGTCCTGGATGTCGGCGACGACGACGCCGCCCGTCACGTAGGGCAGGAAGCGGTCGAAGGCGTAACCGAAGCGCCCGCGCAGGTCGGCGAAGAACGGCAGATTCGTCGAATGGTGGTCGAAAACGGGCCAGTTGACGTCACGGCTGCTCTTGGCGCTCGACCAATCAAGGTCGCCCTCGACGCCAACGACGAAGCTCTGAATCTGGTAATTATAACCCGCCTGCAAGCCGCCGACGACGCCGGAAGGAGTGAGCTTGTCGCTCAGGGGGGAGCCGAACATACTTACGTTGGCGCTGTCGCTCGACCACAGGCCGCCGAGGTTGGCGCCGACGTAGAAGCCCGTCCACGAGAACGGCGCGGCGACCGGCGCCGGCGCCGGACCCTTCGTGGTCGGCAAATCGGCCGCGAACGCTCCTTGCGCGACGAACGCGCACAGCGCGGTGGAAGCCAAAAGGGCGCGCTTCATCGCATCGCTCCACAGTGCAGTTGGGTCGCCCGAACCATAATTGTGCTTAGCGCTAACTTAGGGCCCCGCGGCTGTCCACGGGCCGCCGCCGCGACGCTCGGTCGCAGGGCGGGAGGAGATCGTTCCCTTCGGCCGCCTCCGCCGGCCCGGCGATGGACATTGCGACGACAATTCAAGCCCTTCTTGCGTCGCCGCCGCCGGTGCCGGAAGAGCACCCCCGCCGTTCGGCGAGCGTGGCGCTGATCTGGCCGCAGGCGACCGGGCTGATCGCCGGCTGCATCGGCCTGTTCACCGTCGCTTACGTCGCCTTCCAGCGCCAGGAGGCGCGGGCGTAGCGCGGCGTCCTGATCCCTGCGACGCGCGGCCGTTCGGTTGCCAGGGGCGGCGCCGTCGACTAGCTTCGTCGCGGCAGACGAAGTCGCCTGGACCTCAGCTCGCGAGCCGAACCTCGACGCGCCGAGCCGGCCGCGCAAGAGGAGGGGTTTGCGCCATGCATATGTCGAACGAAAGCCTGCTTGTCATCATCGTCGTGGGCATCGTGGCGGGCTGGCTCGCCGGCCAACTGGTTCGCGGCCACGGTTTCGGCCTGATCGGCGACCTCGTCGTCGGCGTCATCGGCGCTTTCGTCGGCTCCTGGCTTCTGCCCGCCGTCCACATCTTTCTCGGCGCGGGAATCATCAACGAGATCATCAACGCGACGGTCGGCGCGATCGTCCTGTTGATCATCCTGCGCCTGCTGAAGGGCGGCGGCGTCTTCCGACGCTGAGGCCGCGCCCGCTCACGGCACCAGCACCGCCGCGCCTTGCAGGCGGCCCTCGCGCAGATCTGAAAGCGCCAGGTTGGCGTCGGCGAGGTCGTAGCGGCGCGTCGTCGTGCGCACCCCCGCCTTCGCGGCGATCTCCAGGAATTCGACGCCGTCGCGGCGGGTGAGGTTGGCGACCGAGACGATCTCGCGCTCCTCCCACAGCCACCGATAGGAGAAGCTCGGGATGTCGCTCATGTGGATGCCGCCGCACACCACGCGGCCGCCCTTGCGCACCGCGCGCAGCGCCGCGGGAATGAGCGCGCCGACGGGAGCGAAGATGATCGCCGCGTCGAGCGGCTCGGGCGGCGCCTGGTCGGAGCCGCCCGCCCACGCCGCGCCGAGGCCGAGCGCGAAGCGCTGCGCCGCCTCGTCGCCCGGCCGGCCGAAGGCGTAGAAGGCGGCGCCGCGCCAGCGGCAGACCTGGGCGACGATATGCGCCGCCGCGCCGAAGCCATAGAGGCCGAGGCGTTTCACCGGCCCGGCCTTCTTGAGGCAGCGCCAGCCGATCAGGCCGGCGCAGAGCAGCGGCGCGGTCGCCACCGGCTCGCTCCCGGCGGGGATCTTCAGCACGAAGGCGGCGTCGGCGACCACATGCGAGGCGTAGCCGCCGTCGCGGGTGTAGCCGGTGAACCCGGGCTCGTCGCAGAGGTTCTCGTGGCCTTCCCGGCAATAGAGGCAATGCCCGCAGGCGTGGCCGAGCCAGGGCACGCCGACCCGCTCGCCCACGGCGAAGCCCTCGACGCCGGGGCCGAGCTTCTCCACCACGCCGACGATCTCGTGGCCGGGCACGAGCGGCAGCTTCGGGTCGGGCAGCTCGCCGTCGACGACGTGGAGGTCGGTGCGGCAGACGCCGCACGCCTCGACTCGGATCAGCAGTTGATCGCGCGCCGGCTTCGGCGTCGGCCGCTCCTCGAGCGCGAGCGGCGCGCCGATCCGGCGCAGGGTCATCGCGCGCATCATCGGCGGCGCTCCTAGTGCGACATCAGGATGGGGGTGGTCGGCTGGCGCAGGAGGTCGCGGCTGACGCTGCCGAACAGGCCCTCGAACAGCCGGGAGTGGCCGAAGGCGCCGGAGACGATGAGGTCGGCGTCCTGGGTGTCGAGGCTGGCGAACAGCGCTTCGAGGGCGGAAAGGTCGCGGGTGTCGATCCAGTCGGAAATTCCCGCCGCGACGCCGTGGCGGCCCAGATGGTCGGCGAGCGCGGCCGACGACGAGCGCTTCGCCCCCGTGCGCGGCGCAAAGCTGAACAGCGTCACCTTCTTCGCCTTGAGGAGCAGCGGCATCGCGTCGTGGACGGCGCGGGTCGCCTCGCGGCTGCCGTTCCAGGCGACGACGATGCTCTCGCCGACCGGCGCCGGCGTCCAGTCGTGGGGCAGGAGCAGCATCGGCGCGCCCGAGCCGAGCAGCGGCGCGTCGGGGATCTCCGGGCGAATCAGCGCCCGCGCCTCGCCCTCGCTGCGCGAGGCGACGATCAGGTCGACGCAATGGCTGAGTTCGGCGCCGACGGTCAGCGCCTCGGCGGCGGCGACGAACCGGCTCTCCAGCCTCGCCTCCTTGACCACGGCCTGGAAGTTGAAGCGCACTTGCCGCGCCGTCTCTCCCCACGCGCCGACGAAGCCGGCGTCGGCGGTGGCCTCGACGCCGGTCAGGCGGGCTCCGTGGTCGCGCGCCATCGCGGCGGCGAGCCGCAGCCGCGCCGACGAATCCGCCGTCGGGTCGAGGTAGACCATGATGTCCTTGTACGCCATGCCGCCCTCCCCAGCCGGCCCGTTCCTGCCGCCGGCGCGCCTTTTCCGCGCGCCGGCGATCGCTTGTTCTCAAGCCCGGTCGGGCGCGGCCGCCTGCGTCAGGCGCCCTTGCCGATCGGGATCTCGACCTTCTTGGCGATCATCTCCGGCGGCTTGCCGACTGTCACGTGCAAGATCCCCTTGTCGAACGTAGCCTTGATCTTCGCCGCGTCGGGCGTGAAGTTCAACGGCACGACGCGGCGGAACCCGCCGTAGCTGCGTTCGACGACGCGCCAAGCCTTATCCTTCTTCTCCGATTCGGACTTCTTGTCTCCGGAGATGACGACGCTCTGCCCCTCGATCGAGAGTTTCACGTCGCCATGGTCGACGCCAGGCAGCTCGGTTGAGATTTCAACGGCGTCCTTCGTCTCCGCGACGTCCAGCGCGGCCAGCCCCGCGTAGCGGTCGGCGGTTCCCAAGCCCGCCGGCAGCCGGCGGCCGAAGTCGCGCAGCAGGTCGTCGAAGTCGCGGCGGAACCCGTCGAACAGGTCGAGGTCGCTTCCTCCAGCAAAGATAGGCGCAGGTAAGCGCATTGTCGCCTCCTCTGACAAAGCGTCGTCGCCCGGAAGCCGCTCGCTTTTCCTTGACCCCGTTGCTTGCGCGGGAACGGAATTCGCTCGAAGCGGCGAGCGCCCCGGTCCAACGGCTGCACATAAGATGGGCATGGCCGCCTCCCGCCGCAAGATCGCGCAACGGCAGGAGGCGGCTATGCCCAAGAGGGGTCCGGACGGCGCGCTGCGTCGACGACCGCTGCTTGGCCGAGCTCAGCCCTCGCCCCGGCGCGGCTTACGATTGGCGCTTGATCCGCGCCGTCAAATCGGGCATAGGAGCCGCGCCGATCGCACGCGCCGTGGGTTCTGCCCGCAGCATTCCGTTGGGGTGACCCCATGAAAGTCCGCAACTCGCTGAAATCGCTCCGCACGCGCCACCGCGACAACCGCTTGGTGCGCCGCAAGGGCCGCGTCTACATCATCAACAAGACGCAGAAGCGCTACAAGGCCCGCCAGGGCTGAGCCGCGAACGGCGCTTTCGACCTTCCGCGCGCAAATTTGAACGCCGGGCTGGGCGCGCCGGCGGGCGCGGTCCCTTTGACCCTTGCGGCGAGGCGACCTAAGTTTCGTCTCGCCATGCGCCTGACCCTCCTCGCCTGCGCCGCGCTCGTCGCTCTCGCCGGGGCGGCGCGCGCCGAAAACGCCCTCTCGCTTTCGCCCTCGCCGTCGGCCTCCGCGCCCGCGGCGGCGAACGCCGCGCTCGACGACCTGTTCGCCCGGCTCGCCGTCGCTGAGGACGACGACGAAGCGGCGGGCGTCATCGCGGCGATCGACCGCCTTCACCTGCAATCAGGCTCCGACACCGGCGACCTTTTGATGGCGCGCGCGGTCGCGACCATGGACGCGCGCGATTATCCGGTCGCGCTCGCCGTGCTCGACGCGCTGGTCGGCCTCGAGCCCGGCTGGGCCGAAGCCTGGAGCCGGCGCGCGATGGCGCGCTACCTTTCCGGCGACTCGCCCGGCGCCATGGCCGACCTCGCCCAGGCCCTGGCGCGCGACCCGCGCCATCTGCAGGCGCTCGTCGAAACGGCGACGATCCTCGAGGACGAGGGGCTCAAGCAGCAGGCCCTCGACGTCTATCGGCGCGCGCTGGCGCTCGCGCCGCGTTGGCGTCCGGTCGCCGACGGGGCGGCCAAGCTCAAGGCCGATCTGGCGGGACAGGCGCTGTAAGCTTCGCGCCGCCGTTCAGGCGGCGCCGCCGTCGGCGTCGACCACGGCGATGCGCAGGTTGTTGGTGGTGCCGGAGGCGCCGAACGGCACGCCGGCAACGACGATAACCCGCTCGCCGACGCCGGCGAAGCCGTCGATATAGGCGTGGCGGCAGGCGCGGTCGGCCATGTCGCGCTCGTCGCGCGCGTCGGCGGTGACGATGGCGTGGACGCCCCAGGCGACCGCCAAACGCCGCGCCGTGGCGACGATCGGCGTCAGCGCCAGCACCGAGCAGCTCGGCCGCTCGCGCGCGATGCGCAGGCCGGTCGAGCCCGAGGCGGTCCAGGCGCAGATCACCTTCGACTGCAGCGTCTCAGCGACATCGCGCGTCGCCCTGGCGATCGCGTCGGCGCCGGTGCACTCCGGCGCGGCGCGCTGGGCGTTGATGACGCCGGTGTAGACGCCCTCCGATTCGACCGTTTCGGCGATGCGGTTCATCGTCGCCACCGCCTCGCGCGGATATTGCCCGGCGGCGCTCTCCGCCGACAGCATCACCGCGTCGGCGCCCTCGAACACCGCGGTGGCGACGTCGGAGACCTCGGCGCGGGTCGGCACCGGGGCGGTGATCATCGATTCCAGCATCTGGGTGGCGACGACCACCGGCTTGCCAAGCCGGCGCGCCAGGCGGGTGATGGCCTTCTGCAGGCCCGGCGTCTTCTCCAGCGGCATCTCGACGCCGAGATCGCCGCGCGCCACCATCACCCCGTCGGCGATGGCGAGGATCTCGTCGAGCTTCGTGATCGCCTGCGGCTTTTCGATCTTCGCCATCACCAGGGCGCGGTCGCCGGCGATCTTCTTGACTTCGGCGACGTCTTCGGGACGCTGCACGAACGACAGGGCGATCCAGTCGATGTCCTCGTCGAGCGCGGCGATGAGGTCGGCGCGATCCTTTTCGGTCATCGCCGAGGTGGGAATGGTGGTGTCGGGCAGGTTGACGCCCTTCTTGTTGGAGATGCGCCCGCCGACCTCGACGACGGTGTCGGCGTGCCCGGGAGCAGCCGCGACGACGCGCAGCCTGACCTTGCCGTCGTCGATCAGCAGCCGGTCGCCGGCGCTGAGCGAGCCGAGAATCTCCGGATGGGGGAGAAACACCCGCGACTGGCTCCCCAGCGTCGGGTCGTCGTCGAGCCGGAAGGGGTCGCCCTTGCGCAACTGCGCCTCGCCGTTCTCGAGCTCGCCGATTCTCAGCTTCGGCCCTTGCAGGTCGACCAGGATGCCGATCGGCCGGTCGTACTCCTCCTCGAGCGAGCGGATCAGCGCCACCCGCTCGCGCATGCCGTCGTGCGAGGAATGGCTCATGTTGATGCGGAACACGTCGGCGCCGGCCTCGAACAGCGCGGCGACGGTCGCGCGATCGTTCGAGGCGGGGCCGAGCGTGGCGATGATCTTGATGCGGCGTCGACGACGGATCACAGCGTTCTCTCCAAGGTGAGGGCCGCCGGCGCGGGACGCGCCGCCGGCGTAGGTTCGGCGTTCGTGGCGCCGGGAGGCGACGCCGCGATGAAATTAGGCCGCGCGATGGTCAGCGGGCGCCCGGGTCGGTGAGCTGCACGGTCCAGTTCTTCGCTTCCTTGCCGGTGTCGACCTCAAAGAAGCCGGTGCGGTCGTAGCCGCGCACGAAACAGTCCTGCCGCCCCTCGATCTTGAACGCGCGGTCGCTGGTGCACATGAAGGCCTTGCCCTTCCACTCTCCGCCGCGCTCGTCCATGGCGTAGACGTAATAAAATTGCGCCGCCAGCGCGCCGCGCAGCAGCGTGTCGCAGTCGGAAGGCTTGAGGTTCCACCAGCCCTCGCTCACCCAATTCTGTCCGTCGGTGTAGGCGAGCGAAACGCTGACGCGGTTGGAAGTGAGGTTGCACATGCGGAAGTCGGCGCGAGCGGGCGTCGTCGTCGCTAGCGCCGAACCGATCAGCAGCCAAGGAATCGTTCGAGCCATGAGCCGTCGCGTCGTGCGCACCGGCGTCATATCCGTCGGCGGAGCCGGCGTGTCAACCGGGCGCCCGGCCGGAGGCCGCCCGCCGTCAGGTCGGGCGCGCGACATAAATGCCGGCGAGGATCGCCACGCCGCCGAACGCCTGGACGAGCGACACCGGCTCGCCGAGAAACGCCCAGGCGAAGCCCGCCGCGGCGATCGCCTCGAGGAAGATCACCAGCGAGGAGAAGGCCGCCGGCAGCCGGCCGAGCGCGACGGCGAGCAGCCCCTGTCCGCCGGCGTGGCTGATCCAGGCCATCGCCAGCAGCGCCGCGACGCCGCGCGCGCTGTGCGGCAGCACGCGCGGCTCAAGGCACAGCGCCACCACGAGCAGCAGCGCCGCGGTGATGACCGTCGCCTCGAAGGTGACGCGCGCGGCGGAGCTGACGCGCCGCGCCGCCTTCACGGTGAGGAAATAGAGGCCGAAGAACACGCCGGTGGCGACGCCGTAGACGTCGCCGATTGCGCCGGCCGGTCGAATCTCCAGGCTCTGGGCGAGCAGCGCCGCGCCGCCGACGACGCACAGCGCGAGACCGGCGAGCGTCCTCGCCGACGCCCGCTCGCCGAGCAGCAGCCAGCCGAACGCCACCACCCAGATCGGCGCGCAGGTGGCGAAGAAGGTCGCGTTGGCGACGTTGGTGTTGACGATCGACAGGTGCCAGAAGAACAGATCGCCGGCAAAGGCGAGCCCGGAGAGCAGCGTCGCCGGGGCGAAGCGCCGCGGCGCGACGAGCTTGGCGTCGGCGATGCGCATCCAGGCGTAGAGCGCCGGCAACGCCAGCGCCACGCGCCAGAAGGCGCTGGCGAACGGCCCGACGTCGGCGAGGCGGACGAAGGTCGGCGAGGCCCCCATCGCCAGCGCGCCGAGGACCAGCGCGGCGACGGGCGCCCCCGCGCCGCCGCGCCGCCTTGTCGCCGAAGTCGTTTGCGTCATCCCGTCGGCGGCCCGCGCGCTTCAAGCGAGCCGCGGCTCGCAGGTTTCGGAGCGGCCGTCCTTATTCTCGCCGCAAGATTCCAGCAAGGGGGCTCGATGGACGCCGCCCCGATCCGCGAACCCGCCGCCGCGCGCGACGCCGCGCCGCTCCGCGACGCCGCAGGGCGGGACGCCTTCCGCCCGGTCGAGCGCGTCGAAGGGGCGCTGAGCCGCGGCGCGCTGGTCATCTGCGACCACGCCGGCAATGCGCTGCCGCCGGGCTACGGGACGCTTGGCCTGCCGCCCGAAGCGCTCGATCGCCACATCGCCTACGATATCGGCGCGGCGCGCATGGCGCGCCGGCTGGCGGCGCGGCTCGGCGCGCCGGCGGTTCTGTCGACCTTCTCGCGCCTGCTGATCGACCCCAACCGCGGCGCCGACGATCCGACGCTGGTGATGCGCATCTCCGATCGCGCGATCGTGCCCGGCAACGCGCGCATCGGCGCGGACGAGATCGAGAACCGCCGCCGCCTCTACTGGGCCCCCTATCGCGACGCCATCGAGACGATGGTCGCGGCGATGCTGGCGACCGGCGAGCCGCCGGCGATCCTCTCCATCCACTCGTTCACGCCGATCTGGCGCGGCGCGCCGCGGCGTTGGAAGGTCGCCGTGCTGTGGGACCGGGACCCGCGCCTGGCGCGGCCGCTGATGCAGGCGCTCGCCGCCGAGGACGACCTCGACGCGACCGAGATCGGCGACAACGAGCCCTACGCCGGCGGGATGCCCGGCGACACGGTCAACGCCGTCGCGACGGCGCGCGGGCTCGCCAACGCGCTCGTCGAGGTGCGCCAGGATCTCATCGCCGATCCGCAAAGCGCCGAGGCGTGGGGCGACCGGCTGGCGCGAATCTTCGCGCCGCTGATCGCGCCGATCGAGGCGCGGAGGCCGCAGAACTGGGGAAGCCGCGCCGCCGACGCCGGGCGGCTGCGCCGAGGCGCTTGACGCGGCGCGCGCGCGCCGCCATGGCTGGTCGCCTCGATTCCGATCATTTCACATCAGGGATTGCGATTATGAGCGATAGCGACGTCGCCAAGAATACGCCGGAGGTCAACGCGGCGCATTTGCGCGCCTTCATCGAGCGCATCGAGCGGCTCGAAGAGGAGAAAAAGGCGCTCAGCGACGATATTCGCGACGTCTACGCCGAGGCCAAGGGCAACGGCTTCGACGCCAAGGTGCTCCGCAAGATCGTGTCGATCCGCAAGCAGGATCGCGACAAACGGCGCGAGGAAGAGGAGATCCTCGACCTCTACCTGTCGGCGCTCGGCATGAGCTGAGCGCCGTCGCAACCCGCGCAAACCTCAACGGGAGAGGCGAACGCCATGTCAGTCCAGAACGTCGGCGGCCTCGCGGCCGAGAGCCTGAGCGCGCCGGCGGCGCGCGTCGTCGAAGCCTTCGCCGCCGCGGTCGCCCGCCGCGCGAGCTTCGACGAACCCTATCGCCATCATCTGCTGGAGAACGTCTTCCCGGCCGACGTCGCCGACGCGCTCGCCACGTTGCCGTTCGCCGCGCCGACGCTCGACGGCGTGTCCGGCCGGCGCGAGCTGCACAACGACACGCGCAGCTATTTCGACGCCGCGGCGTCGGCGCGCTTTCCCGTCATGGCGGCGGTCGCCGAGGCGCTGCAATCGTCGCGGGTCGCGCGCGTGGTCCGCGACGCCTTCGCCGCGCCGATCGAGGGAACCTTCCTGCGCCTCGAATACGCGCAGGACGTCGACGGCTTCTGGCTCGAGCCGCACACCGACCTCGGGGTGAAGAAGTTCACCTGCCTGATCTATCTCTCCGACGGCCCCGGCCACGACAAGCTCGGCACCGACATCTACTGGGACAAGACGCGCCACTACGGCGTCTCCCCGTTCAAGCGCGGCGCGGCGATGATCTTCGTGCCCGGCGACGACACCTGGCACGGCTTCGAGAAGCGCCCAATCGAGGGCGTGCGCCGCTCGGTGATCCTCAATTACGTCTCGGCGGAATGGCGCGCGAAAGAGCAGTTGTCGTTCCCCGAGAGGCCGGTGAGGGTGTAGCAGGGCGCCTCTTTCCGTCATGGCCGGGCTTGTCCCGGCCAGGCTTAAGGCGACAGCTTACGGAATCCCCAATTGGGCCGCGCAGCGCGACGAGACGCTTCAGCGCGCAATCTAATTCGGAATTTCGCAAACTGTCACCGATTTACTGGTCGACCATCGCGCCGTCGCGCGTGGCGACGGTCAGTCTGCGCTGAAGCGCCGTCGCCGCGATCTGCAGGTCGGCGCCGTCGGGGCCGAGCGTGGCGCGCCGTGCGCCGCCAGTCGCGCCAGCACCCGCTCGGGGGCGAGGAGGCAGAACTGGCGAATGACCTGCTTGTCGAGCCGCAGCGTCAGCTCGTGAAACCGCGCCGGCCGGTCGGCCGGCGGGGACGCGAGCGTGAAAGACGTCAGCCCGGCGTAGGGGACGAAAATGCAGTTCCTGGCGTAGCGCGTCTCGAAGAAGCGGCGCGTCGGCTTGCCGCGATTGACGATGATGAGCTCGTCGGGCGCGTCGAGGAACATCACGCCGGTCGAAAGGCGGCGGCGGTTCGCCTCGTCGCGGCAGAGGCGGTTTTTCGGCTCGACGTGGATCGGCGCGACGGGCTGCGGTCCGCTGCGCCGCTTCACGTAGAGTTCGTTACTGAAATAGTGGTCGGCGACGTCGACGACCGGGTCCGGCTCGACGGCGCGCGGCGCTTCGCCGCGGAGGATCCAGCGCGAGCGGACGAACTCGGTCACTTTGTCCATCAGGCCCGAGGACACGGCGTTGTAGTCGACGACGAATGCGCCGCCGTCGCGCAGCATGAGCGTCCAACGGCCGATCAGGAGATTGACGTAGCTCTCGAGCGCGGCGAGCTCGTCCCAGATGATATCTTGTGTGGCTACGTCTTCGCCGGTCAGACGCATCAGGCTGGCGCCGTGATCGTGCACGGCGAGCATTGCGACATAGAGGTCCATGCCTGGATGGGCGTCCCGCCGATCGACGCCGCGCGGCACCTTCAGCAGAAAGCGGGCGTCGCGATGGCGCTCGCAGACGGCGCGGAACCGCTTCGGGATGTCGCGCTCGGCCTTGATATCGTAGATCCAGGGACCGAAGGCGTCGTATTCGCGCCGGTCCTCTTCGCTCGCCGAAAGACGCCAATCATGGCTCTCAACTTGGCGTCTGAGGCCCCATGCCATTCTCCTCCTCCATTTTTTTCAAGTAGCGGGTGATCAAGTCGACGCCTTTGGCGGCGACGGCGGCGTCGTCCGGCGCCATGGCGCCGAACAGCCGCTCGAAGCCGCGACGTCGCTGCTCCTCCAGATGCCGGACGAAGTCGCGTCCCGCTGGCGTCAGCGCCACCAGATAGCTGCGCTCGTCGCCGGGAATGTCGCGCCGCTCGACGAGCCGCAAGTCCCTCAGCCGGCGAAGGACCGACGTCATCGTCCCTTTCTCGATGCTGAGGCCGCGGCTGAGGCTGCTTGGGCGCGTCGGACCGACGACGTGAAGCGCCATCGCCACGATTATCTCGTATTCCGAATAGCTGCGGCCGCCGTACCGGGTGCGGTGCAGAATCGGATTGAGGTGCACGAAAAAGCACCGCATGAAGGCGGCGATGCTCTGGTCGAGCAAAGCGCTAGAGGCGGATTCGTTCATCGTCTTTCGTTTGAAATCGTACTGTTAGATTTCTGACATTCTACGTCTGGGCGCGGTCGCCCGCAAGCGCGCTCAGGCCGGGGCGTGGCTTCGCCGGCCTGCGGACATTTGCCCGAGACCCCTTCGAGATCGTGGATTGGGATTGCGGATTACGCGATTACGGCGATCACGATAACAACTTACGGAATCTCCAATTGGGCCGCGTAGCGCGATGAGACGCCTTAGCGCGCAGTCTAATTGGCGCTTTCGCAAGCCGTCGCCGTAATTGCGCGCGGACGCGCTCTCAGACCGCCGCCGGATCGAACGGATCGACCACCGAGACGCCGGTCGGCGCGAAGTGGGCGACGTCGCGCGTCGCCACGGTCAACCCGTGCTGAAGCGCCGTCGCGGCGATTTGCAGCTCGGCGCCGTCGCGCCCCAAGGCGGCGCAAAGCGCGCCCCAGCGGCGCGCCGTCGGTGCGTCCAAGGGAAGAACGCGGTCGCCGTGGACCATCAGCATCCGACTGAGCCACGCCGCGAGCCGCGCCGCGAAGTCAGGATCGGCGGCGCGCCGCAAGGCGATCTCACGCGCGATCTCGCCCACGCTCACGACGCTGACGAAAACCTCGCCGTAGCGCCGGCGCGCGAACCAGGCTTCGACGTTGGCGTCGCGACGGCGCTGGGTCAGCGCGGACACCACATTCGTGTCGACGAGGAACATCAGAATTCGACGTCGCGCGGCGTCGCCTTGCCGCGCGGGATGACGACGTCGCCTTGAGGCGCGGCGAGCAGCGTTTCGGCGAAGCTCGGCGTCTTCAGCCGCTCGAGCCGACGCAGCCGCTCGTATTCGCCCGCCGCCACCACCACCGCGGCGGGCTTGCCGTGCTTCGTCACCGTCTGCGGCTCGCGCTCCGCGCTGTCGATCAGCTCGCCGAAGCGGGCCTTGCCGTCCTGAACCGACCACACGCGACGCGGCATGCGTTTCGCCATTCAGACCAGATTTATCGGCGGGAAAATCGCGCCGCGGCGCGGCCCCGTCAAGCGGCGCGCGCGCTTTTGTCGCGTCGAGGTGGCCAATCGGCGCTGGGCTTGCTAAACCCACGTCCAATTCCTGGCCGCTCGAAGGGCAAACCATGCGCAAGGGCGCCGTTACGCGCAAGACCAACGAAACCGCGGTCGAGGTCGCGGTCGATCTCGACGGCTCGGGCGTGGCCGACGTCAAGACCGGCGTCGGATTCTTCGACCATATGCTCGAGCAGCTCGCGCGCCATTCGCTGATCGACATGACCATCCACGCCGAAGGCGACCGCCATGTCGACGACCACCACACCGTCGAGGACGTCGGCATCGCGCTCGGCCAGGCTTTGCGCGCGGCGCTCGGCGACAAGCGCGGCCTGACCCGCTTCGCCGATTGCCTGTTGCCGATGGACGAGGCGCTGACGCGCGTCGCCGTCGACGTTTCGGGCCGGCCGCATCTGACCTTCCGCGTCGTCTTCCCGACGGCGAAGATCGGCGCCTTCGACACGGAGCTGGCGCGCGAGTTCTTCCAGGCGTTAAGCCTCAACGCCGGGTTGACGCTGCACGTCGAGACGCTCTATGGGGCCAACAGCCACCACATCGCCGAATCGTGCTTTAAGGGCGTCGCGCGCGCGCTTGGCGCCGCGCTTGCAATTGATCCGCGGCAGGCCGCGCGCGTCCCCTCGACCAAGGGCGCGTTGTGAAGCGGCGGGCGTGAGGAGCCCCTCCAAAATCGAGGGCGACGAATCCATGGCGATCTACGCGGTGCACTGCCCGGCCGGCGAAGCGGAGCCGGCGAACGCGTTGGAGCGCGCGCGTTTCCTCCGGCTCGGCTATTGCCGGACGGCGACCGTCTTCGGGCCGCTGTGGCTCGCCGCTCACCGGCTGTGGCGGCCGCTGGGGTTATGGCTGCTCGGCGCCGCAATTGTCGGCGCCGCCGTCGCATTCCGCCTCATCGGCTCGGAGGCGGCGCTGTGGCTCTACGTTCTGAGCGCGTTCTATCTTGGGCTGGAGGCGCGCGCCTTCGAGGGCGCCGCGCTCGCCCGTGGCGGCGATCCGCTCGCCGACGTCGTGTGCGCCGCCGACGCGGCGACCGCCGAACGCGCGTTCTTCGCCCGCGCCCTCGCGCAACCGGCGCCGACGCGCGGGCCCGCGCCCGCGCCGTCGGCCGCGCGGCCGCCGCAGGTGCTTGGACTTTTCCCGGAGGCGGGCGGCTGAGATGAGCGTCGCGATCGTCGATTACGGCTCGGGCAATCTTCATTCGGCCCACAAGGCGTTCGAGCGCGCCGCGCGCGAGGCGGGCCTCGCCGACGCGATCAAGGTGACCGGCCGCCCCGAGGAGGTCGCCGCCGCCGATCACGTCGTGCTGCCGGGCGTCGGCGCCTTCGCCGACTGCCGCCGCGGGCTCGACGCGGTTCCCGGCATGGTCGAGACGCTCGAGGAGTCTGTCCGCCGCCGCGGCCGGCCGTTCCTCGGCATCTGCGTCGGCATGCAGCTTATGGCGACGCGCGGCCTCGAATACGAGACCACCCAGGGCCTCAATTGGATTCCCGGCGACGTCTCGCCGATCGTCCCCGCCGATCCCGGCCTGAAGATCCCCCACATGGGCTGGAACACGCTTGAAGTGAAGCGCGCGCACCCGCTGCTCGAGGGAATCGCGGTCGGCGACGGCGGCCTGCACGCCTATTTCGTCCACTCCTTCCAGCTCTACGCGAGCGATCCGGCCGAGGTCGTCGCGACCGCCGACTACGGCGGGCCGGTCACCGCCATGGTCGCGCGCGACAACCTCGTCGGCGTGCAGTTCCATCCCGAGAAGAGCCAGAAGCTCGGCCTGGCGTTGATCGCCAATTTCCTCAAGTGGCGCCCGTGATCCTGTTTCCCGCCATCGATCTCAAAGGCGGCCATTGCGTGCGCCTGATCCGCGGCGACATGACGCAAGCGACGGTGTTTAACCGCGACCCGCCCGCCCAGGCGCTGGCCTTCGTCGCCCACGGCTTCGACTGGCTGCACGTCGTCGATCTCGACGGCGCCTTCGCCGGCCGGCCGATCAACGCCGCGGCGGTCGAAAGCGTGTTGGCGAGCGTCAGCGTCAAGGTGCAGCTCGGCGGCGGCGTGCGCGACATGAAGACCGTCGACGGCTGGCTGGAGAAGGGCGTGGCGCGCGTGGTGATCGGCACCGCGGCGGTCGAGGACCCCGGCTTCGTGCGCGAGGCGGCGCGCCGCCATCCCGGGCGCATCGCCGTCGGCGTCGACGCGCGCGACGGCCGCGTCGCGGTCGCCGGCTGGGCCAGGACTTCGAACGTCTCGGCGATCGACCTCGGCCGCCGCTTCGAGGACGCCGGCGTCGCCGCCTTGATCTACACCGACATCAGCCGCGACGGCGTGCAGCAGGGGCTCAATCTCGCCGCCACGGTGGCGCTCGCCGAAGCCGTCGCCATTCCGGTGGTCGCCTCCGGCGGGCTCGCCTCGATCGAGGACGTCAAACGCTTGCTGGAGCCCGATTGCGCGCGCCTCGCCGGCGCGATCGTCGGCCGCGCGCTGTACGACGGAAGGCTCGACCCGCGCGCGGCGTTGGCGCTGATCCGAGAGGGGCAGCAAGCAGTCGAAACCGGAGGCGGCTCATGACATTGGATCGCCTCATCAGAGCTGCGACGTCTCGTATCGAAACGGTGCGGGTCACTCGCACGGGAATTAATCCTTTGCTCTGGTTGGCGGGCCTCGTCACAATTCCGGCGTTGGTGCTCTCGGTCCTGACTGACAACGCCGGCCTGCGCGCGGCGTTGTTCGCCGTGGGCGTTCTGCCGCCGATAGCCGCGATAATCGCCTACTTCCTGCTTCTATTTTGGTATCCTGATATGCTGCAGTCAGAGGAATATCGCCTTCGGCGGCACGCCATGCTCATCGCCTTCAAGCACGGGGCCACGCCCGAAATCCTCCAAGCGACTGCGGAGATTGCGCGCTTGGAAAGCGGAACCGCCGGCGTCCCGAAAGAGGAACAGCCATGAAGCGACACCTGCTCGTGTTCGACGACGGCAATGGCGAAGAGATCGATCTTCGCGCGTTCGTCGACTCACTCGACGCCGGAGCGAAAATGTATGCGCTCGACGGTCACGTCTGTTTTCTCCAGAGCAAGCTTCCCGTCTCGGAAATCTCGGATCGATTCCTGAAGTTCTCCGGATCCCGTCTGTTTTTCCTGACGGATGTGACCCATTCCGACTACTCTGGCCGGATGCCAGGATATTTTTGGGACGACTTGAAACGCCCGTCCCTGTCGAACGCCGCCGAGTAATGCTCAAGTCCCGCATCATCCCCTGCCTCGACGTCAAGGACGGCCGCGTCGTCAAGGGCGTCCAGTTCGTCAACCTGCGCGACGCCGGCGATCCGGTCGAATGCGCGATGGCCTACGACGCGGCGGGCGCCGACGAATTGTGCTTCCTCGACATCACCGCCAGCCACGAGAACCGCGGCACGCTGATCGACGTGGTGCGGCGCACCGCCGCGGTTTGCTTCATGCCGCTCACGGTGGGCGGCGGCGTGCGCGCGATCGAGGACATCCGCAATCTGCTGCTCGCCGGCGCCGACAAGGCGTCGATCAACTCCGCCGCGGTCGCCGACCGCGCCTTCGTGCGCGCGGCGGCGGAGAAGTTCGGCAGCCAATGCGTCGTCGTCGCCATCGACGCCAAGCAGGTTCGGACGCCCCCCGGCGCGCCGCCGCGCTGGGAGATCTTCACCCACGGCGGCCGCCGCCCCACCGGGCTCGACGCGGTCGACTACGCCCGCGAGGTCGCCGCCCTCGGCGCGGGAGAAATCCTGCTCACCTCGATGGACCGCGACGGCTCCAAGCTCGGCTTCGACCTCGCGCTGACCCGCGCCGTCGCCGACGCGGTGACGATCCCGGTCATCGCCTCGGGCGGCGTGGGAACGCTCGACCATCTGGTCGACGGCGTCAAACAGGGCCATGCCAGCGCGGTGCTCGCCGCCTCGATTTTCCATTTCGGCGAATTCACCATCCGCGAGGCCAAGAAGCGCATGGCCGCGGCGGGCGTCGCGGTGCGGATGGACTAGGCGGGCCCCGCCACCCCTCAGAAATAGGCCGCGAGCTCTTTCGCCACCTCGTCGCGCGGCCGCTCGAGGTTGAGCGTTTCGACAAAGGCGCCGTTCTTGTCCATCAGATAGACCACCGACGAATGGTCCATCGAATAGTCGCCGTCGGCCCGCGGAGGGCCCTTGCGCGCGTAGACCCGGTAGCCTTTCTCGATCGCGGCGATCTCCTCTGGACTGCCGGAGAGGCCGATGATGCGCGGATCGAAGCTGCTGACGTAGTCCCCCATCGCCGCCGGCGTGTCGCGTTCGGGGTCGACGGTGACGAACAGCGCGCGGATCGGCTTGTCCGGCATCCGCCGCAGCGCGTCGGAAATCTCGGCGAGCGTCGTCGGGCAGACGTCGGGGCAATGCGTGTAGCCGAAATAGACCAGGAACGGCCGGCCCTTCAGGTCGGCGTCGGTCAGCGTCTTGCCGTCGGCGGCGGTGAGGGTGAACGGCCCGCCGATCAGGTCGGGCGGGCTGCGCCCCGGCGTGGCGACGATGGCGACCCCGGCGCCAAACAACGCCACCACCGCGACGATCACGGCGAGCGAGCGAGCCGACGGCCTCGGCCGCGCCTTGTTCGCGTTCGATCGGGTTAGCCGCACGAAACGCTCCTTTCGCCCTCGCCGCCCGAAGGCGCGCAAGTCGTCAACCTGCGCGAGAATTTCAGCGGCGACAAGTCGCCGCCGACGCGAAACGTCGCCTCAGCGACGCCGGCGCATTTCGATCGTGGCGAAGGCGAATCCGCCGCCTTGGCCGCGCAGCGAGATCGATTGCCGCGCGCCATGGGTGACGACGACCGTCTCGGCGGAGAACGCCTGGCCGCGCGCCGTGAGCGTCAGGACGCCCGCCGCGGCGCGGCCGGAAAGGCCGCCCTCGACCCGGCGCGTCGTCTCGCGCCAGACCCCGAGCAACGCGCCGTCGCTTGCGTCGAGCGCGTTCGCGAACGCGAACTGCCCTTGGTCGCCAGCGCAGACGAGCGTCTGGTCGAGATGGCCGCCGCCGCCGCTCACCGCGTAGCTCGCCGAGCAGCTCAGGCGCTCAACGCCGCCGTTGGCCATCCGCGCCTCGCCTTCGCCCGCCCAAGTCCCTTCCAGGCCAGCGAACGGCGCTGCGGCCGAAGCGGCGGCGGCCGGGCCGACGACGAGCGCCAGGGCGAAAAAGGCGAGCAAGGCGGCGAAGCGCATCGTAGAAACTCCGCGGTTGGTCCGAGCGGCCACGTCCAAGCCCGCCGGCGCGTCGTCTTGCGCGCTTTCCGGTTGCATTCGCCGCGCGCTTCTCCTATATAGACGGCTGTAGGCGTTCTCATAGCTCCTTGTTCCGATAAGGAGAGCTTTTGAGAGTGGGCCCCGCCCGGGACCCGCTCTTTTTTATTATCGCAAGGGTCGATGGACGAAACCACTGCGTTGAACGCGCCCGCGCCCGAGGAAGGACTCGACGAGCCGCGGCTGATCGCCGACAGCGGCGTGGCGATGCGCGTCGGCCGCGTCGTCGCGCCGGCGTTGCGCGACCTCGGCCTGCGGCTGGTGCGGGTGCGCGTCTCCGCCGCGCAAGGGGCGACGCTGCAGATCATGGCCGAGCGCCCCGACGGCGTCATGACCATCGACGATTGCGAGCGCGCGAGCGAGGCGCTGTCGCCGCTGCTCGATTTCGAGGAGCCGATGAACGGGCCTTACCGGCTGGAGATGTCGTCGCCGGGCATCGACCGCCCGCTGGTGCGCGTCTCCGACTTCCGCCGCGCGCTCGGGCACGAGGCGCGCATCGAGATGGCGGTTCCCCTTGACGGGCGCAAGCGCTTCCGCGGCCGGATCGAGGCGGTGGAGGCGGGGGACGGCGGCGCGGTGGCGCGGCTGGTTCTGCCGCCCGGCGAGGACGGCGAGGCGAAGAGCGTCGCGCTGCCGATCGCCGACATGGGCGAGGCGAGGCTCGCGCTCACCGAGGATCTCATCCGCGCCGCCCTGCGACGCGAGAAGGCGGCGATCCGACAACGGAAGACCGAGAACAAGCGACAGAGAAAGGCGGGAGGGGAAAAGAGCGAAGGCGCCCCCGCCCGCCGTCCGAGCTAAGGAGAGAACAATGGCCGTCAGCGCCAACCGACTCGAACTCTTGCAGATCGTCGACGCCGTCGCGCGCGAGAAATCGATCGATCGTACGATCGTGCTCGCCTCGATGGAGGACGCGATGCAGAAGGCCGCGCGCTCGCGCTACGGCCAGGAGACCGAGGTGCGCGCCGAGATCAACCCCAAGACCGGCGAGATCCGTTTCTCGCGCTTGCTGCTGGTGGTCGACCAGATCGAGAACGACGCCACCCAGATCACGCTGGCCGAGGCGCAGAAGAAGAACCCCTCGGCGCAGATCGGCGACTGGATCGCCGAAGCGCTGCCGCCGTTCGACTACGGGCGCATCCCCGCTCAGGCCTCCAAGCAGGTGCTGGTGCAGAAAATCCGCGAAGCCGAGCGCGATAAGCAGTACGACGTCTACAAAGACCGCATTGGCGAGATCATCAACGGCCAGGTCAAGCGGGTCGAGTACGGCAACGTGGTCGTCGACCTCGGCGGCGCGGGCGCCGGCGAAGCGGTGGTGCGCCGCGACGAAATGATCCCGCGCGAGATGTTCCGCCCCGGCGACCGCATCCGCGCCTATGTCTACGACGTGCGCCGCGAAGCGCGCGGCCCGCAGATCTTCCTCTCGCGCACCCACCCGCAATTCACCGCCAAGCTGTTCGCCCAGGAGGTGCCGGAGATCTACGACGGCATCGTCGAGGTGAAGGCGGTGGCGCGCGACCCCGGCTCGCGCGCCAAGATCGCCGTCGTCTCCAACGATTCGTCGATCGATCCGGTCGGCGCCTGCGTCGGCATGCGCGGCTCGCGCGTGCAGGCGGTGGTCAACGAGCTGCAGGGCGAGAAGATCGACATCATCCCCTGGTCGCCCGACGCCGCGACCTTCATCGTCAACGCGCTGCAGCCCGCCGAGGTGATGAAGGTGGTGCTCGACGAGGATTCGACCCGCATCGAGGTGGTGGTGCCCGACGACCAGCTCTCGCTCGCCATCGGCCGGCGCGGCCAGAACGTCCGCCTCGCCTCGCAGCTTACCGGCTGGGACATCGACATCCTCACCGAGGCCGAGGAATCCGAGCGCCGGCAGAAAGAGTTCGCCGAGCGTACGGCCGCTTTCATGAACGCGCTCGACGTCGACGAGACGGTGGCGCAGCTGCTCGCCTCCGAGGGCTTCCGCACCGTCGACGAGATCGCCTATGTCGAGCCGCGCGAGCTCGCCGGCATTGAGGGCTTCGACGCCGAAACGGCGGCGGAGATTCAGGCGCGCGCGCAGGGCTATCTGGCGCGCGTCGAGGCCGCGCATGACGAGGCGCGCAAGGCGCTCGGCGTCGCCGACGAGCTGAAGGAGATCGACGGCCTGACCACGCCGATGCTGGTCAAGCTCGGCGAGAACGGCGTCAAGTCGGTCGACGACCTCGCCGGCTGCGCCACCGACGACCTGGTCGGCTGGACGGAGCGCGGCGAGGCCGGCGAAAAGAAATTCACCGGCTACTTGAGCGATTTCGACGTCTCGCGCGAGCAGGCCGACGCGATGATCATGGCGGCGCGAGTGCGCGCCGGCTGGGTCGACGCGGCCGCGCTCGCGCCCGAGGCGGAAGGCGAAGCCGAACCCGAGGCGCCGGCGGCGGCGGCGACGGAATAGACAAAGGAGCGGCGGCCGATTGCGCAAGGGCGTGGACGAGGACGAGCGGGGGCCGGAGCGCACCTGCGTGGTCAGCGGCGGCAAAGGGCCGCCGGAGGCGATGCTGCGTTTCGTCCTCTCCGCCGACGGCGAGGTCACGCCGGACCTCAAGCGCAAGCTGCCGGGGCGCGGCGTGTGGACGCGGCTCGACAAGGCGGTCGTCCGCCAGGCGGCCGTCAAGCAGGCGTTCTCGCGCGGCCTCCACGCCGAAGCGAAAGCCAGGCCGGAGCTCGCGGAGGAGGTCGATCGCCTGCTCGAGCAGGATGCGCTGCAGTTCCTGTCGATCGTCAACAAGGCCGGGCTGGTCGCCACCGGCGCGACGAAGGTCGAATCGGCGATCGCGGCGGGAAGGGTGGTCGCGCTGATCCACGCCGCCGACGGGTCGGTCGACGGGTCGGCGAAATTGGAGCGCGCGATGCGCGCGCGCGGCGGCCCGACGGTCGACGCCGCGGCCCGAGTGAAACTGTTTTCCTCCCGCCAATTGGATTTGGCATTAGGAAGGACAAATGTGATACATGCAGCGCTCAATGCGGGCGGGGCGAGCGCGGCCTTGCTCGCCAAGATCGCGCGCTTGACGCAATACCGCGCGGGGGACGCAGCGCCGACGGCGGTCGCCATCGAGGCGAACCGGGCGGGCGCGGCCGACAAGACGCCGCCGTGAAGGATTGAGGGTCCTGGGCCCAGTGGACGAACGCATGAGTGAAACGAATAACAGCGGCGATAAGACGTTGAGCGCCTCGCCGGCGAAGGCGACCCTGCATCTGAAGCGACCGGTCGAGCAGGGCACGGTGCGACAGAGCTTCTCCCACGGGCGAAGCAAGGCGGTGGTGGTCGAGAAGGTCAAGCGCCGCGTCGTTGGGCCCGGCGAGGTGGTCGCGCGCGAGCCGGCGCCCGCCGCCAAGGCGCCCGCCGCGGCCGCGGCGCCGCGCGGCCCGACCGTCGGCCAGACGCCCGCGCCGCCGAAGACCGGCGTGGTGTTGCGCACGCTCACCGAGGAGCAGCGCGAGGCGCGCGCCCGCGCCTTGGTCGACGCGCGCGCTCGCGAGGAGGAAGACCGCCGCCGCCAGGAAGCCGAGGCCGAAGTCCGCCGCGAGCGCGAAGCGCGCGACAAGGCCGAGCGCGAGGCCGCCGAGGCGCGCAAGCGCGAGGAAGAGGCGCGCCGCGCCCAGGAGGCCGCGGCCAAGAAGCAGGCCGAGGACGAGGCGCGCCGACGACTCGCCGGCGGCGAGCCCCTGCCGCCGCCGGTCGCCGCGCCCGCCGCCCGCAAGCCCGCGCCTGTGGCCGTGGCCGCGCCCGTCCCCGCCGCCCCGACGGCCGCGAAATCGCCCGCCGTCGCCGGCGGCGAGGAGGAGGAGGCCCGTCGCCCCGCGCCGCGCCGCCCCGCCGCGCTCACGCCGCTCACCCCGGCTCCGAAGGTCATGCTGCCGACGCCGCGCCCGCCGCGCGGCGGCGAGCCGCGCAGCCGCGGCCGCCTCACCGTCGCTAGCGCGACCTCCGGCGAGGAGGAGCGCACGCGCTCCGTCGCTGCGTTCCGCCGTCGCACCCAGCGTCTCAAGGGCCAGGGCGTCGCCGAGGTCAAGGAGAAGATCTCGCGCGAGATCGTTCTGCCCGAGACCATCACCATCCAGGAACTGGCGAACCGCATGTCCGAGCGCGCCGTCGACGTCATCAAGATCCTGATGCGCCAGGGCCGCATGGTGACGCTGACCGACACGCTCGACGCCGACACGGCGGAGATCATCGCCGAGGACATGGGCCACAAGGTCAAGCGCGTCGCCGAGTCCGACGTCGAGGAAGGCCTGTTCGACAGCCCCGACGACGAAGGCGCGTCGGTTCCCCGTCCGCCGATCGTCACCATCATGGGGCACGTCGACCACGGCAAGACGTCGCTGCTCGACGCTATCCGCCACGCCAACGTGGTGGCGGGCGAGGCCGGCGGCATCACCCAGCACATCGGCGCTTACCAAGTGGTCGCGCCGGGCGGCCAGACCATCACTTTCATCGACACGCCCGGCCACGCCGCCTTCACCGCGATGCGCGCGCGCGGCGCCAAGGTCACCGACATCGTCGTGCTGGTCGTCGCCGCCGACGACGGCGTGATGCCGCAGACGATCGAGGCGATCCGCCACGCCAAGGCGGCCAAGGCCCCGATCATCGTCGCGATCAACAAGATCGACAAGCCGGACGCCAACCCGCAGCGGGTGATGCAGGAGCTCCTGCAATACGACGTCCAGGTCGAGACTTTCGGCGGCGAGACGCTGTGCGTCGAGGTCTCGGCCGCGAAGCACACCAACCTCGACAAGCTGCTTGAGGCGATCGCGCTGCAGGCCGAGCTGCTCGACCTCACCGCCGATCCCGACCGCAGCGCCGAGGGCACGGTGATCGAGGCGCGCCTCGACCGCGGCCGCGGCCCGGTGGCGACGGTGCTGGTGCAACGCGGGACCTTGCGGGTCGGCGCGCTGGTCGTCGCCGGCACGCAATGGGGCCACGTGCGCGCGTTGGTCAACGACAAGAGCGAGACGGTCGAGGAAGCGGGGCCCTCGACGCCGGTCGAGGTGCTCGGCTTCTCCGGCGCGCCCGAGGCTGGCGACCGCGTCGCGGTGGTCGAGACCGAAGCGCGGGCGAGAGAGATCACCGAATATCGCGAGCGCCAGCGGCGCGAGAAGCTCGCCGCGCGCGGCCAGTCGGTGCGCACCTCGCTCAGCGACATGATGAGCAACCTCAAGGCGCAGGGGCGCAAGGAGCTGCCGCTGGTCGTCAAGGGCGACGTCCAGGGCTCGGTCGAGGCGATCACCACGGCGCTGGAGAAGCTCGGCAACGACGAGGTCGTCGCTCATGTCATCCACGGCGGCGTCGGCGGCGTGACCGAATCCGACGTGACGCTCGCCGAAGCGTCGAAGGCGGTCATCCTCGGCTTCAACGTGCGCGCCCACAAGGAGGCGCGCGAGCTCGCCGAGCAGCAGGGCGTCGAGATCCGCTACTACAATATCATCTACAACCTGGTCGACGACGTGAAGGCGGCGATGTCGGGCATGCTCGCCCCGACGCTGCGCGAGACGATGCTCGGCAACGCGCAGATCCTCGAGCTGTTCAGCATCTCTAAGGTGGGAAACGTCGCCGGCTGCCGCGTCACCGACGGCGTGGTCCAGCGCGGCGCGCATGTGCGGCTGATCCGCGACAATGTCGTCGTCCACGAGGGCAAGCTGTCGACGCTGAAGCGCTTCAAGGACGAGGTGGCGGTCGTTCAGGCCGGCCAGGAATGCGGCATGGCGTTCGAGAACTACCAGGACATGCGCGTCGGCGACGTCATCGAGTGCTACAACGTCGAGGAGATCCGCCGCACGCTGTGACGGCCGTCTCCTTTCCCCGCCGCCGGAAGAGCGCGTGAGCGCGCCGCGCGCGGCCGGCGGCGGAATTCGCCGTCGCCTCGCCCGTCGCTCCGCGGCGCGCCGAGCGCGACGCCTCTGCCAAGCAGATCAGGCTTTCCATGTCCCACACCGTCACCAGGCGCGCCGGCCCCTCGCACCGCCTCGAGCGCGTCGGCGAATCGATCCGCCACGCGATCGCGGAAATTCTGCTGCGCGGCGAGGTCGTCGAGCCCCTGCTCGCCGAGCGCGCGGTGACCGTCGCCGCGGTGAAGATGTCGCCCGACTTGCGGCTGGCGACGGTCGCCGTGACGCCGCTCGGCGGCGAAGGCGCGGAGACGATGCTCGCGGCGCTCGACGCCCACAAGAAGGAGCTGCGGGCGCTGGTGGCGCGGCGGGTCAATCTGAAATTCGCGCCGGAGCTGCGCTTCGTCCTCGACCGCAGCTTCGCCGCGCAGGCGGAGGTCGACGCGCTGCTCAGGTCGCCGAGCGTCGCCCGCGACCTCGTCGGCGACGACGAGGCGGCGAAGTGAGCGACGAGCGCGAAATCGGCGCGCCGCCGAAAAAGCCGCCGCAGCGGCGTTCGAACCGCATCGTCGTCGACGGCTGGATCAACCTCGACAAGCCGGTCGGCGTCACCTCGACGCAGGCGGTGGCGCGGCTGAAACGCCTCTACAACGCCAAGAAGGTCGGCCACGCGGGAACCCTCGATCCGCTCGCCTCCGGCGTCCTGCCGGTCGCTTTCGGCGAGGCGACCAAGGCGGTCCCGGTGGCGCAGGACGGCGTCAAGGCCTACCGCTTCACGGTCAAGTGGGGCGAGGAGACCGACACCGACGACGCCGAGGGCGCGGTGGTCGCGCGCTCCCCGCGCCGTCCGAGCCGTGAGGAGATCGAGAGGGCGACGCCGCGCTTCGTCGGCCTCATCAGCCAGACGCCGCCGACTTTCTCGGCGATCAAGGTCGCCGGCGAGCGCGCTTACGACCTCGCCCGCGACGGCGAAGCGTTCGAGCTCGCCCCGCGCGCGGTGGTCATCCGCCGGCTGACCCTAGTCGACGCCGCCGCGGATGACGCGCGCTTCGAGGCCGAATGCGGCAAAGGCGCTTACGTGCGCGCGCTGGCGCGCGACCTCGGGCGCGCGCTCGACTGCCGCGGCCACGTCGTCGCCCTGCGCCGGACGCGGGTCGGCCCCTTCGCCGCCGATGGCGCGACGGCGCTCGAAGCGCTGGAGCGCGCGGATGACCCGCGCGCGGCGTTGCTGCCCGTCGAGGCGGGCCTCGCCGAGCTGCCGCGCCTCGCCGTCGACCGCAGCGGCGCGGCCGCTCTGCGCTGCGGGCGCAAGCTGTTGCTGCGCGGCGCCGACGCGCCCGCCGAAGGGCCCGCTTACGCCGCCTGCTTCGGGGCGCCGGTCGCGCTCGGCTTCGTCGAGGGCGGCTATTTCGTCTCGACCCGGGTGTTCAACCCGCCGGCGTGAGCGGCGCGTCGATTCCAGGCTTCTCTCGTCGCGAACGCGGGCTTCCGCGCGGGGTGAACATTTGCACGCAAATGTGAGCACAAGCGACGCTTGTTTAATGCGCGCTTAACCGACGATGTGCTGTGATGCGGGCACGGCAATCGAGGGCGTCGGCGCTCCCGCCCCTCGAAGGCGTGTAGCCGACTGTCCGTGCCGGTTCCGACCCGGAATCTCCGATTAACTCAGTGATTTTGCAGACGCGTCTGTTCGGCGCGGCGCCGCGCGGCGCCGCGCGGCGGAGCGGCGTCGCGAGGGTACGGGTATGAGCGTTGACAACCTTAAACTGCGCACGAAGTTCTTGATTCCATTAGCGCTGATGGCGGTCGTGACGCTCGCAGTGGCCGCGTTCGGCGCCATTCGGCTGGTCGGCGTCAGCTCCACCGCGAGCGACATCATCGAGCGGCGCGATCTGGCGGCGGTGGAGCTCACCCGCGCCGCCCGCGTGATCGACGAAGCGCCGCGTCTCGTGTTCGCGATGTTGCTCTATGACGAGGGCGACCCCGCTCGCAAAATCGCGCAGCGGGATTTCGATAGCTTGGCTCCCAACGCGACGGCGCTGTTGAACCAGGCGGCCGGCCGCCTGCCCGACAAGGCCGCCGAGATCGGCAAGTTCACGGAGCGGTTCGCCGCCATCGCCGACAACGCCAAGCTGCCGTTCCAGATCGGCCTGGGCGCGCCGGGCCTGATCCACGGCGTGGCGATCAATCAGGACCAGCTGATGTCGATGGGTCACGGCGCGGACCTCGCCACCGAGATCGACCGGCAGGCCCGCGCCCTGGTCGCGGACATGAAGGCGTTCAACGACGCGCTGCTCGCGGCGAACGCCAGCGCCAGCCAGGGCCTCAACGCGATGGCGAGCGAGTCGGCGACCGGCACAGCGCTCCTCGGCGCGGTCGCGACCCTGCTCGCCGGCGCTTTCGCGCTGTGGATGGTTTCGCGCAAGGTCGCGCGCCCGTTAAACAGCATGGTCGAGCGCATGCTGGCGCTGGCGCAGGGCGATCTCGAGGTCGAGATCGACGGATTGGAGCGCGGCGACGAGATCGGCCAGATCGCCGACGCCGCGCAGGCGTTCAAGATCAACGCCTTCGAGCGGGTCCGGGTCGAGCGCGAGGCCGCCGAGCACCGCGCCGCGGCCGACGCCGAGCGCCGCCGCGTCGAGATCGAGAAGGCGCGCGCGGCGGGCGTCCAGGCCCGGGCGATGCGCGCGCTCGGCGAAGGCTTGCAGCGCCTCGCCGGCGGCGATCTGACCGCCCGGCTCGATCACGGATTCCCGTCCGAATTCGCCAAGATCCACGACGACTTCAACGCCGCGGCGGAGAAATTGATGGAGGCGGTGCGCCTCGTGGTGACCAGCACGACCTCGATCCGCTCCAGCTCGCGCGAGATCTCCGCCTCTTCCGACGATCTCTCCCACCGCGCCGAGCAGGAGGCGGCGAATCTCGAGGAGACCACGTCGGCGCTCAACGAGATCACCGCCACCCTGAGGAAATCGGCCGAGGGCGCGAAGCTGGCGGCCGACGCGGTCGCCAACGCCGACGGCGACGCGAAGAAAGGGGCGGTCGTGGTCAAGCAGGCGATCGAAGCGATGGACGCGATCGCCAAATCGTCGGAGCAGATCAGCCAGATCATCAGCGTCATCGACGAGATCGCCTTCCAGACCAACCTCTTGGCGCTCAACGCGGGCGTCGAGGCGGCGCGCGCCGGCGAGGCCGGCCGCGGCTTCGCCGTCGTCGCTTCGGAGGTGCGCGCCCTCGCGCAACGCTCCGCGGAGGCGGCGAAGCAGATCAAGGGCCTCATCTCGACCTCGTCGAGCGAGGTGCGCTCCGGCGTCCAGCTCGTCTCCGAATCGGGCAAGGCGCTCGAACGCATCATCGCCCAGGTGTCGGAGATCAATCGCGTCGTCGGCGAGATCGCCGCCGGCGTCCAGGAGCAGGCGAGCGGCCTGCAGCAGATCAACGCCGCGGTCACCCAGATGGGCGAAATGACGCAGCGAAACGCGACGATGGTCGAGGAGTCGAACACCGCCAGCCATTCGCTATCGCAGGAGACCTCGCAGCTCGCCACGCTGGTCGAGCAGTTCCGGGTCGAAGGTCGCGACGAGGCGGCGATCCGTAAGGAGCTGCGCGAGGCCGCTCCGCGCGCCTTCGCCGAGTCGGCGGTGGCTTAAGCCCGCGCCACGTCCCTCTCAGGCCGACGCCCGCCGCGTCGGCTTCACTTCCAGGCGGCGAGGGCGTCGGCGATCATGCGCTCGCCGTCGGCGCCCTTCTCGAAGGTCAGCTTGGCGATGCGGTCGTCGTCGAGCAGCAGCGGGAAATCGAACCAGCCGCGGTCGGCGATGAGCTGAACGTTGCGCGCAGCGTCGGCGTCGGCGCGGTTGAGGCCGACGAGGAAATAACCGTCGCTGATCTTCACCCGCACGCCCGCGAGCGAATCCTGCGCCGGCGGATCGTCACGGCGCATCAAGGGCACCCTCATATCCTTGATTCCCTTGATCTGCGCGCCGTCATCGAAGGACATGCGCAGGTCGATGGTGTGCGAGGCGGGCAGGCTGGGGTCGGCGTTCTTCCGCAGGATCATGCTGACGTGCATCTTGAGGTCGGGGATGTCGGCGTCGGCTTTCACCCCCACCGTCGACGGCTGCCCGGCGACCGCCGGGACCGTCGACCAGACGACCGAGCCGAGGCTGATCGCCGGCTTCTGCGGATCGGAGGCGACGGCGACCAGCATCGCCGCGCGCGCCGCCACCGGCAGCGCGGCCGCCGGGCTGGCGACGGCGACGGCCGGCGCGTTCGCCGCCGGCGTCGCGGCGGCGGGCGAACTCGCGGCGGGCGCAGGAGCGCTCGCGGCGGGCGTCGGCGCGGCCGCCGGCGTCGCCGCCGCCGATGCGGCGGGCGTCGGCGTTTCGGCGCCGCCGATGCGCTCGACGATCTTGGCGGCGGGCGCCGGCTCCCCGGCGGAGACGGACGCTTCCGGCGGCTCGGCGATGGCCAGGTCCTGTGGCTTCTGGCGCAACAGGAACGCCGCGACGGCGACGGCAAAGACGACCGCGAAGACGAAGCCGACCACGATCCACGGCCAAACGCCGGCGCGCGGCGCGTCGGCGCGGCCAGGCGCGCTCGGCCGCAGCGCGTCGTGCGCGCCCGCCGCCGGCACGTAGGCGGCGCGATCGGTCTCGTCGGCGCCGCTGACCGGCGGCGCGAAGGCGCCGGCCGCACCCGCGTCCTTGCTTTCGGCGACCAGCGGCGGCGGCGCGGGAGGCGGAGGCTCGACGGCCGCCTCTACCGTGCGCGCGAGCGGCGACGGGACGGTCGCCGCGTGTCGCGCGGGCGCGGCGAAGCTCGGGCGCGACGGAGGACGGAGCGGCGGAACGGCCGCAGGCGGCGCATGGTCCGCCGGCCCGGCGGTGCCCGGCTCTCCGACCGACGCGAAAGCAGGCGCGGCCGGCGCCGCCGGCGGCGGGGCCGCGGGGCGGGCCAAGGATTCGGCGCGGCTCGCCGCAGGCGCGGCGGTCGCCGGCGAGAACTGCGCCTCCAGGCGAATGATGGCGCTCTCCAGAGCCGCCTCCTCGCGGACGATGTCGCTCTCCGACAACGTCGGGCCCAGCGCGCGCAGTTGGCGGCTCAACGCGGCGCGCGCCCGGTCGTAAATCGGCTTGCGCGCCGCGACCGGGCTGCCCTTCGGCAGGTTCGAGACGGCTTTGGCGAGCAGGGAGAAGTAGTCAGCCATGATCGAGTCCGGTCGTTCGCGCGCCGCGGCCGAGCGTCGCCGCCGGGTTAGTCCTGAAACGGGTCGTGGACAAGAATCGTATCTTCCCGTTGCGGGCTCGTCGAGAGCAGGGCGACCGGCGCGCCGATCAGCTCTTCGATGCGCCGCACGTACTTGATCGCCTGCGCTGGCAGATCGGCCCACGAGCGCGCGCGCCCGGTCGGGCTCTCCCAGCCTTCGATGGTCTCGTAGACCGGCTCGACGCGCGCCTGGGCGGTCTGCGAAGCGGGAAGATAATCGAGCGTCTCGCCGTTGAGGCGATAGTGCGTAGCGACCTTGATCTCGCTGAAGCCGTCGAGGATGTCGAGCTTGGTCAGCGCGACGCCGTCGACGCCCGAGGTCTTCACGGCCTGGCGGGTCAGCACCGCGTCGAACCAGCCGCAGCGCCGCGGCCGGCCGGTGTTGGTGCCGAATTCATTGCCGCGCTGGCCGATCAGGTGCCCGGTGGCGTCCTTCAGCTCGGTGGGGAAGGGGCCGCCGCCGACGCGGGTGGTATAGGCCTTGACGATGCCCAGCACGTAGCCGATCGCCCCCGGCCCGAGGCCCGAGCCGGTCGCGGCATTGGCGGCGACGGTGTTCGACGAGGTCACATAAGGATAGGTGCCGTGATCGACGTCGAGCAGCGCGCCCTGCGCGCCTTCGAACAGGATGCGCTTGCCGGCGCGCCGCTCGCGGTCGAGCAGCTCGAAAGTCGGCGCCATGTAGGGCAGCACTTGCGGCGCGATTGCGAGCAGCTCTTCCCTGATCGCTTCCGCCTTCGGCGGATCGAGGCCCATGCCGCGGCGCAGCGGCTCGTGATGGGCGAGCAGGCGGGCGATCTTGCCGTCGAGCGAATCCGGCTCGGCGAGGTCCATCAGCCGAATCGCGCGACGGCCGACCTTGTCTTCGTAGGCCGGGCCGATGCCGCGCTTGGTGGTGCCGATCTTGACGCCGCCCACCTCGGCCGATTCGCGCAACGCGTCGAGCTCGCGATGCAGCGACAGGATGAGCGTGACGTTTTCGGCGATCTTGAGGTTCTTCGGCGACACTTCGACGCCCTGGCCGCGCAGGCGCTCGATTTCGGCGACGAGATGATACGGATCGAGCACGACGCCGTTGCCGATCACCGCGAGCTTGCCCGGCCGCACGACGCCAGAGGGCAGCAGGGTGAGCTTGAAGACTTTGTCGTCGATCACCAGCGTATGGCCGGCGTTGTGGCCGCCCTGGAAACGGACGACGACGTCGGCCGAATATGACAGCCAGTCGACGATTTTGCCCTTGCCCTCGTCGCCCCACTGCGCGCCGACCACAACCACGTTGGCCATCGCCGCTGGTACCTCCAAGCGTCCGTCAAACAAAGCCCCGGCGCCAGCGACAATGGGCTGGAACCGGGGGGCTCATTGCGATTCTGGCCTACGCGATCACGGCCGACGAGTAAAGCGCCGGACGCGGCGGGGCCCGCCGAACGGGTCATTTCGGCGGCCGGACGTCTTGGATCGGTCGCATTCGCCGCCCATATGCCCGGCCGCGGCCGCTCGGCCGCAATGGAGACATTCATGACCCCTCAAGAACGCCAGCTGCTGGCGGACCTGTTCGAGCGAGTCCGCTCGACCGCGACGGCCCCCCGCGATCCCGAGGCGGAGGCCTTCATCGACGAGGCGGTGCGCGCTCAGCCTTACGCTCCCTACGCGCTCGCCCAGACGGCTCTGGTGCAGCAGCACGCGCTCGAGGCCGCTTCGCGGCGCATCGCCGAGCTCGAGGCGCGCGCCGGCGGCGCGGCCGCCCAGCCGACGAGTTTCCTCGGCAATCTCGGCAGAAGCTTGTTCGGCGGCGCGCCGGCGGCGGCGCCGCGACCGGGCTACGGCCCCGGCGCCTACACGCCCCCGCCGCCGCCCGGCCCAGCGCCGTACCCGCAGCAGCAGCCCGCCTACGCGCCGCCCCCGCCGGCCGGCCCGTGGGGCGCGCCCGCCGCTCCCGCCCGCGGCGGCTTCCTCGCCAACGCGATGACCGCCGCCACCGGCGTCGCCGGCGGCCTCCTGGCGGCGAACGCGATCGAAAGCCTGCTTGGCGGCGGGCGCGGCGGCCTGTTCGGCGGCCAGACGGTCGGCGGCCTCGGCGGTGGCGAGACCGTCAACAATTTCTATGAGACGCCGTCCTATCCGGCCGATCAGGCCCCTGGCGAAGGACTGGCGGGGTTCGACTCGGGCCAGAACGTCGACCCGGGCCAGGATTATGTGCAGGACGCCGGATTTGACGGCGGCGCGACGGACGGCGGCTTCGACGGCGGCGGTTTCGACGGCGGCGGCGGCTTCGACAACGGCGGCGGGACCGACGTCTGAGACGGCCTCCGACGCTTTCGCGATGACAGGCGCGCGGCGCGAAGGCGCCGCCGCCCTTACATGACGATCACTTTCGTCCCGACCGGCACGCGGTTGTAGAGGTCGATGACGTCGTCGTTCATCATGCGGATGCAGCCAGACGACACGTTCTGGCCGATGGTCTCGGGCTCGTTGGTGCCGTGGATGCGGAACATCGACGAGCCGAGATAGAGCGCGCGCGCGCCGAGCGGATTGTCGATTCCGCCCGCCATGCGAGTCGGCAGGTCGGGCCGGCGCAGCAGCATCTGCGGCGGCGGCGTCCAATCCGGCCATTCCGCCTTGCGGCTGACGAACTTGACGCCCGACCACTCGAAGCCCGGGCGGCCGACGCCGACGCCGTAGCGGATGGCGCGGCCGCCCGGCTCGACCAGGAAGAGGAACTTGCGCGTCGTGTCGATGACGACGGCGCCCGGGCCGCCGGGGCCGGAATAATCGACCTCCTGGCGGCGGAATTCTTCGCTGGGCGCCGCGGCGAGATCGGCTGGCTCCGACAGCGCGGCGACGGCCCTCGGAGCGACCGCCGGCTCGGCGGCCATCGGCGGCGCGCTCGGCCCGACCGGGATGGCGCGGCCGACGTTGTCGTTTCCGGTCAGCAGGAACTCGATGAAGCCGCCGCCGAGCGAACCGGGGGCCGGCGCGGCGAGGCTGGCGGGGGCGGCGAAAGCGACGGCCGACAGGCCGAGAATCACGGGAAGGAGAATGCCGGACGCGGAACGCATGACGAACTCCAGACGCGACGGCGTGAGCCGCAAGCGAAGCGGCGCAGGCCGAATCTCCATTTCTCCATTAAGGATAACCGAAATCGCCCGTTCCGCTCCGCCGGCTTCAATCGATGGTTATTAGAATGCAATGATTTATGCTTAAGGAGGACTGACCGCGGCGTCTTTCGACGCAGCCGGCGCGCCGGTGAGCGAGTTGGCTTCGTCCCAGCCGTAGCTCAGCGTCTCGAAGCGCATCGACCGTGCGTCGATCATCAGCAGCCGGCCGACCAGGCCGCGGTCGCCTTCGAAAAAACCGCCGACGATCTCGCGGATGGCCTCCAGCGCCATCAGCGAACCGAGGACGCCGGCGAGCGCGCCGAGCACGCCGACCTCGGAGCAGGCGGGAACCGAACCCGGCGGCGGCGGCTCGGGAAAGAGGCAGCGGTAGGTCGGATTGGGCTTGCCGTCGGGGCCAGCCTGGTAGGGCCTCAGCGTCGTCAGCGTCCCGTCGAACTCGCCGATCGCCGCCGTCACCAGCGGCTTCTTCTCGTAGAAGCAGGCGTCGGAGAGCGCATAGCGGGCAGCGAAATTGTCGGACCCGTCGAGCGCGACGTCCCAGCCGGCGAGCGTCTCGCGCGCGTTCGCCTGGTCGAGGCGGCGGGCGATGCGCTCGACCTTCACGTGCGGGTTGATGCGCGCGATCGCCTCCTCGGCGCTGTCGACCTTCGCGCGGCCGACGTCGTTCGTTCCGTGCAGCACCTGGCGGTGGAGATTGGAGAGCGCCACCGCGTCGTCGTCGACGATTCCCAGCCGGCCGACGCCGGCGGCGGCGAGATAGAGCAGCGCCGGCGAGCCGAGCCCGCCCGCGCCGACCGCGAGAACGCTGGCCGCCTTGAGTTTGTTCTGGCCCGGCCCGCCGACGCCGCGCAGCACGATCTGACGCGAATAGCGCTCGATTTCTTCCTTGGAGAAGCTCATGGGGGCGAAGTCTACGCGGGGGAAGGGCGGAGGGGCAACGGCCGCGTCAGGCCGGCCCGAGCCGCTTGCGCACGTGGACGATCCGCCCGCCGAGGAACGGCGTCTCGCCGGTCGCGGCGTAGCCGAGCCGCGCGTAGAAGGCGAGGTTGTCGACGAAAAGCGCGTTAGTGTAGAGCCGGACCTCGCGATAGCCCAGCGAAAGGGCGAGCGCCTCGGCGCGCGCCATCAGCCGGCGGCCGAGACCCTTGCCCTGCCAGGCCGGCGACACGGCGAGGTTCTCGACCAAGAGCGCCTCGGGCTCGGCGATCGTCTCGATCAGCGCGACGATCCGCCCGCCGTCGCAGAGCACATCGACGCGGTGGTCGCGGATCGCCGCCTCGTAGTCGGCGGTCATCGGCTTCGGCTCGCGGCCAACGACGGGAACCCACTTGGCGTAGGCCTCCCGCGTCAGCGCGCGGACCGCCGCCGCGTCGGCGGCGGTCGCGCGGCGTAGCTCGTAAACTTCGTCCATCCGGCGTTCCGCGTCCTCGTCTCGCCACAGGCGAGCTGGCGCGTTTTGCCGGCATGCGCCGCGGCGGGCAAGAGGGGCCGCGGACGCCGGTCGTCGCCAGCCGCGACGATCCGATGTGGGCCTTCGACCGCGCGCGCCAATTCGCCCGCGCCTGGGGCGCGGAATTCCGCGACATCGGACCGGCCGGCCACATCAACGTCGCAGCGGGGTTCGCGCCGTGGCCCGAGCTTCGCGCGCTGCTCGAATCGCTGACGGCGCGACGCGCTTCTCTTGACCAGTCGGCGACTTGGGATTGACGCGCCGCACGCGCACGCGCCTTCCGACAGGCTGATGCGCCCGACCCGCGAACGGCGAAATAAGCATCAAATGGGCCGCCGCAGTGGACGAATGACGGCCCGGCAGCTTCTCACCAGGGCTCCGAATCCGGGTTAACGCGTTAGGGCGCCGAGGCGGTCGGCGAGGTAATCGGAACTCCATCCTGCGATTTTTCGCCTGAGTTTGATGCTTCGCTTGTCTGGCGCGGCGCGGATCAGGT
>Ga0326727_10004360_pt1 | contig 42681 bp, 33 predicted proteins | sample MB2enrmetagenome_FD_207643 | JGI IMG/M metagenome (GOLD analysis project Ga0326727, IMG submission 207643) | Lab enriched peat soil microbial communities from McLean, Ithaca, NY, United States - MB29MY | ecosystem: Environmental > Terrestrial > Soil > Wetlands > Peat | place: USA: New York...
TTATTTTTTTATTCCGAAAAACCACTTGGAAATTTTTTCTCAAAAAGATCGAAGTCTTTTATAAAAATTTATTTGAGCCAATTCAGCCTCTATCCAAAAAAAATATCGCCAGGGCCGCGAATAAACCGGCAGAGCATGGCTAGTGACCAGCAGCCCCCAACCTGTTATTGACATCTTATAAATAGATAGTAATATAATTAAATACTTATCCAGGAGGTTGATAAGTGAAACCTCGCATGGATCTGCTGCCAAATCCATCGGTTAAGGGGCGGCCGGCCGCCTGGTTCAGCCACGGCCTGATATTTGCCGCAGCCCCATGAATTGCCCCAACTGTCAGAGCCCCAATGAAGATACCCAGAAGTTTTGCCGGACCTGCGGGGCGCGACTCCAGACAACCTGCCCAGGTTGTGGAACTGCCATCCTCCCCAGTGATGTATTTTGTGGTGAATGCGGGCTCGAACTTCAGGTCAGCCCAAAACCCTCCAGAAAATGGGAAAAACCAGACAAGATTGTCAGCGAGCGCAAGTTAATCACCTCCCTGTTCGCGGATATCTCCGGCTACACCTCCTTTTCGGAGCGCCTGGACCCGGAAGAAGTCAAGGACCTGGTCAGCCATATAATCGGCGAGATCGCCCAGGTAGTCATTAAATATGAAGGCCATATCGAGAAATTCGCCGGCGATCAGGTGATGGCCCTGTTTGGGGTGCCCCGGGCTCATGAAGACGATCCGGTGCGGGCCGTCAAAGCCGCCAGCGAGATTCATCAGGTGGTGCGCCGCATCAGTCTGAAGGTCCAGGATACCATCGGTCAGCCCCTGGCGATGCATATCGGCATCAATACCGGCCTGGCGGTAACCGGGGAATTTGATTTTAAAAAAGCGGCGGCGCACCACGTTGCCGGAGATACCGTCAACATCGCCTCCCGGCTGTGCACCCTGGCAAAACCGGGCGAAACCCTGGTGGGTCAAGACACCTATACGCAAGCGCTGGGCTTTTTCGACTTCGAACCCCTGGAGCCGGTGGAGGTCAAAGGCAAAAGCCGGCCGGTGCAGGCCTACCGGCTCCTGTCACCCCGGGAATTGCCCAGCAAAACCCACCGCATCACCGGCCACAGATCTGTCCTGGTGGGGCGCCAGCGGGAGATGGCGGCCCTGGCCCAGGCGCTGGCCAGGATCCGGGATGGCAGAGCCTATTCGATGGTGGCCCTCAGCGGCGCGGCGGGCACCGGAAAGAGCCGGCTCCTCGAGGAATTCCGGGATACTCTGGATTTGAAGAAAATCACCTGGATGGAAGGGCATGCCTACGCCTATACCCACAACATCTCCTATTACCCCCTCATCCATCTGATCAAACGGGAATTAGCCATAGAGGAGGGGGATACCCCGGGGCGGGTGGCGGCCAAGCTGGAAGCCCGGTTGGCCGGACTCAAGGGCTTGCGAGACGAGGTGGCGCCGTACCTCGGGGGCCTCTTGTCCCTCCAATATCCGGGAGTGGACGGCATGAGCCCGGAAGTTTGGCGGTCCCGCCTCCATCAGGCCATCATGCTGACCCTGCGGGCGTTTGCTCAACAAGCCCCGGTGGTCATCTGTTTTGAAGACCTGCATTGGGCTGACCCCATGTTTCTGAATTTTTTTCGGGGCGCGGTGTTAGAACAAACACCCGGCGTGCTGGGCCTTTATACCTACCGGCCTCCCTTGCAATTGTTCACCCCGGCTGAGATCAAAAAGATAGGGGAGACCTATCAAGAGGTCCAGCTCTACGACCTCTCCACCGCGGAGATTCAGGAGATGCTGGCCTCCATCCTGCAAACCGAGGAAGTCCCTCCGGAGCTGCGGCGCTTTGTCCAGGAAAAGGTGGGGACCAATCCTTTTTACCTGGAAGAAATGATCAATTCCCTGATCGACTCCGGGATCCTTAAGCCCGATAACGGCCACTGGCGGCTCACCGGTCCCCTGGACGAATCCGAGATTCCCTCAAGTATCCAGGCAGTTATTTCCGGCAGAATAGACCGGTTGGAGCGCCCGGCCAAACGCCTGCTCCAGGAGGCCTCGGTCATCGGCCGGACGGTGCCGTATGAAATTCTCCGGAGAACCACCCGGCATGCCGGTCATTTCGACCGGCTTTTGGAAGAATTGGCCGACCTCAACCTGCTGCGGCGCTCCCCCCGAACAGAACAAGAATATGAGTTCAAGCACGCCTTGATCCAGGAAGTGGTCTATAACAGCCTGCTTAAAAAAGATCGCCAGGCCATGCACCAGCAGATCGGCCTGGTGATGGAACAGGTGTTTGCCGATAGGCTGCCGGAATTCTATGAAACCCTGGCCTTCCACTTTCGGCATAGCGAGCTCTCCCAAAAGGCGGTGGATTACCTGAGAAAGGCAGGCCGGAAGAGCCTGAATAAATATGCCGTGCAGGAATCCCACGAATATTACCAGAGGGCTTTCCAGGTCCTGGAGCAAACCCTGGGGGACTCGGAGGAGGAAAACTGTTTCCGGATAGACTTTCTCAATGAGTGGGCCCAGGTCTTTTATTACCGCGCCGACTGTAAAAGTTTCACCCCGCTGTTCCTTAGGTATAAAGAGTTGGCCGATTCCCTTTCTGATAAAGCGGTTAAAGCATCCTTTTATGGCTGGCTCTGTTTCAGTCTGTTCGTTAGCGGCAGGGCGAAAGATGCTTACCAATACGGACTGGAGGCCCTGCAACTGGGACAAGAGAGCGGCAGTAATGCCGCCATCAGCCTGGCTTACTGCAATCTTACCTGGTGCTGCGCCGAACTGAAACTGCTGGACCAGGGCATTCAATATGGCGAGCAGGTTATGGCCAAACGGGATGAGTTAGACCCCATGAGCTATTTTATCTCCTTAGGTGCCCTGGGAATGATCTACATTTTCAAGGGGGATAGCCAAAAAAATTTCGAACTGGGCAGAATTTTACTGGAATTCGGCGAAAGCCACTCGGACCTGCGAAGCATGGTGGTGGGCTACATTTGTATGAGCTACGGATATCAATCGGCGGGGGATTTTGCCCAGGCGACGGAATGGAGTAAAAAGGCCATAGAGCTCTCCAATGATCCGTTGTTTTCGGTTTGGCCCAAACTAGTGCAAGCCAATAACTATCTCTTTGTCGAAAAATATCAGGAGGCCGACGATATTCTCCGGGAGATAATCCCGTTCTGCCAGAATCTGGGCATGGATTACGTCACCGTCTGGGCCCAGGCGTTGTACGGGGCCGTTTTGGTTACCCAGGGCCAATTGTCCCGGGGTCTGAAAATGATCACTGAAGGGGTCCGGGTCTTCAACCGGAACGGCCGGTTTCTCTCTCTCTACTGGGTGGAATTCGCCCTGGCGGAGATTTACTTTCAGATGGCCACCCGCAGCCGGCGCCTGGGGTTTTGGCCGATCGTCAAGAACCTGGGCTTTATTCTGACCGAGGTGCCCTTCGCCCGCCGAAAGGCGGAAGCTTACCTGAACAAAATCATCCAGGTAGGCCAGGAGATCGGTGCCCGCGGCTTTATGCCAAGTCACGCGGCGCACCACCTGGACATCTTGCATCAGCTAAAAGGCCCTAAAAAACTAGCAGGGAAGAACCTCGGAGTGCCGGATTAGAGCCCCGCAGGCCATACCCCTGCCATTATTCTAGGCTACATGGGCAAAATATATCATTGACTTTCATCATTACCGGGCGGTGCTGGAATGGGGTTTATAGGCAGGAAATCGTTGAGGCGTATGTTTACCGATGGAGCGGTATGCGCGAGTTCTGAAAAAATTTGACTTAATAGGAAATTTTGAGCTATCCTGACTATCACGAGAAGGGTTGCCTTCGGAAATAGGTTTGTTTCGGGGGCAAAAATCGTAAAAAGGGTCCCTAACTACCGATTTTGGACAGACGAAGCTGAAAATGCAGCATAATCTAAGAGCACCTTTCTCAGGTATCTTCCGCCCGAATTTTTCAAAAATTTCTTGCCCTGAAGGTCAGCTAACGATAAAAAATTCAACTATTTACAATTCATAAAAAAATATATTCTGTTTTTAAATAGTTACCTCCCGTTATCTAGATTCGCCTGTAACCATATTGTAACCCCAATGATTATATAAATAGCCAGGTGTGCAGGTAGAATATACAATGAATCCTTTAACGGAAAAAAACCGACTATCATGGCTTCACTGAGAGGAATCGGTGAGAGGAGGAAGCAATGCCGAACATCACATTAGGAGACGTTTCACTGGGAGTCTATGGTCTCTCTGATCGGGTAACTCATCTCCGGGACATCTACTTTAAAACGATGCCCGAAATCTGTGTGGAGCGAGCCCAGTTGATCACCAGCTTCAGTAATGACCATGGCTTTTTCAAGCGCAACCGTATCTCGATACTCGACAAGGCGAAAATGTATCGCTATGTGCTGGAACAGCGAAATCCCATCGTCCGCCACCCCCAAGGGGTTGATAAAGACATGAAGCCTTTTCCCTTTAAAGACACCCAGCTCTTTGCCGGGTCAACCACCTCCAGGTTAAAAGGGGTTCCTTTATACCCCGAGTTCCTCGCCCTGACCCTCTGGCCAGAACTCTGGACCATAACCAAGCGGGAAAGCAATCCTTTCTATATTACGGAGGATGAAGTTAAAAATCTTAACCAAGAGGTCTTTCCTCCGTTCCTGGAGAACAACATCCTGGAATTAGCCCGGAAACGGTATTATGAGCAAAATTTGCAACAATACGGCTTAAAGAAATATGCCCCCGAAATAAAGCTTTTGGAGCACCTGGTCTTTTTCCTGGCCGCCAAGCCGGAGTGCATCTCCCACACCATCCCCGACTTCCGCATGGCCGTTAAGCATGGTCTGCGGGCGATCATCGATGAGGCCCGGGAAAGAGAAGCCGCTACCGACGATCTTGCCCAGAGGGAGTTCTATGCCGCCATCCAGGAGGTTCAGGAAGGAATTATCGGCTACTCGCGCAACCTGGCGGCAGAAGCCGAGAAGTTGGCGGACGGAGAAATTGACCCCATCGAGAAGCAAGAGCTTCTTGATATCGCTCAAGTGCACCGTCAGGTGCCCGAGTTTCCCGCTCGCTCTTTCCGGGAGGCCCTCACTAGCGTCTGGATTTGCTGGACTGCCATGCACCTGGAGAACCCCAACATCGGCCTAAGTCTTGGCAGACTGGATCAGGTTCTCTATGACTTTTATCGACAGGACCTGGAACAGGGCCGCATTAATGTTGCGGACGCCATTGAACTGATTTGCTGTCTCTGGCTTAAGATAGGCGACCACGTGCCCGCGGTGCCCCAGGTCACGGAACAGCTCTTTGGGGGCACGGGCTCCAACCAAGCTATCACCCTGGGAGGAGTGGACCAGGACGGTGAAGATGCGGTGAATGACCTCACCTACGTGATGCTTCGGGCCACAGAGCTGATGAAATTGCGGGACCCGAACCTGAATGCCAGATACTATTCCGGGGTGAACGACGAAAAATATTTGCGCAGACTCTGTGAAGTTAACCTCAATACTGGGGCCACCCCGGCCCTCCATAATGACCGGGCGGTTATCAAGTCCCTTATGTCCAAAGGCGATACTTTGGAGCAAGCCCGGGATTATGGAGCGATCGGCTGTATAGAGCCTGGGAGTAATGGGAGATTTTACGGCGCCTCTTCGGCCATACTGCTGAACCTTACTTCAGTATTGGAACTGGCTCTTTTCAATGGTAAACACCGGCATACGGGCATTGAGAGCAAGGATCCGGTTATCAGCAAGGGAACTGGCGATCCGCGAACCTTCGCCACCTTTACGGAATTTACCAGGGCTTTGGAAGAGCAGATCCGGTGGATCGCCGACCAGTCAACGAATCTCAATAACTTCTTCGGAAAGATTCACCAGGACTTTTACCCCACCCCCATCCTCTCCAGCCTCATTGAAGGCCCCCTGGAGAAAGGCCGGGATCTAATTGAGGGGGGCGCGGTCATCAACTCCTCCGGCGTCACCGTCATCGGCCTGGCGGACGTGGCCGATTCCCTCAGCGCCATCGAAGAGTTGGTCTTCGACGAAAAAGCAGTATCATTTACCGAACTGCTGAAGGCCCTGGAAAAGAACTTCGAGGGGTACGAAGTTTTGCAGACCAGACTGATGAATCCGGAGAAAACTCCCAAGTATGGTAACGAAGACGCCAAGGCTGATGCTAACGTCCAGTGGCTGGTGGAGACACTGGACCAGGTCTTTGGAGAAAAGCCGAATTACCGGGGAGGACATTATCGGGTGGGCTATTGGACCATGACCAACCATGCCGGTTTTGGAAAACTCACGGAGGCGTTTCCCAATGGACGGAAGGCCTATGAAAATTTCGCCAGCGGCATCACCCCCGTCTCTGGAGTAACGCCTTCCCTCACAAAAGCCTTGAATTCAGTGGCCCGGCTACCTGTTTCCTGTCTTTCTAATGGGGTGCCCTTGAACTTGAAATATACGCCGGAATGTGACCGGGGGAAAATGCTGGACAACTTTGTGGCCACGGTGGAAGGGTACTTCGATGACGCGGGAGGAACAAGGGATGGGGGAATGGAAATTCAATTTAATATTGTCACCCATGACACCCTGGTGGACGCGGTGCTTCATCCCGAGAATAACCCCCAACTCCTGGTGCGGGTCTCCGGGTTCACCGCTTACTTCAAAGACCTGAATTCCCAGATGCAGAAAGAGATCATCGACCGCACGGAATATCTCTTATCAACCAGGAACATGGTCCCCTTCGAACCATTTCCTTTGCCGAAAAAGGAGTGAACAGCCATGGCTTCCAGAATAAAGCGCACTTTTTTGAATATTATTCCTTCCCGTTTCACCGAACGGCCGGGCCGATGGGTGCTTCGACGGCGGTGGGGAAGGCTGGACCTGGAAGACATAATGACCGAAGAGTTCCTGGCGCTTCTCCTGCACGGGATGGAATTGGCTTTTATCCTTTTCAAGGACTTTCGGAAGAACAATATCGAAAATTTTCGGGGACAATATGTCTTTAGATTCGGAACCGCAGATAATTTCATGGCCAAGTCCACGACCTTCGCGGATGGGAATATGCAGGTTCATGAAACCTCTGTAGAAGACTGGGACGCCATGATCACCTTCAAGGACGGGGCCGCGTTGCGGCGGTTTCTCTTTTCCAGGAACCAGGACATTCTCAACTCTATCCTTAAAAATGAGGTGGAGACGGACGGCAACATGAACTACATTGCCAAGTTCGCTTTTATGGCCAATGATCTGAAACGGAGGCTCGGGTTGGTGTAGGTGAATAAATTACCCCTCATTGTGGACATCAAAAGGCACAGCCTCGAAGACGGCCCAGGCATTCGCTCGGTGGTCTTTTTCAAGGGCTGTCCCTTGCGTTGCGTCTTTTGCCACAGCCCCGAGACCCAGGAATGCGGTAGGGAAATCGCGTTTTACCCCCGCCGGTGTATTCAGTGCGGCCAATGCGCGGCCGCCTGCCCCCAGGGAGCCATAGAACTGGATTTTGCCGGGCGAATCCACCGGGAGCGGTGTTTACGCTGCGGCGCCTGTGCCGATGTCTGCCCCGGCGGGGGATTAAAACTGATCGGTTCTGCTTATTCTGTGGAACACCTGGCCGAGATCCTGCTCAGAGACCGGGCTTTTTTCCGGCATTCGGGAGGGGGAGTTACCCTTTCCGGAGGCGAGTGCACCCTTTATCCGGAGTATCTCGAACCTCTGCTCCACCTCTTGAAAAAAGAAGGCGTCCACGTCGCCCTGGAGACCTCGGGTTATTTCGACTATCCTGTCTTCCGGCGGAAGCTGCTGCCCCACTTTGATTTGATTTACTTTGATTTCAAGATCGGCGACCCCCAGCTCCACCGGCGATATTGCGGGAAATCCAACCGGAGGATCTACCGGAACCTCAAAGCCCTAATCCGGGAAGGAGCCGCGGTGGTGTATCCCCGGATCCCTCTGGTACCCAATATTACGGCAACCGCGGAAAACCTAGCGGCTATTGTCGATCTCCTCTGCCTGGCGAGCGCGAGTGATGTCACCCTTTTACCATATAATCCCCTGGGAGTGGAGATGGCGATTAACCTCGGGCGAGCAAAACCCCCTCTCCTGGAACGGTTTATGACGGCTGGCGAAGAGGGGATGATTAGGGAAATGTTTCTGAAAATACTTGGGGACAAAAAGAACGAATACCAAAATTAAATCCTGACCCAGGCGGGAAGGAGAAATTCCATAGTTAAATATTCTTTGCCCTTTACTGTCAGTCTCTTATCCATCGACCTGGGCAGGTAGGCCTTTGAAAAGGGCAAGCGCAAAAGCCCTTTTCCTCCGCAATCCCCCCACGGCACTCAGGTTGCTCTCCTGCAAAGCCCTATCCGACAGTCTCGCAAGCAATCATCTATTTCCTCTCTTCAGTCAGCAACAAAAAAGGCAGGGCCATGGCTGGCCCTGCCTGTTGGTCACCAGAAGGAAAAACCGAATTAGCCTTTCCTGAATCTCCTTAACCCCATCAGGCCCAGGAGGCCGGAGCCCAGCAGCACCAAGCTGGGAGGCACGGGCACCGGGGCGCCGTAGAGTTGGAAGTCCAAATTGATATTCTGTCCCTGGTAGCCACCAGTGGCTTGGGCCTGGAAAATGGTATTGGTGCCGTTGAAAACAAAATTTTGGTCTATTGTCCAATAGGCACTGTTAAAGGCCAGAAGATCATGATCGCCTTGGCTTTGGCCGGCGTTAGACCAATTACCAGGAATGGTCATTTGCCAAGTGTAAGGGAATCCATTGTTGACCCCGCCGTTCGAAGTCCAGGATTCGTCAAGGACATAGTGCCCGTTCTCTATGATGGGCGGGTTCGAATGCTCAATCCAGGAGAGATCAGTCGTCCCGGGTATAGTGATAAGGGTGACCGTATCTACTAGCGTGGGCGGCGTGAACGTATAGCTTACTACCACGTTCGAAACCCCGGTTACCTTGGCGGAGTAAGCCGCGCCCAGGTTCCAGGTGTATTGCTGGAAGCCGTTCCCAACATAGGTTTGATAGATGTTACCACCATCCTGGGCACCGGAAAAGTAAAGGGGGTCAGGTAATTCGAGGTAATAATCGTTAGTCCGTGAGGTTATTATTAAACCGTTTGGAATCGCGTGCGCCGGTTGATAAAGCAATCCCAGGCCCAGAACTGCCACCGCCAAAAATGCCGCCAGTTTTGATAGTCTCTTGAGCATGGCCATCTCCTCTCCCGATTAAGGCGCGATTATTTGTCAGCCCTCGGCCTTTGTCAAAAATTAACGTTTCTTATCTCTCCAACAGTGTTTTAGCCATAGTTATCAATCACTTTAACGCCAAAAAAAAGCCGCGCTACCCCTTCCAGGCAACCCAGCCTCTTCCTTGAAGCTCGTTGGTTCTTGTGAAGAAAAGCACAGAATTAAGGTGATGTCAAGGAAAAAAATAGGCGAATTAAGTTTTTTCAGCCAAATTCAGCCACAGGGTAGGTCGGACTGTCAAGTACGGGTTACGCGGGAGGCGGTGCCCTGAGCCGAGCAGTCCGGTAATTGGGATCACTTGCTGGTTGGGGGGATAGTTGACAAGGACACACTCTGCTTGTCCCAGGGGGTGTTCGCTTGACTGGTGGGGCGCGGCCGGCAGGGGACCAATAAGTGGAGCATATCTGGGAATATCTTAGGGAAAATGCCTTCAGGAATTTCTCCCTAAATTCCCTGGATGAGGTCGTTAATGTTCTTTCAGATGGCCTAAGCTTCCTATCTCAACAACCGGAATCGTCCGCTCCATGACCAACTTTGATTGGTTTAATACTCTATGTTTGACGTATAACTTAGTATAAGAGGAAACTGACTCTGGATGATCGATCTCGAGCATCGAGGTCCACTTTAGGATTGAAGTGGTACGAAAGCGACAATCAATGAGAGCAGGACAAATACGATGATGGTAGTCCAATTCGCCTCAAGAGCGCGAGCGCCACGTATCGGAATCGAAAAAGCCCCCACCCAGGAGCCATGGAAGCTATTCCATAACCAGTGTGCCGCGATCGCCGCGCCAAGACCATAACGTAAGTAGATCAGACTAAGGAATAGGCCGGCGCTGCTTGCTCCTAAAACGAGGTGTAGATCGACGGCGCGTCCGACGAGAGCCCCACATAGATGGGCCACGCCGAAAATGACGCCGCCGCCTAAGGCGCCGGATGCTGCGCCGGCATATTCGAATATGAGATGCACAACTCCCCCACGAAATGCCGTCTCCTCGATAACTGCCGGAGAGATGTTCGCGATTAACTGCAAGTTTAAGTCTGCGAAAAATCTGTCGATGGAAACCCTAGGGCGATAGACCGCCAAGTACAAAAGACCTGCCAGCGAAGTAGCGGCGGCACCAAAAAACATGCCAGCGAATAAATGTTTAACGCTTCCGACAACAGGCGACTGTATTCCAATTTTCTTACAAAGATAAGAGATAAAAAACATAATTAATGTCGCTGATGTGATGCCATATAAAGCGAACGCAACTGACTTTTTATAAGTTTCTACTGGCTTAAATAGAACTTCCCCGGCTAAGCTGAATATTACACCTACGATCAATATGCTTAAAAGTGCAAGTACTTCTGTCATCAATAGCTCCCTAATTTTGTAATTCAAGGTGCCATTGTGTTGAGGAGTAGCATCCTAACCAGTGCTTAACCGATGCAGGAACCGGGTGCAATATATACATCGTTCTCTGCGATGACTAAATGAAATATTACTTTCCTTGAGGTGGTCTTTCAAAAGGGCGAACCTCTCTTCAAGAAACGCGAACTGCTCGTCAACGCATTGAATTTGACTGCTACTAAAGGCGGAAAACGAATAGTCGGCGAACGCATCGTTGCAATGATGGAAAGAAAGGTCCGGTTCGTACATAATTACGTTGGGGCCGCTCTGAATCGTGGGGCAGGATGGGCCGACCTCAGCCTCGATAAAATCCTTTGAAGGCGTACCCTCCAACCCAGGGTGAGCGGGCATCGTGTCAAGGAGAATTCTCCTCTCGGCGCCAAAATGGTGGTTTGGCTTAAAGGGTACGAACCGCACGGGGATTGTGAACCGCCACCCGCGTTCGGGAGCCGTCATCATATCCGCCAAGCGTGTGGCCGGCCCACCGAGGCGCCATAGAACTCTGTCGAAGAGTTCGAGTGTTGCTGAAAGGTTACGAAGGTCGTAGATAGTATCGATCCGCATTGTGCGCTGGTACTTCAACACAGACACAATCATGTGCTCAAGTCGATCCTCAGCATCCGCCCCATCGTTTTGATAGAGGTTGAATCCCAATCTGACATCGACGGTCGTGTCCGAAACTGGCGACTCGATGGCATCTAGAAAGCGGTCAAGGACTTTATGAGGTGTCCATCCTGAGGTCTTCAGCACGACCAGAGCGTTCGGAAGCCACCGGCGGGTTGCGGTGACCAAGTTGACGATGTCCCACCTGCGCCCTCGTTCATCGGGAGCACGGTAGAGGAACGGTTCGCCACCGGTGAAACAGATTACGGCAGACTCGCCACGTTTATCCGAGAACTCAAAAATCTCACGTGCCTTTTTGCGAAACGACTCGGGTAATAGCACAGACCTTGGATCTCGACAACAGCAAGTGCCGCATCGCTTGTTACAGAGACCGGTGACTCGGAATACGAAGTCAGTCAAGATCGATCTCCAAGAAGACCGATCTCCTGAGGACAGCGCGAAGGCCTCCCGAACAGGTCACCACGATGAAACAAGGCATCGCCTCGACATCCCCCCTCGCAGTGCGATAAATTGTCGCAAGAAGCACAGCCTGGCAACTCCTCGACCCGCATTTCCTTGATCTTGCGGAGAGCGTGGATTGCCTCCGAGTACCGCCACAGCCAGGTCAGGGACTCTCCCGCAAAGACATTCCCCATTTTGAATGACGGAAGCGACGTACAAGGGTATACGTCTCCGAGGAAATCGATGTATACGAAGTTGTCACCGGCTGGACACGGCATGACAGTATCGCCTGAATGCTTTTTGGAACAAATAAACAATTCTGAAGGATCAATTCTGAAGCCAGGATTGTCGCTGCGTAGTTGGTCGAAAAGTTGTCGCAGGCCATTCTCCTGTGTTGCGGTCAATCGTGTACGATTATATATCTCCCTAGTTCCAAAAGGCCTAAGATCCTGCAGAATGATGGCGTCAGCGCCAAGATTTCTAACGAAGGAGACATGCTCCCGGAGTGAGTTGAAGTTGTAAGTCGTTACGACAACAAGTACAGATACCGGCACGCTATTATTTACCAATTTCATGATAGCAAGAACAGACCTCCTAAAAGCACCGCGACCCCTCGTCAATCGGGTCACTTGGTCGGTCGGTCCGTCAAGACTGACTCCAACGCATACGCCGTACCCCTTCAGGCGGGCTACGACTTGATCGTTCACTGGTGAGCCGTTTGTTAGCACAGCAACAGTCAGTCCGGCACAACGTAGGCGCTCGATGATATCCCAGATGAACGGAGAGAGAATGGCTTCGCCCCCCGTTAAGGTCACCTTAAACACCTTCGCTTCAATGATCTGCTCTGCAATCGAGAGAAGGGCATTCCTTGACGGTTCATCGGCGGTCTTTGAGAAGGAGTAAGCATCGGGGAAACAATAGACGCAACGTAGGTTGCACCGCGGAGTCAACGCCCATAGGACATTATACGGATTTAACTGGCTTCTTAAGTCGTAGAAGCCGTCCGATACCGGCTCCGTGCCCACCGACTCTATTTTTCTGGGTTGCTCGGAGTCGACATCCAGAAAGCCGCTGGTCCGGAGCCAATCACAGAGTTCGTGGAGACCGGGATCTGGAGGACAATGCCGGGTAAACAGGCTCCCATAGGTCAATGTAGAGAGGTCGATAAGAGCCCCGTTATCGCCGTTGTAAAGAAGACAGCGATCGGCCTCTTTTCTCACAATGATGGTGCTTCGCAGGTTCATGACGATCGAAATGACGTCCCACTAAATGGTTGTCTATCTCTGCTTAAGTAGTCGCGCACATACCGAGTAAGACGGGGTTTCAGGGAGAACCTGAAGTGGGTGCAAAGGGGACTGGCTGACCCACCGTCGATGTTCACTGCTGGACATCCCGCATTGCAGAGTGGAAGGTAAAGGCAATTCTCGCACTCGGGACAACCAAACGGCGATGAAGCTTGAAGGTCGAAGGCGCGAGATGAGTTCAACTCGATACTGTTATTTACATCGTACACAGCTCTAGCGCGAATAGGCGTGTCGTTAAGGCACTTGTAAAGAAGTCCCTCGGGATCGACTACAAAGGCGTTCGCTGCCTGGGCATAACATGCGAGTGGCCCAGGATTAGGAAGTCTATTGAGTTCGAGGTGGGCGACACCCAGGCGTTGCGCCTCAACGTTGATTTGGTCATCAACTTTTCCCCACTCTTCAGGCTTGAAGGTCGGGCAACTGTCCGAGACGCAGACACCGGTATTCAAATCCACGGCGGCAGTAGTGTAGCGGCAATTTTCTAGTATATCTCTGTCTCGTAATTCGACGAGAAGGGAGGGGACTTGCTCGAAGTTCGAGCCATCGACATTTATTCGGATGATGATCCCGGGAAAGTAGCGACTAACTGACGCGACATTCGCTACGATTCTTTCGAAGGTCGGCCTGCCGCCCTTGCGCGGCCTGCGCTGGTCGTGGACTTCCTGTGGCCCGTCAACCGTGACTTGAATAGTGGAAAGGCGGAGTTCAGAAATAACTTGTGGGGTCAAGAGGTCGAGTCTGTAGCCATTGGTCACCATCGAAGAGTGATAGTCTACCCTCAGATTGTCCGCTATCGCAATGAGTTTCGCAGAAAGTCTGCGAACGATGTTTAGCGCCAGAAGCGGCTCTCCACCAAACCACATAACGACAAGAGGCCCTTGCGATAAGGAACTCAGCAGCCGGTGTGTGAAATTGACTAAGTTTTCTTCGGTTTGGTGAGACATCACTGGGCCAGTGGAGTCTGGTCGTTGATAGCAGTATAGGCAGGAAAAGTCACAAGCGCTTGTTGGCAGTATTGCTAAACGCACCCCATGCCCATTACGAATGACAGCATCTCGGTCTCGACGAAGACAGTCAAGCTCATCAGTGCCTTCCAAAACAACGAATCCTCCGTCTTGAAGAGCGCGGATTATAGCGGGTGTGCACCCACCTATGTCATGGCCACGCTGAGTCATTGCCTCAAGGAGTGCAGGCTCTTGATGCACGTCCACGAGCGCTAACTTGCCAGTCCTGGTACTGAACAATGAGACGATGGAGTCGCCAATAACATCGCTTATGACATATCTTGAGAAAAAAAGCCTCTGGCTCATGCGCTCTCGCTTTCTGATGGCTTACCAAGCTGGTTCGCTGGTTGCAGGTGGGAGAGGAACAACTATGGCCGTCCCACAGGGACCAAATGATCCATTCTCCCTCGCAACGATAAAGTTCTTTCTGGTTGTCCGGCGCCAGGAAATTCTCCCGCGGTCGGCGCATTGGCGCCGACCGCGTTTAGCTTCGGAGAAGTTTAACCACCTTTCCCGCAGCCGCCTATTCCAAAGAAAACCACGCCGTGCGGTTCGGCAATGATCCGGAATGGAGTTGCTTCCCCATTTTGGAGCTTAATCGTTAGACTCTCCTTCCGCGCCGTAGCGATCAAGCTCTTGAAAATGGGGACTGCCATTTCTTCTTCAATTCCCTTCGAGACAAACATCCTGTCAATCTCAATGGTCTTTTCGGACATTTTTTTTCATCCTTTTCTTTTCATTTTGACCGAAAAACATTTGTGCATTTGCGATAGACTGGTGTTTCAGCTTTCTGATCAACCTGTTAACCACCGGTCCCGCAGCCGCCTATTCCACAGAAAACCACGCCGTGCGGTTCGCCAATGATCCGGAATGGAGTTGCTTCCCCATTTTGGAGCTTAATCGTTAGACTCTCCTTCCGCGCCGCCGCGATCAAGCTCTTGAAAATGGGGACTGCTAATTCTTCTTCCAGTTCCTTCGAGACAAACATCCTGTCAATCTCAATGGTCTTTTCGGACACCTTTTTTCCTCCTTTTCTTTTCATTTTGACCGAAAAACATTTGTGCATTTGCGATAGACTGTTGTTTCAGCTTTCTGATCAACCTGTTAACCACCGGTCCCGCAGCCGCCTATTCCAAAGAAAACCACGCCGTGCGGTTTGGCAATGATCCGGAATGGGGTTGCTTCCCCATTTTGGAGTTCAATCGTGAGACTCTCCTTCCGCGCCGCCGCGATCAAGCTCTTGACAACGGGGATCGCTAGTTCTTCCTTCAGTTCCTTCGAAACAAACATCTTGTCAATCCCGGTCTTTTCGGCCATCTTTCTCCCTCCATTTCTTTTTCATTTTGAACTATGCTGATAAATACCAATTATGATGCGATTGACTAGTTGTCAAGGGGACTGGCTCTTTAAAATAAATCAACGGGGTTAGAATTTTGTTACAGGCGGATTATGGAGAACAGAAAGTATGGATTAAGTGGAATGAATGGGGGAAAATTTATGCTTAGCTGACCTTCAGGGCAGGAAATTTTTAGAAAATTCAGGGGGATAATCCCCTGAGAAATGACTAAGGATTATCAGGAATGATGTTTACCCTTCGGGTTTTGAGGAAATTCAAGGATTTTTTGATAAATGTCGGTGGTGGCCTCGTCAGGTTCCATGTGGACCCTTGCCGCAGAGCCGGACATTGACCAGAAATTTGATTATAACTGCCGTGGTTTTATCCAGTGTGTGGGCCCGGCCTAAGATAGGGTGCGCATTCCCCTTGACCACTGGCCGAATATCTGGCGGGCCAACTACTGCTGGAACTGTATGGCGCCAAAGAGGGGCAATGGAGAGCTTTGCCTCGAATAGGCAGACAAAAAAGAAGGAGCTCCGCAGTCCATCAAAGGTTTTCAACTGCCTTAAGGGATTGCTGCTTGGCCAAAGGGAAAGAATACGGGTTGCCAGGATTTGTGGAGCATGAGCTGGCCCAGGATGCCAGTATAAATCTTGAGCGCAAATGCGGCTAATTACCGGCCAGGTCTCCTAGCGAAGTACTGCCCTTAATCTGCATCCAGCCAAAAAGAAAATCGTTGTAGATACTAGATTAATAGCTTAATTCGATATCACCCAACTTTTTAAATTTTGATCTCCTTCCTCACCACCCTCACACTCTACATGGCTTACCGTGTATAAAAACGGGGCGCTTCCCTCTTGCCTTCCTTTTGAACCTTGAATTTTGAACGTTTAACGCATTTCCTGGTCAATTGTCTCATCCGTGCTGGAAATTTTTTTCTCTGTGCCTTACTCTAGTGGTATACGGCAACGAACCGCTCGCGGGCGGCTGGCGGCGCAACGGCACATAAACGGCACACAATGGAACAAACTGGGGGTTAAATCGGGACCGCGGCGGCGGCAAATCGAGGTAAAGTGAGGAATATCAGTAACTTTTGCGAGGAATGTTGCGGAAATTTTTTTGTGGCGGCACAATTTCGCCGCCAAAGGCCCTGATTTTTGGGAAAAAAGGTGAGCAAAAACGGCCGGTTAATCAGAAAAACCGTGGAATATTAGCAACTTGGAGAGATTGCACAATTTTATTTGCCCTAAGTTCGACCCAGGACTAGATTTTTCGCCGCCGGGCCCGGTCCGGCCACCATTTTCGTTCCCCAATGACTAAAAAATTAAAATTATCGGTAGCGACGCCGAGGCCGGCGGCGCCAATAATAAAGGCTGGAACCGCCGGGGGCGGCGGTTTTACCCAAACTTTCGCAACCGGGGCTCATGAGTCTTGGGCGCAACCGTGAATCAGGAAAATATATTTTCAAGGCAGTCTTAAAAAAGGAAGGGCGGGTTTTAAACCCGCCCCGGCGTGGGGTAGTTAAAATTTGAAACTCGAAGCTCTAGGGATGGATGGTCAGCACCGGACAAGGGGCTCCGGTCACCACCTTATCGGCCACGCTCCCGAAGAAGACCCGCTCCAGGCCTTTGCGGCCGTGGGCGCCCATAATGATGAGATCGATGTTCTCCTGTTGGGCCAGCTCCAGGATCTTTTCCGCCGGGGAGCCCACCAGGACCACGGTTTTCAGCTTGGGGAAATTCTGGAAGTGGTCCTTGGCGGCTGCGGCCATCCGCTTTTCGGCGGCCGCTTTGGCCTCATCCTGGAAGCTCTCGATGTTGCTGTGGGGCACGTAAAAAGTAGCGAAATTGGAGAGATCCTGGGTAACAAAGGCAACATATAGAGTGGCGCCGAACTTTTCCACGAAGGTGGAAACCCAGGGCAGCAGGCTGTCGTAGTGCTCGGCGAAATCGATGGGAAACAGGATTTTATTAATTTGCTTCATAAGTCAGGCTCCCTAGCAGTATTTTCCGCGTGGCTTCGGAAATTGATAGTTTAACCTAATGGGTGAGCCGAAAGTTGTCAAGTCCAAAACGACTCCGCCGGCTCACGAGGACGGGCAAGGGAGGGAAAAAGAGGGCAATTAAGGCCAGATAAAAAATCTCTGCAAAAAAATCTTGCCAAAACCGGCAAGAGGTTATTATATTTGCCCAGCATCCACCCAGTGGGGGGGGGTAACTTTAGCAGGAATCGGGGTGAGTACCATCGGCGAGCTACGTTTCGGGCGGGAGCATTTCTGGGTCCGGATGGATGACGATAGTCAGGCCACCATCGGCTTGACGGACTACCTCCAGGAAAAGCTGGGAGAGATTTACAGTATCCGGCTCCCCGAAGAAGGGGAGGATTTTCTCAAGGATGAGACTTTTGGCGTCATCGAAGCGAAAAATGGTCGCCGCGAGTTGAAAGCCCCGCTTTCCGGTGAGGTAATTGAAATAAATTACGAAGCCGTGGAAGTGCCTGAGATCATTAATGAAGACCCATTGACCGAGGGTTGGCTGGTGAAGGTGGAGTTGACTTCCAGCCATGAATTCGACGAACTCTTGACCGAAGAAGAATACGAAGACCTCCTGAGTGAAGAGGAAGATCTGGAAGAAGATTGAAGAGTAATTGACTGCGCCAATTCACTCCCTCCTTCAAAATTTTCCCTGGAGCTCATGATTCTCCGAGCGGGTGATCTGAGACTGTCACTAAATCCATGTCCAAAGCAACAGCGCAAGCCAGGCCCAAACCACGGCTGTGGGAGTGGTTGACCTCCATCCGCCTCACCGTCTTTTTGCTCCTGATCCTGGCGGGGGTGGCGGTCATCGGCACGGTGCTGCCCCAGGACCAGCCCCAAGGCTTTTACTCCAGCCGCTGGGGGGAAACCTGGGGCGCCTTTTTCTGGCGGGCTGGCCTCTCCAGGATTTATTACGGCTTCTGGTTTCTGGCGCCCGTCAGTCTCCTGGCCCTGAATATCCTGTCCTGCATCATCCGTGGCCTGCCCCGAGCCTGGCGGCGGTCGTTCACCCCCCTCACCTCGGAAGTGGCCCTCACCCTGCCGGAGCGGGCCAAGTTCAACTGGCCCAAGACCCCCGATCCCCACGACCTGGTGGTTAGGGTGATGCGCCGGGAGCTGGGAGGCACGCACCATCAATCCCTGCCGGATAAAGAGGTCTTTTTTTATGAAAAGGGGCGCTTTCGCCCCTTGGGGCCGTATCTGGTGCACCTAGCCCTGTTGTTGATCCTGACCGGAGGCCTCATTGGCAAGTTCTGGGGGTTCGAAGGCAGCCTGCCCATCTTGGCAGGGCAGGAAGCGGAGGCCTTTCGGGTAGGCCATCGCCTTAAACCGCTGGATTTTCGGGTGCGCCTGGACCGCTTCCAGGTACTATATTACGCCGGCAGCAATACTCCCAAGGAATTCCGCTCCGATCTCACCTTTATCAAAGACGGCCAGGAAGTGCAAAAGGCCATCTGCCGGGTGAACGAACCGGTGACCTTCGGCGGTCTCACTTTTTACCAGGCCTCATACGACAGTATACCCGCCGGCCCGGCGCGCCTGAAGGTGACCTATAAAGGGCGCCAGGAAAGCCTCGAGATTCCCGAGCGCCAACTGGTGGAACTCCCCGGCGGCGAAGGCCGGATGATGATCAGCAAGGTGGAGGGCAACTTAGAGGGCTATGGTCCGGCGGTGGAAGGCGTCTTCATCACCGGCCGGGGCATGGGAGGGCACGAATTCTTCCGGCTCTTCCAGGACCATCCCGAAATGAACCAGCCCCTTGGCCCCTACCACCTGGAGTTGGAGTCAGCCCCGGTGCAATACTATTCTGTGTTTCAGGTGAAACGCGATCCCGGGGTCTGGTGGGTCTATGCCGGCTTTCTCCTGTTCTTTCCGGGATTTTACCTGGCCTTTCTCCGCCCCCACCAGCGCTGGGCGGTGGTCCTGGAACCGGGGCCCAAAGGCGGCTGGCAAGGGCGCTTGCTGGGGGCGAGCCCCCGAGCCCGGGAGGATTTTGAGCTCCGGCAGGCCCAACTTCTGGAAGAATTTAAAAAGGAAAGGTCATCATGAGTCAAATCTTTGGCGTGGCGATGTTGCTCTATTTGGGGGTAGCCATCATTTTTGTCATGGCGGAGTTGTGGTCTTCGCCCCGCGGGCAGCAGGGAGCCCGGGGGCTGTTATGGCTCGGCCTGGCTTTCCAGACCGGCGCCCTCCTGGGCCGCTGGCTCTCCTCCTACCGGATGGCCGCCGGTCACACGCCGCCGGCCAGCTTCCTGGAGAAGCTGAGCCTGGTCATTATGCAGGCGCCGTTATCCAACCGTTATGAATCCCTGGTCTTTTTTGCCTGGAGCCTGCCGGCCGTGGGGCTGATCGCCTTTCGGAAGAATTTGCAGGGCTGGCTGGGGGCGGTGATAGCCCTACTGGCTTGCCTGCTCCTGGCCTATGCCTCCTTCGGCGGGGCGGACGCCCATATCCAGCCGTTGATGCCAGCCCTGCAGAGCAATTGGCTGCTCATTCACGTGATGACCGCCTTCCTGGGTTACGCCTCCTTCGCGTTGGGCTTTGGCGCCGCCCTTCTCTACCTGGTGCATGAGAGCTGGCCCGGGACGCGGCTCCCGCCCCTGCCGCTGCTGGACCGCCTCCTTTACCGGGCCACCATTATGGGCTTTCTCCTGCTTACTCTGGGCATCCTGACTGGCGCGGTGTGGGCCGAAAGTGCCTGGGGCCGTTACTGGAGCTGGGACCCCAAGGAGACCTGGTCCCTGATCACCTGGCTGATTTACGCCGCCCTGCTCCATGCCCGCCTGCTGAAGGGCTGGCACGGCCGGCGCATCGCCTGGCTGGCGGTCCTCGGCTTTCTGGCGGTAATCTTTACCTATCTCGGGGTCAACTATCTCCCCAGCCTGCACGCCTACCAGACCTGATTTCAAGGGTATTGACCCAGATTTAACCTGACCACCAGCGAATAGTGTTCAGATTTGATCTGACCTTGAGGGAGAAATTTAAAAGGTGACATGATATCGACTGTAGTTATGATCTGAATAATAAAGGTGGTTTTTTATAGGGAGGACTAGCCCTCCAAAACTCATAAGAGAAAGCGGGGCGGAGGAGATTAAACTTTGATGGAGAGGTTGTCTGGTCAAGGGTGATTCCGGCCAGATAATTGCATCCGCGCCGAAAGCATGTTAAGCTGGCCGGCAAAGACCCCTTGCGCCAGTCTTCCACGCCTGTGGAAGGAGAGTTTCATGGTTAATTCAGCCTTTTCTCAGGAGCTCTTCTTCACTTCCGCTTCCTTCCTCTTGGTTGTTATTTACCATGCTCACCTGATCTACCAGGTACGGACCCGCCCCCTGGACACCGCCATTGGCATCACCAACCATCTACGGGGCCATTGGGTGGAGTCCGTCATGCAAGAAAAGCGGGATATTCTGGCGGTGCAGACCCTGCGCAACTGGATAATGGCCGCCAGTTTCCTGGCCTCTACGGCCATTCTCATCTGCCTGGGGTTAGTCAGTGTGGCGGCCAGTTCGGAGAAGATGGCGGAAATCACCCCGTTTCTCAACGAATTGGTCCGGGAGCATCGGGTGCTGTGGCTGTTTAAGCTAATGGTGATCATTATTAACTTCTTCATCATTTTCTTTAATTTCAATCTGGCCATTCGTTACTTCAATCATGTCAATTTTATGATCAACGTCCCTCCCAGCCTGGCGCACAAGATCAACCCGGAGTACGTGGCCGGTATCCTCACCCACGCCACCTTCCATTATACGGTGGGCATGCGGGGTTACTATATCGGCGTCCTCTTGATCTTATGGCTCTTTGGGCCTATCTGGATGTTCCTGGGAACCATAATCATGCTGTCGGTGCTCCACCACCTGGACGCCAAACCTGGCGGCTCCGCGTCGTAATGGCTCAGCCCGGTGGCTCGACCTCTGTTGCCGCAGCCCCCCCTTTCCTTCCTTATATGGGACAAAATGAAAAAAAGAACCCCAGAAACAGATTGCCCTGATTGTCCGAAATTCGGCTATCCTTAACAATAAGAGCACAGTATTCCCTGCTCGAATTCTCCGGGGTGGACCAGGCCAGTTTCCTGGGACAAAAGCCCCGACTCACCTCGGAATATCTGGATTCCCTCTGTCAAAGCCAATTCCTCAGACAAACGGACATCACCAACTACGAAGACCTCGCAACCTCGGCGCCTCCAGGCCCTTACAGTAAGCTAACCCGCCCCTGGCCATTTTTCTTGGGTCCCACCCCGGGTGATGATACACTGCTAAAATCTTGAAGTGATTGGCTAGGGTTTTCCGATGGTTAATTTGAGCGTTAGGACACAGCTTGCTGTGCCCAGCCTGCCACTTGGAGGTCTATTATGGCTATGGGTATGAGAACGGCCAACCCGGCCCTCAGCTCCACCTCTTTCTCCAGTTTGGGCCGGGTAGCCCGAACTGAGGAGGCCATGTCCATCCAGGGAACCACCAACAAGGCCCTGCTCTTGCTGCTGTGCGTCTGTCTTACCGCCGGTTGGACTTGGGGGATCTTTTTCAAATCCGGCAATCCTGGCGCTGTGACCCCATTGCTGGGGATAGGAGCCATCGCCGGCTTTATTTTGGCCCTGGTGACCGTCTTCAAACCGGCCTGGTCCGCGATCACCGCCCCCATCTACGCCCTGCTGGAGGGTCTGGTCATTGGCGGGGTCTCCTCCTTTGCCGAGAACCAGTTCCCGGGGATCGTGGTCCAGGCGGTGGGCCTCACCTTCGGGACCTGCTTGGCGCTGCTCCTGGCTTATAAAATGAGATTGATTCAGGCCACCACAGGTTTTAAACGGGGCATCGTGGCGGCCACCGGCGGCATTGCCCTGTTCTATATCATTTCCCTTCTCCTGTTGCTGTTCGGGGTGCGTATACCCCTGGTCTTCGGGGCCGGCCCGGTAGGCATTGTTTTCAGCCTCTTCGTGGTTACCATCGCTGCCCTGAATCTGGTGCTGGACTTCGACTTCATCGAGCAGGGAGCCCTCCAGGGAGCGCCCAAATATATGGAATGGTACGGAGCCTTCGCCCTGATGGTCACCCTTATCTGGCTTTATCTTGAAATCCTCCGACTGCTGACGAAATTGCGCAGCCGGGAGTAAGGTTAGCGGTCAGCTTTCAGCGGTCAGCGGTCAGCTTTTAGCAGGTATTCAGGCTTGGTAAGTATCCAGGGCGGGTAGGCCCGCCGAATTCAGGCGGCCACAGGCAGCCCTGGTGCATTAATCATCGGCTACGAACCATAAGGTTTTTTTCAAGCTGAACGCTGGAAGCTTTTACTTTTCCAACATAATCAGGGCCCGTAAGGGAATTTCTGATCCAGGGCGAAGTCGATTACCAGGTCGCCGGGAAACCCATGAGTATCGGCGCTCACCAGGGCAAAGTCCCCCTTGGCCAGGTACTCATTCAACTGCGGTAGGCGATCGGCGTCGTATTCTTCTGCCATCTACAATAAATACTGGGGGTCATAGGCCGCGGCCCAGGCCCTCTTTGCTGTCAATATTTGCATTGCCTGCCTCCTTCCAAGAAAATCTTGGGCAGTTTAGGCGCCGAGGGAACTTCGGGTTCGCCTATTCATGTATTTGTTCAAGCCGGGCGAATACAAGATTCGCCCCTACTTGTCTTGCCAGACGGAAACGCTTAGGATATGGTGAAGTTAACTAGTGGGGCCATGGGCGTCAATGAGGTGGCGCGAACTTCCTGGGCCGGGGTGACTTCCCCAAGTCTTCTCTGACCCTTGACTCGAAGGGGCAGCTTGCGAGCCGCTCCCAAAACCCACACCGGGAAAGGCCATGCCGCTGGAGGAACCAACCCTCACCCGCGAAACCGCCCTCATCGAGGCCCTGAGCCGCAAGTTCGGCCCACCGCCGCCGGGGGTGATCTTAGGTATAGGCGATGACTGCGCCGCCTTGAGCCTGAACGGGTCCGACTATCTCCTTTGGACGGTGGATACCCTGGTGGAAGGCGTCCACTTCGACCTGTCTTATATGACTCTGGCGCAACTGGGCTGGAAGAGCCTGGCCGTGAATCTGAGTGACCTCGCCGCCATGGGCGGCGAGCCCGGTTTGGCCTTACTCTCCCTGGGCTGGCCCCCGGAGCGGGACCTGGCTGCGGCCCTGGAGCTGGCCGACGGCTTGGCCCAGGCCGCCAGAGAATATGGGGTGGCGATCATTGGCGGCGACACCGTGGCCTCTCCGGGGAGGCTGACCGTGAGCCTCACCCTCACGGGCCGCGTCCCCGCCCGGCAGATGTTGCGGCGGGTTGGGGCCCAGGTGGGGGACCTGATCTACGTCACCGGCGACCTGGGGGAAGCCGCGGCCGGCCTGGAGGTCCTCAAAAAGCGTCCCGACCTGGACCCCGAGCTCAAGGCGGCCCTAATTTCGGCCCACCTGGCTCCCCGGCCGCAGCTCACCGCCGGGCGGCTCCTGGCCGCCGAGGGCCTGGCCACTGCGGCCATTGACCTCTCCGACGGCGTGGCCTCGGACCTCTACCATATCTGCCGGGCCGGCGGGGTCGGGGCGGTGATCCCGGCGGCCGCGGTCCCCATCTCCCCCAGGGTGCTGGCCGCGGGGCCTTATCTGAAGGCCGACCCCCTGAAACTGGCGCTGATGGGAGGCGAAGATTACCAGCTCCTCATCACCTCCAATCGCGACATGGTGCCCCGCCTGGCTCCGGCCTTCGAAGGCGCTGGATTGCACCCGCCGCTGCTGCTGGGGGAAATCGTCGCCGGCGACCGGGTCTCCCTGGTCACCGCTGGCCGCGAGGTGGACATCTCCGGGGTCGGCTTCGACCATTTCTGCCTTGGCCGGCAGCCGTAAGCAGGGTAACCTGCGATAATTGGATGGAAAAATTCACCAAAGGATCAGGTTCTTAGCCATGCCCCAGATTAATCGCCCTCGCCCCGTGAAGGTCTGCCACACCTGCCGTCATTGGATTTATCTGTACAAAGGGCTATGTGAGCGCCTCGGCCCAGGGAGTGGGCAAGTTCTGGCACTGTGAAGCATGGTCCCAGGCCTCGGCGGACCAGCCCCAGACCCATACCGGCCCCCCCGAGAAAGCCGCCTGACTCCAGGTCAAAATTGGTCGCTGGCCAGCCATTAAACATATCGGGCTGAACCAGGGAGGATTTTATGCGTCCTAAGATATGGCTGGGGGCGATTCTGCTAGCCTTAATGCCCTTCCTGGCAGCCGCCCAGGATCAACATGAGCTCCTGGTCCAGGAACTCTATGTCAAATCGGGGCTGGCAAAACAAATCCAGGATATTCCCCGTTCCATTCAGGCGGGTCTGGACCAGCCGCTGCTGGAAGCAGAGCAGTTTCCCAAGCCGTCGCCCCGGGTCATTGCGCTGATGAAGGCCCTGGCGCCCGAGGCCTTTGCGCCAGAGAAGCTCAAGGCGGTGGTGCTTCCCGAACTTAAAACCGGGCTCACGACTTCAGACCTCCAGGCCGCTCTAAAATGGCTTGATTCACCCCTGGGAATTAAATGCACCCGCCTGGAAGAAGAGGCCTCAACCCCAGAGGCATATCCCGAGATAGATAAGTACGCAGCACAATTAAAAAAATCACCCCCCACCCCGGAGCGTCTGAAGATCATCCAGAAATTAGATGCCGCCCTGAAGGCTAGTCAAACTTCGGTGGAAATGGCCCTTAACCTGCAAGTGGCGCTCTTATTGGCGGTCAATGCCACCCTACCCAAGGAGCAGCAGCAGTCACCCGCCGAGATCTTGGACGAAATAAAGCAACATCGGCCTGAAATCGAATCTGCCCTGCAGTTGGAATCGCTGGTCTCCTTATTCTATACTTATAGGAGTTTAACCGAAGCCGAAATTAACCAATATATCAAGTTTGCCACCTCGTCGGCCGGGTCGAAATACCAGGAGGTTGCCGACGCCGCGGTGAAAAAGGCGCTCATTGCCGGCGGAATCAGATGGGGAGAGGCTATTGGCGAGGCCATGAAACAGTTGGAGGGCCAGACTGAGGTCTAGCCGGCCACAATCTACCTTTGCTAGGAGGTCCAAAGATGCAGGAGATCGTCTTCAACACCCTGGTGCATGGGGTTTATGTGGTCACCACCCGCCTGGAGGAGGTGGTCAACGGCATGACCGCCGCCTGGGTCTCCCAGGTTTCCCTCCGGCCCCTACTGGTCATGGTCTCCATTGCCCTGCCCCGCTATTCCCATCACCTGATCAAGGAAAGCGGCATCTTTGCCATCAATGTCCTCGACAACACCCAGGCGGACCTGGGCAAGCGCTTCGGCTACAAGAGCGGCCGCCAGGTGGACAAATTCGCCGGCTTGCCCTGGACCACCGCGGCCACCGGCGCCCCCATCCTCCCCCAGGCTTACGCCTACCTGGACCTGAAGCTTAAAGACACCTATCCTGCCGGGGACCATACTCTGTTTTTGGGGGAGGTGGTGGATGCCAAGATTCTCCACCCTCAGAACCAGCCCCTGGTCTTCAAAAAAAGTGATTTTTTCTGAGTCCTTGGGGGCAGATGGGCCAAGCTCGCCGCCGGCGCCTTGCCGATGGTGGCCCCCACCGGCTGCACCTTAAAAAAATATTTGACTTAAATTAATTTTCAGTTTAATAGTATACTTAAGAGTTCTAAAGGATTAGAAGTTATAACTTCAAGGAAGAAAACTATGTCACGGGATGTGGGTGGGGGAGATGGACAACATCGGGGAGGCAGGCAGGATTTGCCTCAACCAGGAAAGACGAGGGGCTTGCCAAAGTTGTCTGTGGTGGGAATGGGATAACCGCCGGGGGGAGTGCGCCAATTCCCACTACCATATCTGTCCGCTTTACCGGGAGCAGCTCTTCAGCCAGGGAGCCGAGGAACAGCCTCGGATTAACGGGGTTCAATCCGCGCCGCCGTCATCTTCAGTCGCCGGGTTAGCTGGTCCGCCAGACGTAAAGGCTGGGGGATCCGGTACCGCATAACGCAGCCCAGAGTAATAGCCCGGCTCTCCTCCAGGGTAATCAGATGCCCGGGGGACAGATAAAGGGGTCTTTTGTCCGTTTGGGTCCGTAGAATCAATCCCACTAATTTTCCCTGATAAATCAAAGGACTGCTTGACCCGGCCACTGGGTCCGGCTCCGGTCCGTGGCCCACCAGGCGGCTTTTGGCCACCCCGATGGTGGGGACCTCCAGTGCCAGCCCCAAATGTGAGGCCAACCCCAGACCCCGGGGGTGCGCCAGCCCCTGCCCGTCCACCAGCACCACGTTAGGGCGATTTTGCAACTGCCGAAACGCCTCCGTTAGGATGGGAACCTCCCGGAAGCTGAGAAGCCCGGAGCGATATGGAAAGGGACACTCCCCCGCCGCAGTCGCCTCTTCCACCACTTGCAAATCAGGATAACTAAAAACCGCTACGGCCCCAAAGATGCGGCGGTCGGCCCGGTCGGTAATGGCGTCGGCGCCGGCCACCAGCCGCGGCGGCCGCGGCAACGGCGCCAGCCGGACGCGCCGGCGCAACTCCTCCTGAAGGGCCACGGCCTCTTGATAGGTCTGGGGCCAGGATAGGGTCGGGAAGGTACCGCCCGCCATAGGTTCGCCCTTTGAGTTAAAGATGGTGGGCAATGCCCACAATATGCCCAGGAGAGACCCCTGGGCCACCTATTTTTGCGCAGGCTAAAGCCTGATATTCTTGTTGTCAACCGATGTTGCGATACTCACACTTTACCTCTCTAATCCAGCCTGACTTACTTATACACTGATCAAATTCCTGCCGCCCCTCATTTTTGCTCCTGCCTCGATAAGCAGATCTTTACTGAGATTTTATGGGATTCATCTAGGAGAACCACAAGGCAAATGGACTCAGAGGCTTTTAGTGCTTGTTTCTTCTCAAGTGAGGCCTAAAAGTATTCCAGGGGATGGGATTCCGCCTCACATACCAAGCGAAATAAAGATTTAACGGTAACATTTGAAAGGAATAGGCGTTGGTGGTAAGACGCTTAATGATAGATGGGAGAGAATAAAACCTGCGATTGGCCCTCCAGTATTGCTCTTCCAATTCCTGGGCCGTCATGTGCTTGGGATGGTAGACCACATTAAACCCGCAATATCTGGTCCAATCATGGCCAAAGATGCGTCCCTCTTTGAGAAGCTGCTCCCGTACTGGAGTTCCGGGTCGAGGAGCCAGAACGAACATAAAGGAAAGCGGCGCCTTGACTTTTATCAGAAAGTCCACGGTCCGGTTAAAGATATCCGGGCGGTCTCCCTCCAGACCAAAAACTACATTGACGGAAAATCCTATGCCATGTTTTCTGAGGGCCTTGAACTGACGCTCATAATCTTCCACGAGGTTCTGTCTCTTGCCAACGCTTTCCAGGCTTTCAGAGCTGATGCTCTCCATACCGACATTGACTTGCATGCAGCCGCTACGGGCCATAAGATTCAGGAGTTCCGGATCATCCGCAATGTTCACCGTCGCCACGCAACCATAACCCAGCTTCAAGGGGATGAGCCGTTCCAAGATTTCCTTAGTATGCGTGCGGTTGGCCGCAAAATTGTCATCCACGAAGTAAATGAACCTACTCCCGGTTTGTCGTTGGATTTCCTGAATTTCCTTGATAACTTCCTCCACAGGACGATGTCGAAATTTGCCTCCGTAAACCTGAGTAATTTCACAAAAACTGCAGGCATACGGACAACCACGGGTAGTCTGGGAGGGAATATTGAGCAACCGGTATTTCTTTAAATCTAAAAGGTCGTAACGGGGCACTGGTAAATTTTTCAGATCAGAAAGCTGCTGCCCCTGATACCGCGGGTTTAACCGCCCCGCCTGAAAGTCCCTTATGAGCTTGGGCCAGCTTTCTTCCGCCTCCCCCAGCACCAAAGCATCGGCGTGCTCCTGACATTCATCCGGTTCTAAGCTGACATGAAAACCCCCCATGACCACGGGAATTCCCCGGCGGCGAAAAACCCGCGGCAAGTTCAAAAGCCCGGGAGGAATGGGGAGTCATAATGGAAAACCCCACTAAATCACAAGATTCCCTGGTAGTGACCTCTTCTATCAAATCATCTTTGATCTCAACCCGGACATCCGGGGGAGTCAGCGACACCACATAGGGGACAGTCATGCCTAATAACCAGCGTCGCTTTTGTTTGTCGAGCCGACCATTCGCAAGATAACGAGAAGGTTGTATCAAGAGAATTTTCAAATGGGTTCCCTCCCGTGAAACCGTCTTCCTGTTATATTATCTCAGCGACCGGTCAGGAATTTCTGATCCGTCAACAACATGGACTGAAAGGAGTGAATCTCCATACGCGCCACCTGCCCCGGTAGGGCTGGGGGCTGCTTTCTCGGCCTTTCCCGGCGCGGCAGCCTATTTGGCGGGAGTTTTCGTTTCCTGGCTGCCGCAGGCAAGCATTAAACCAAAAATGGTTACTACTTTCAGGATACCAAACTTTTTCGTTCTGCGCACCTCCTGGGCGCCTCCACCTCGCCTTAAAGGGACTCCTGGGCTATGTGGATATGAAAATGACCATGCGCTACGCCCACCTGTCCCAAGAGCACCTGAAAGACTCGATAAATCTGCTTAAGATTTACCCCATGGTAAACAAATGGTAAACATTGGCCCAAAAATGCAAAGGGCCAGCAACCTGCCGATTGCCAACCCATTATGACTCCTGCCTAATTATGGTGGAGCTGAGGGGAGTTGAACCCCTGACCTCTTGAATGCCATTAAGAAAAGGGGCAAATCAGGAAAGGCGCATGAATAAAGAACTTCCTGATTTTTTTGGCAAAATAGGTGTTGAGTCAATTGATAGAATGGAGGTATTATAGGCTAATAAAATAATTAATGGACACTTTTTGGACACTAAGTTTGGCCAGGTCTGGGGGTCTTAGGCTTTGACCGCCAAAAGGGTAACTTTGGCACTTTGGCCCCTATCAAGGGATAAATGATAAACTTTTGATAAACAAAAACCCTGCGGGGCCAGTGGCGGACCATTGGCCCCACCTCTATAGTGCCATTCAGCCCGCCCTGCCCACCGTCGTCACCACCACCGGCGCTAGCATCACCACCGTGGTAACCATCACCCACACCATCATTGGCACCAGCACTAGCGCCACCGATGGCCATATAAATTTCCGGCTCTCTCAAAAAATATTTAGATTTTCATTCCAAAATCATCATATAATGAGCCCATCTTAAGGGAATGTCGAGAACAAAAGGAGACTACTGCTAACCTCGGGCATCCGTCCATAATTTGGAAAAGGAAGTTTCGTATGAAAGCTCCAAAATACTATTTATCAGTTTTCGGGAATCCGGAGCCTCCAAACAAGGACACGATTGAGTCTGGTCTTTACCATCCCGATTTAAGATTCGGGCCATTTCCGACCGAACCTGGTGACTTCCTTCTTCTTTATTGCACAGCTGGTTATTCTGAACACGCAATGGAGGTTCCTGGTATTGGTGTTGTGCTCGAGACTAAAGAAACATATATTTATTATAGGTACTTGCCATTTACAATGGCAATCTCAAAATCCGAGCTCGATAGCAAATTTAACCAGAGGGATAAAATTAAATTTTCAAATATAAGATTTTCTAGCCATTGGTTGTTTGAAATTTCGAGGGAGAGTTTCTTAAACGTCGTTGCTGACCGGAAAATTCTTTGGCCATAAAAGAAATAAAGTAACAATAACGTTCTAAGTTTAACAGGTTAGTAAAAAATAGAATCCAATCGATATTGAAATTAATGAAAGATAAAATATGACTATTCCAGACCCAGAGAAACTTTTTCCTAAGTTGGAGAAAATGGGCGAAGAGACTGTTCGTCTCAAACTTGCCCAGGGAGCATTCGCACCTCAAAGGAAAAGAGATTTGGTTTTGTTCTGGCTTTCCAATAAGGAAAGGGAAAGGCAGCAAATAAGAGAGGTAAATAACAAATCGCGGGAAATTGTTATGAAGCCCGATTCTGCAAAAGCATGGGATGATATTAAGAAAGATTACGATGTTAGCAAAAGGACTTTGGGCAAAAAGATCAATTTTGTAACAGATCCATTTAAGAGGAAAATAATTTTTCGAGATGTCGAACAGGCATACCTGTTAGCAAAATATGGGTTTACAAAATCTGCCGTGATTTTAGCTGGGGGTGTAATCGAAGAATTATTAAGAATTTATTTGGAATATAAGAATATAAGACCTAATAGAAAATCTTTTGATTCATATATTCAATCTTGCGAAAATAATCGTTTATTTAAATCTGCAATAAGTAAACTTACCGAATCTGTGAGACATTTTAGAAATCTTGTTCATTTGGAAAAAGAGAGCTCTTCACGGTCAACTATTTCAAAGGCAACAGCCAAAGGAGCGGTTTCCTCGATATTCACTATCGTAAATGATTTCTAATTAATGACCTGGCCCCGTGGATTATAAGAGTCAATAGGAAATAGAGATTGAGTTAGCAACAGGTCCAACTATACACTTTGTAAAAAAACTCGAAGATCTTCCCATGAACTCATTCAGAGTATTGGATACTTGCCAAACCCTTCTCTTATCACCGAGCTGGCAGAAATTGCAGCTATGATCCAGATAATGTAAATTGGTTTATTAGGTGGGCAAGCAATGAAAAATTCCATGTGTCAGGAAATATTAAACTTGATTGGAGAGGTTGTCTGGTCAGGTCTGATTCAGGACATTTTAAAAAAATCTACTTGGGGACCTTACCCTGCGCACCTCGCGGCTTACGCTCAAAAGTGAAACAATCTCTATGAATCGCATAACTAAATCATAATTTTTGCTTTCCGATAAAAATTCCTTTATCTACCTTAGCAAAAAACGTCTGGTAGAATATTGGATCATCAATTGTTTTAATATCATGTACGGCACCCTTATTGTCCATAGTTTTGACTTAGAAATTCATACGAACTTTGGTAGGGGCTAGGCCAGAACGCCTAAAACAGCCCCATTTCCCTTCCCCTTAGACCCATAAATTTTAGGTTTAAATCGATGGGCCTTGCTCAATTCAGGGGGACCGGCAGGGAAGGTTTAAGCGGTGGGGCCAATGCCTTAAACTTCGGATGATAAGATGAGCATATCAGCACACGAAACGCCGGGTGAAAAGGTGCGGATAGAGGGCAGCTATCTTCTGGGCTATAATCCCCTTTAAGCAGAGTTAATCGGGCAGGGCTAAAATTCATAACGCAGGCCGGCGTTGACATATTGCGCGGTATAATTACCCCGCCCCACTTCGGCGTTGTAGTTGACCTGGGCGTACAGGTTCTTCTTCAACCCCACGGTAACGCTGGCTCCCACCAGGGCAAAATTCCGCTTGGCGGCGTTCGTCTGAAAATTGAAGGCACTACTTCCCTGGCTGAGGCTGGCGTTCAGGCCCCGGCTGCCGTTGGCAAACTCGTGTTGATAGAAGGCGTAGCCCTGGGGCACGACATTGACCGGGCCCATCTTGAGGGGCACGGTCAGGCGTCCGCCCACACCGGTTTGCACCGAATTGGCGCTCTGAGGACCGACCTTCAGATTGAGGGCCCCGGCCCCGGTTTCCGTCAAGCCGTTTACCCACAGACTGGAGTAAGCCAGGGTGGCGGAGGGGGTCAGGATGAACCGGCTGAGTTCCAGATCATAGCCGGTCTCCCCATAGAGGTTTAACTGGTTGCCGGTGGTAGAACTCGAAGCGGTGCGGGCCAGGCCGCCGAAGTTGAGCCCCCGCTTCAGGTCGTAGAGGTTGAGGGCATAGCCCAGGGAGCCGTAGGCGTAGAGGGAGCCGGGGAAATAGGCGACATAGGCGTTGAAGGGCACGGTATTAACGTTGACGCTGCCCCCGGAGCCGTAGAAGCCGGAGCTGGTGTTGCTGTAGCCCGTGGCCAGGCCCACCAGGAGGTTGTCCCGCAGCCGGTAGTCGGCCCCCAGGGTGAAACCGCCCAGGGTGAAGTTGTAGCCCGTCTGGTTGACCGAGGAGTGCTGGCTGCCAAAGGCCGCTCCGCCGTCCACATAGACCCCCCAGTGGCCCTCCGGGGCCGGGAACTCTTTCCGGGCGCTGAACAGATTGGAGAGGGAAGCGCCGTTGTAAGCCAACATCAGGCCATCCAGCTTGGAGTAATTAAAGTTAAAGCCCCCGGGAATGAGGGCGCTGCCCCCGCCACCCTCACCCTGGACAAACCGCAGGTTGGTGGTCCGGGTGGCCAGATTGCGCATCTGGAAGGTGGCCCCGGCAAAACCCAGGGTGGCCAGAGCCGCGGCCTTTTCCGGGGAAATCTGTTTGTAGGCGTCGGCCACCGCCGCGGCGCTGCCCAGACTGTCAATGGTGTTCAACACTCCAGCCAGGTCGCCGGTGGGGTTGCCCCAGGCCACCCCCTGCAACATGTTCCCTACCGCTTGGCCATTGGACGTCAGACCCAGGGCCGGGTTAGCGTAGTTTGGCTGGAATAACAAGTCGACGGTGTTGGCGTTATAGCCCGGCTGCCAGTTGAGCGTAAGGGGCTCGGAGACATTGCTGAAGGTACCACTCACTCCCCCGGTGGTCGTGACCACCCCCGGGAAGACCTGGTTCGCCAGGGGGCGATAGCCCCCCAACAACACCGGAGCCACGGTACCGGCCAGGGTGGCGGTCCCGTGGCCGGGGGGGCTGGTGACCCTGAGCTGGTCGTAGTTGGTCGGCGAGGCGACTTCTATCCGGAGGGTGCCGCTACTGGTCTGAGTGTAGTCCCCTGAAACGTTCAAGGTGCCGGGAGAGTTGCCGGGCGAGACCGTCCCCGAGTTGGTAACATTTCCCTGGATGGTGCCGCTGCCTTTTAAGAGGCCGCCGGCGTCCACCTGAAAGGTCGGGGCCGTCACCGAGCCGCTCTGGAGCCAGTAAGTGCCGCTGCCGCCCACCTCCAGGAGGGTGGCCACCGTGTGGGTGCCGCCGCTCTGGGTGAAGCTGCCGGAACCGCCGCCGTCGCCGATATATTCGCCCCCGGCCACCGAGAGGCTGCCGCCGGAGAGATTATATGAACCGGTGCCGGGGAAGCCCGTGCCCTGAGAGTCGGAGCCCAGGTACAGGGCGGCCACCGTATGGGTGCCGCCGCTCTGGGTGAAACTGCCGGAACCAGAGTTGCTGTCGCCGATATATTCGGGGCCGGTGACCTGGAGGCTGCCGCCGCTCAGGTTATAGGAGCCGGTGCCGCCGGTGCCGGTGCCAAAATAGTCGGAACCCAGCCAGAGGCCGTTGGTCACGGTGTGGGTGCCGCCGCTCTGGGTGAAGCTGCCGGAACCGCCGCCGTCGCCGATATATTCGCCCCCGGCCACCGAGAGGCTGCCGCCGCCCAGGCTATAGAAGCCGGTGCCGCCCTGGGTGCCGACGAAGAGATTACTGCCCACGGTATTGCTGCCGCCCGTCTGGGTGAAGGTGCCGCTGCCGGAGAAGCCGAGGTACTCAGTTCCGGCCACCCATAGGAGGCTGCCGCTGCCGGGGTCGCTCAGGGTATAGGAACCGCTGGCCCCGGGAATGTTGCCCAGATAAAGGCTGTCAGCCACCGTATTGGTCCCGCCCGTCTGGGTGAAGCTGCCGCTCCCGATGTAGCCGATCCACTCATTTTGGGCCGATAAACTGCCGCCGCTCAAAATATAGGTGCCGCTGCTGCCGGCGTAGCAACCTAATTCAATAATGTTGCTCACCGTGTTGGTGAACCCCCCCTGAATCAGCGTGCCGGTGCTGTACTGGCCCACATAGTCATTGTTATTGCTGATGCCTGCGGTCACTGGATAGGTGGCGCCATTGTCTATTATCAAATCGCCCGCAGTATCCAGCGGCGAGAATTCGGTCACAAAGGCGTTTTGAGACCCGGTGTTGCCCGGCCATTTTTGTGCCGGATTTTGTAACGGAAAATCCTGAGAAAAGGTGAGACCTGACATAACGACGTTGCCGGCGGGATCGACAGCCAGTCCATAGGTGCGGTCACTGGCTGTCCCGCCGAGGTAGGTAGAGTAGCCCAGGTAGGAGCCGCTTGGGCTGATTTGCATGAGAAAGGCGTCTTCGCTCCCCTGTGGCGCCTTTTGAAACGCGTTGCTGGTGTAAGGAAAGGTCTGGGGCGCCGTCAGGTTGGAATGCACATATGGCGCGCCCTGGGCGTTGGTCTCCCCGCCTACATAGACCGCTCCCCGCGCATCGACGGCCACGCTGGTGGCCCAAGTGCCCCACTGTCCGCTTGCCGATCCGCCTCCCAAGAAAGTGGAGTAGACGAGGGAGGCTTTGCCATTCAAGGAAGGGTTGATCGTCACGACGTAGGGCTCATCTCCTGATACGCCCTCATGAAGATAGGGGGCGCTGTTATAGATAGTGGGGCCCGCCTGGGTCATCGGAAAGCCCGCCGATTGGGTCCGGCCCGTGGCCACGATGAGCCCCGATGGTTCCAAAGCTATGCCGTAGGTGTCATCTCGGGCGGTGCTCGAATCTGCCCCGAGGTAGGTGGAGTAGACCATGGTGTATTTGGAGGACGGGGAGCCGGGCTGGCTTGATTGGAACTCGGTTATAAATCCGTTGCTTGAATTGGGGGAAAAGCCACCAGGCGGGGCAGTACTCCGGTAGGCGTTGCTGGTGGTGGGGAAGTTCAAAGAGGTGGTAAAGCCGCCCTCGACAATGTCGCGGCCGGAGGGGTCCACCGCGATGCTATGCCCTTGGTTATCGTGGTCCCCGCCAAGATAGCTGGAGTAAACCAACGAGGCGGCGCCGCTCTTGGAGGGGTTGATGATGCTCAGAGTGGCGTTTCTCGTGCCGGCAAGATTGCTCTGGAGGGCATTGGGCGTCACTGGGAAATTGCCGGAAGTGGTCATGCCGGCAACATAGACCAGACCTTTCGCATCCACCGCGACACAGTTGCCGGGCTGGCTATCGTCGTAAAAGATGATCTGCCCGTTCGGTCCCAGCACCCCTCCCTGCACGCCGCTCCCGCCCAGGACCGTCGAGTATGTGAGTTTACCATTCGCATTAAATACACTCATGAAGTAATCCGACTGTCCGTTGTTCTGCGACTGAAAAGCGTTCAGGGTGGGGAACGGTCCCGAGGCATCCGAAGTGGTAACGCCGACGACCACCACGCCGCCGTTCGGCATGGCAGCCACCCCAACGCCCATGCTTTGATTGTCGCCACCCAGGTAGGTGCACCAAAGCTCCTTGCCGGCAGGGTTGTACTTCGCCACGAACGCCGACTCCGTGCTGCCTGGCGCCGGGGTCGGCTGGTAGGCGTTCAGTACGGGAAGGTCCGAGACCTGGGTGGCGCCGGTCACGTAGATATTGCCATGGGCGTCGCAAGCGTCGTTTTGGGCGAAAGTAAGCGGATTGGAGCCAGCCGCAAAGGGCGTCGTTCCTCCCAGATAGGTGGAGAAAACCAGTTGCGGAGTCTGGGTTTGGGCGTGGGCAGATGAATAGCTGAGACCGAGAATTGCGGTGATCAACAGAAAAGTAACAAATCTAAAAATAATACCCCCAATCATACAGGACTGAACTCCTTTCCAGAGCATCGCCGGCATATTAACCGAGATTATGCGGCAAACTTGGTCACCACAGTCCAAAAATGGGTTTTTGACCTTCTTGCCCAGGGAAAATCTCCGAAAGTTTCTGTTCTTAAATCAGAATTATCTTGTAGGCGGAAGGATAGCACAATTTTCCTGAATTTGTCGACCCATCAAAGGGATAGAGGTTTTTTTCACAAATTTTGGCATACCTGCCCTTCAGAACCTGGATTCCTCAAGTCGATGGAGCTTTTAGACCCCACCCCAGCACCGCTCGATAATGGTTTGCATGGGGGCAAAAGCGGATCTTATTAAACACCAGATTAGAAGTTAACTTGCCATTATCAATTTTTCTCAAAGATACCAATAAGTTTAAAATATGATCTTCATATCTTCCTAGGGCCTTCTATTAAACTCTAAAAAGGGTACAATAAGTAGGTGATGGGATGGAGTGCTGAACCTATGACTTCTACCGCAAATTGAACTCAGTCATCCCACGATTTTGGCAGGGATATGACTAAAAAATTTCTCTGGATCCTTATTCTGGTTTTAATTGCTTTCCAAAGCGGATGTGCCTTGGAGAAATATCATCAAATCTCAGTAGACGATACTGGGACCAAACATTCTCATTATGATTCTCTATCCGGCCCACAATTCGGCCCTTCGCCCGGGTGATTGATGGTAAAGGGCTTTCTGTATTGAAGGCCAATTTAAAGAGGTTCCAAGCAACCCTCTTATCTTGACATTACTTATTCTGCGGTTCCCAACAGGAGGAGGCATCATTAAAAACCCAAACCTGGCCATTCAGATCGAACATCCACTGATTGCCGACTTTTCTCACGTTTCTAGCTTCGGTGGGTGCAATCGGGGACAATTCATTGGGCGTTCCGATCTGACTGCGCATATAGTCGGTCATGGGTGGTTGTTTTATATAAATCGCGGATGATTGTGCCTTAGAGGGGGATGTTTCTACTGAAGACGAGGCGCAACCACCCGCCAAGATGATCAATAGGGAAGCTACTACACTCATTCCGGAAAGATGAATCTTTATTTGCATCGCATCTCAATAACCTCCTGGCTCTGGTCTTTATTCACAAAAATCCTTGACAAAAAGGCTCTACTGGCAAATAAGATAACCACTTACCTTGATTAATCAACTTCGCCAAGGATAAAGGAGACTTCCACATGGCTACGGAAATTTTGAATCTTACCGCCCAAATCGTCAGTTCTCATGCCTCTATGTCCGAATTAACTTCTCAGGAATTGGTGGAGGAGATTAAACAGGTCTATACCACCTTATCTTCTCTGGAATCCCGGGCGGTTCCCGAGATCATGGCGCCGGGAAAAGCGCCAGAAGAGGAGGCGGTCAAGAAACCATCCATCCCTCTTAAAGACATCGTAACCCGGAAGCATGTGGTTTGCCTGGAATGTGGCAAAAAATTGCGGACCTTAAGGACCCATATTCGCAAGGCCCACAAATTAATGCCGAAAGAATACTTCAAGAAATTTGGCCTGGACCCGAAAAAATATCCGCTGGTATGCAAGGACTATTCGGAGCAGCGGCGGAAACTGGCGATGGAAAGGGACTTGGGGGCGTTGCGGCGTAAAGGCACCAAGGAAAGTTAAAGCCGTCAAGCTGCGAAGTTATCGGCCGCCAAGAAAATTGGCGGCCGGCCCTTTGGGCAGCTGTTTGACAGGGCGAACGTTTGCCCATTATGTTATCGGTCCCACCATGCGGGCACCAGCCCCCGGACCCGGCGCAAGTTATGGTCTTTTTCCTTATTGTCGGGCAGCAGCTGGCGCAGGAGGGCCCAGAATTTCGCAGAATGATTCATATGGATGGTATGGCATAATTCATGGACGAAGACGTAGCGCACCAGATCCCGAGGAATGAATAGAAGCTTCTGATTGATGCTGATCGTCCCATGACGTGAACAGCTGGCCCACCTGGTTTTCTGGGCCCTTACCTGTATACGGTTAATTTTGAAGCGGTTTTCATCGGCAAGCTGCTTTAACCACGGGACCAGGTGTTTAAGAGCCTTGCGATGCAGCCATTTCTTCAGTAAATCTTTCCATGCCGGGACATTATCGGTGTCGCCATAAATCAGGAGTCGGTTTCCCTTGCATTCCACCGCTTCCAGCCAGGGAGCCTCGGTAAGCTGGTAATCCACCGACCATTCTTCTTCAATAGCTTGCAAGGTGACTCGCTCTGGAGCTTTATCCGGAGGCTCAGGTTGAAAAAAATTGCGCTCCCTTTGGGTCTTTTCCTCTGCTTTTTCCAGCCAAAGTTTCTTGCGTTCAAGAAGACCGGGAATGCGCTTATGGTCAAACCCCTTCGGGACCACAACTACCAATCCCTCTCGCGCCGACATCTTCAGACGGACGTGCTTGGCTTTGGCGCTTTCCCGAATGGTGTATTTGCCTTCTTTGTTCAAGTCTATTTCAGCCTCCAAACCGCACATTATTTAAAAGACGGATGCATCGGTCAATAAAATCCTTGCCTCGAACCCTGGATCTGGCTGCCTTGCTCATACCCTAACCCATGGTGATGGCCCCCACCGTCTGCTATTTATTCAAAAAACCGTCTCGAAAGAGACCTTCTCGCATCCCTTATGAATAATGTGGTCTAAAATGGAGGGGCGTAAAAACCATTTCGAAAATTATAACCCGGCGTGAGCCTGAGGAGGCCGGATAAGCCCGCATAATTTTAAGTGCATTGACCAAGATTTAACCTGACCATCATGGAATGGAACCCTCATGATCCTTTAAGTCGGCTACAACCTGGTCCATAGTCTCGCCTATTCCGTGAACCCTTATCGATCCTTTTGAGGCATCCGCCAACCAAAAATGCTTTCTGGTTTCGGGATCTATGAATCCTGCGTATCCATAGCTCCAGCCCTGCCGGTGGAGATCGTCTAATATTTTTTCCCAGGGTCTCATAATCCGTGGTCCGCCTTATTATGTAGCAGAAAACGGCCTATCCTGGAGGGCTTAGGCTACTTCACCTTTATCTGCGAAGGGTCTTTGACAATGATCTCGGGACGACCTCGAATGCTTCGTATCACCCCTGTTACACAAATTTCCTTCCCGCTGTATAACACTTCGGGAGGCTTCTCGAAGTTGCCCCTGTCTGAACCCCATATGAGCACAGTAAAAGTTTGGTTAGGATAAGGTTTATTGAGGTTCAAAAAGGTGGGCTGTCCCTTGCTTCGAGCAGCATAATGCGCGCTGGCCACCGTGCCGCATACGGTCTTTTGCTGGCCGATGAACTTGGCAGCATCTTCAGGGGAGATGGTCTCCTGGGCGAAAGCAGAGACAGTCAGGGCGAGAAAAAAAATTGATAAGACAACGAGTTTCGATTTACGAGTCATGTTTTTTCCATCATGTGGAAAGGGTCAAAGCCGAATACCCCGAGATTATGCAGCAGCCTTGGACACCGCGGTCAAAAGATGAGGTATTCTTAAACAGGATTCATTAGGTCAAGATGTCAACCTCACACCGTCCAGAACTATCTGACTTATAGCTCACTTAAGTCGTTAATGCAAGATACCGGAAGGTCGGATTCAGGTGGGCTTGGGAACCTGCGGTCGGTGGAATTTACGGCCTCTGAGGGCAAAACCCCGGGACGGGACCCCTACCCCCCTTGTCAATTATTAACACCACAGGAACTTTCCCAATTTTTAATCCCTGGGGGGCAGCAGCAGGTCCCTCCAGTATGAGGCGGGCCCAAAAATCTAAGGGCAAAATTCAAGCTGCCGCCGGGAGAGTCTTGTTAGGGGTAAATACTCCCTGGCGCTCTTGACATTCATCCCTCGATTGTGAAATAAGGAAGGTATCTGAAAATAGGTACCCTCTGTAAGGAGGGGAGCCATGATTCTTGCTTTGCGTGGATAGCCGGGATGCCCTGAGGGTGCAGCTCGGTTTTTTTTCGACAACCTCAACCGGCTCGAGGCGGGGAGGGCCAAGGAGGTAAAGGACAATCTTATGAGCCGAAGCAAAATGGGATTCTTAATTGCAAGAATAATCGCTGCCGGATTGCTGGTTTGGGCGGTTGAAAGGCACCCTTATGGGTATTACAAGCTACTCAGATTTTTCGTTTGTGCTGTTAGTGCCTATGGGGCTTATTTTTCGCAAGATATAAAAAAATTCGGTTGGGCCTGGATTTTTGGAAGTATAGCAATTTTATTCAATCCAATTATTCCTTTTCGTCTGGGCAGAGGCACATGGGCATTTGTTGATTTGGGGGTTGCAATAATTTTTGTACTTTCTTTGTTTTTATTACGAAATCATAAGCTTAAAGTTTAACCTAAGATCTCAAGACTAAAGGAATAGTTTTTATCAAGCGTTGTCAGAACGATATAGATATAAAGTGGAGGCTGTAATGTTAAGAAAATTATCGTACTTTATTTTATTTATTGGTTTCGTGATTCCCGTTTATTCATGCAACGAGACACCCAATAAAACTAAGACAAATAAAACGGAAGAAATACGGACAGAACAGTTTAATAAAGATGCTATTGATATGGCATTAAAATATAATGCAATATACAATTGTGAAGATAAAATACGGGCTCTCAATCTGGATATTTATTCTATTGATTTGGAAGATAATTTGATACCCAAAGATGGTCGTCCTGTCCTTTTGAAGGTAGCAGAGGTTAGAGATATAGTTAAAATAAATAATAAAAATATTGTCTTATTAATTGGAGAATTAGCTAGAGAGTCGCTTTTAATGCGGCTTGAGACTACACTTGAACAAATTGAAGCAATAAAAATACACCCCAATATGTATGAAAAAGAATATGCTGCAATAATTGCCCAAATATCATCAATTAGTAAAAATGAATCGTCTAATGTGTTTATAGCAGATGGGCGATGTATAGAATTGTTATTTTTTTCGGATATTAAGTCCCCTTAGACTGGATACCGCTGGGTCATTAAATAATTAACGCTATATTATATGCATTAGGAATATTTCATTAACCATATCTGGCTAATGGATAAATTGAGGAAATAAAATGAATTATAAAAATAATGTGATAGTTCCTAATAATGTTAAGAAAATTTTTGATTAAAATTGCTGGTTTAATTGTGCTCGGCCTTGTCTTGTATTGGGGATGGGGTTACTATAGAATAGAGCGCTACACAAACAATAAAGAAAATCATACTGTTAGACCTACGGTTTACGATGACAGCATATCTGAAATAGGATATATTATAGAAGTAAAAATAATAAATGATTTATGGGAAGGGAAAAAAACAATAATATGGTGCGTTAAAATACCTAAAACCAATAAAATATATTCATGCGATTGGGAAGCTGGTTTTTCTAACTTCGCCAAGGATGATGCTGTTAGATTGATTCATTATAATGGCTCAGATGGTAATGCGGATCACTCTGGGTATATAATTGGGATGCACGAGAAGATCAAGGGGAAATCAGCCTTGGTAAATGCAGTTGATGTTGAAGATCTTGATTATGATTATTATTCTGAGTAATGATTAACAAATAGAAAATATACAATGAACTTGCTTACATGGTTGATATAAACCGCTACTATGAAATCCTTGGGCTTGAACCAGGTGCTACACCGGAAGAGGTGAAGCAAGCCTACCGGGATTTGGTAAGGGTTTGGCATCCAGACCGTTATTCTCACGACTCACGCTTACAAGAGAAGGTTCAGGAGAAGCTTAAGGAAATAAATGAAGCCTATGAAAAGATTAATCAATTTTATTCTTCATATAAAGGTAAAACTTATAAAAAAGAAGAAAAAGAATATAACGCAAAGAAAAAACCAGATAAAGACCAACCCCAGCCCCAACCCGAAACCCAGCAGCATAAGCCAGTGGAGAAAAGTAGCTTTTTTAAAAATTCATGGATTTATTTAATACCCTTTGTAATTTTGATTATTATGTATATTTGGGATTCTTCAAAATTAACCACTACTAAACCAGTTGCAAATATTCCACCGTCATCGACTATACCGAAAGAATTTAAGCCCATTCCGGTACCTGGTGCCTTTGATAAGTCATCAAATAAAGAGAATGAGCCTGTTACAATAGATACAATAAAAACAAATATTGGAGAATTAAGCATTACAAAAGGGGTTTTATTTGACTACTGTGTTACGCTAAATAGAGATATTATCTATCAAGAAAAGAATAGCCGCAATTTAAGTTTTCATACACATTTTATAAACTTAGGTAAAGATGAGGCGGTTCTGTTGCAAGAATCTTCTGCGACTCGTGCTTGGTTTCGAATAATTATACTAAAATCAAACGGTTCAATTAAAATTACAGGCAGCTTTGGAAATGGGAGCGATTTGCCAGAGATAAAGCGTAACGGCAAAAGGATAACATTTAAATTCCCAGGGGGTGATGGTAGTTCATTTCAAAGTGGATTCTGGGCCTTTGAAAATGACCGGTTGGTGAAAGTAAAAGAGGTATCAGGGACTCCTGAGCTACCAGAGCAGCAAAAACTTGCAGATAAGCCCAAACTCCCCGCTTTAATTCCCCGAGGTTCCGATAAACCAGAACAGAAAACAGTTACAGAGGGGTATTTCACTATTGGTTCGACTGAAGACGAGGTTCTTGCGGTGCAGGGCACTCCCACAGGTATTGCCTTCAATACATGGAGCTATGGCCTTTCATCCGTCACCTTTGAGAACGGGATGGTGAAAAGCTTCCATAACTTCTCCAATAACCTCAAGATAAGGATGTCCTCCAAAAGCCCCAATCTAGGGTATTTCACTATTGGTTCGACTGAAGACGAGGTTCTTGCGGTGCAGGGCACTCCCACAGGTATTGCCTTCAATACATGGAGCTATGGCCTTTCATCCGTCACCTTTGAGAACGGGATGGTGAAAA
>Ga0326727_10004361_pt1 | contig 42674 bp, 43 predicted proteins | sample MB2enrmetagenome_FD_207643 | JGI IMG/M metagenome (GOLD analysis project Ga0326727, IMG submission 207643) | Lab enriched peat soil microbial communities from McLean, Ithaca, NY, United States - MB29MY | ecosystem: Environmental > Terrestrial > Soil > Wetlands > Peat | place: USA: New York...
GGAAGGTTTTCCGGAATGGCGTCAGTATAGACAAAAAGATAAAAGAATTCAATAAAAAGCTCCCAAAATGTCGAAATTTCTAGCAGAATGGAAGATCATCCGCATTTCCTCCAGTACGGCGAAGAGGTCACCTTTCCCGCGCACGAGCATATCTTCAGCGTGGGTGACCCGGTCGGGGACAAGCCCATCTACTATGTGATAGCGGGGCTCGCCAAACTCGAATACCCTCTCGCCGCGGCATCGTTTCCCCTCTGGGTCATGCCGGATAGTCTCTTCGGCCTCGTAGAACCGCTGGCTGAGTGCCCGCGGCTGGGCTCGGTGCAATCCAGCGAAAGGACCATTCTGTACCGCTGGAACCTCGAGGGCTTCCAGCTGGCGTCCAGTATCTCCTGGGAGCTAGGCTTCGCGGCGATCACCGGTCTGACGCGCGAACTTAGGATCATGAACGCGGAGTTTGGAGAGCGCCTGGGAAGGCGCGAGGAAGGAAGGCACTGATGGAGGGCTATGACGAAATCATGAAGATCGCCTTCCAGGCGGAGGAAGCCCTCGACGCCAAAGTGATGGAGAGATTCGGCAAGAAGTTCCACGACAAGCAGGTCCTCATAAAGGAGGGCGAGATCCAGCAGAAAATCTACTGGATCACCTCCGGCCAGGTCTACGTCACCCGCAAGGTCGGGGAGAAATACCGCGTGATGGCAACCCTGGGAAAAGGCGAAGTGATCGGCGAGATGAGCTTTTTCGACAAGTCGGTGCGCTCTGCCACGGTCATTGCCAAAGGCGAGGTGGAAGCCCTCGAGTTTTCCAGGGAAAACTTCGCCGACATCTACGCGGCAAGCCCGCAATGGCCGAACCGCCTCATGGTCTCCCTGGCACGGCGGATCCGCTTGATGCTAGAGAAGCTCGGAAACATTTAGCCGGCGCACTACGCCCCTCCGAGGCGTTAGATCGATACAATCTTGTCCGCGCTCACTTCATTAACGAATATATTTCGGTAGCGTCCCGAGTGGTGCACTTTCGCCGAAATCCGGTAGGTGCTCGCGAAAAAAAAGATGATATCCGCCATGTCGTCGCTTGCGCTGACCAGGGACCAGCGGTACCAGCAGTCGTGCTCATCTAGGATGGCGCGGTGCGCCTCATCCCTTTCCAGCTCAACGTCGGTGCGGAGTCTGATTTCGTTGCGAAGCCCGCCGTACCATGACTTTCCCACGTGAAAAAGGCAAAGCTTGCTTTTCTCATCCATGTAGTACAGCTCGTAGATGCCGGCCTCCGAGGGGACGGACCTCACGATGTCGTATTTGTCGCTTTTCTTCAGCCTCGACCAGCTCACGGTATAGTAGGCGTCCTGTCCGCGTGTGAGCTTGGAAACGACAGGCTTCCTATCCATGCGCTACTCCTTGCCGAAGCTGAGGAAGTACCTGCCCCCACGGGAATGGAGGCGGCAACTTTCGCCGAACAGCCGTTTGACCATATCGGGGGTGAGGACGGCCTTCCGGGGGCCATGGGCGATCACGTTTCCCTCCTCGAGTATCAGCACACGCGAGAACCCTTCTATGATCTCGTCCACGTGGTGTGTCACGCACACGACGCTGAGATCGGGGTGGGAAGCGAGCAGTCCGGAAAGCGATTCCAGGAACTCCTCTCGGGCGCGGGGATCAAGGCCCTGGCACGGCTCGTCCAGGAGGAGTAGCTCCGGCCCGGCGGCCAGCGCGCGGGCAATAAGCACGCGTTGCCTCTCACCGGTGGAAAGACGGGAGAAGCTCCGGTTAGCGAAGTCCCTCATGCCGAGCTTTTCCAGCATTCCCAGGGCCATTTCCTCCTCGCTTCCGCGGACCTGGTCGTAGACGACCAGACTGCCCTCGGCTCCCGAGAGGACGACATCCAGTCCTGTCATGAACGACGGGATATCCGATGCAAGGTCCCCGTGGATCCAACCCACTCTCCTGCGCAATAGGTGCAGGTCCGTCCGTCCCAGGAGCTCTCCCAGCACCAGCATCCGCCCGCGCGAGGGAAAGCCGAACCCTGAGAGCAGCTGCATGAGGGAGGTCTTGCCGCTTCCGTTTCGGCCAAGCACGACCCACTTCTCTCCTCGCGCGGCCCTCCACGTAACGCCTCTCAGGATGGGCCGCCCGTCGATGTCGAGGGAGACATCCTCCAGGCGGAGGGCTTCTCTTCCGTTTCGATGGTCCACCGTCTTTCCCCGGGGCTCCTTGTCCTCTATACTATCGAAGCATGGCATCAGTGACCATCCGCTTCTACGAAGAGCTGAATGCCTTCCTCCCGCCGGAAAAACGCAAGCAATCCTTCGAGACCGATATCCCCCAGGGCTGCACTGCAAAGGCTTTGATCGAGGATCTTGGCGTGCCGCATACGGAGGTCGATCTGATCCTCGTCAACGGAGAGTCGGTGGATTTCGCGCATCGCCTCGTCCCGGGGGACATGATCAGCGTTTACCCGAAGTTCGAGTCATGGGACATCGGCCCCCTTTCGCGGGTGCGGCCCGCGCCCCTGCGCGAGGTCCTCTTCGCGCTGGACGTGCACCTGGGGCGCCTTGCCCGTCTCCTGCGGATGTTCGGTTTCGATTCGTTTTATCGGAACTTCATGGACGATGAGGAATTGGTCCGATTGGCACGAGTCGAGAAGCGGGTGATCCTCACTCGCGACCGTGGGCTCCTGAAGCGGCGCAGCGTGACGCATGGCTACCTTGTGCGTTCCCTCGTCCCGCGGGACCAAGTGAGCGAGGTCGTGCGCAGGTTCGACCTTTCCGCACTCGTAAGCCTGGGCATCCGATGCGTTCAGTGCAACGTGATCCTTGAGCGAGTGGCCAGGGAGGTCGTGGTTACCCGGCTTCCGCCAGCCGTGGCCCGCTATTATTCAGATTTCTCAACCTGCCCGCAGTGCAGGAGGATTTTCTGGCGCGGGTCTCACTGGCGGAGTATGGTTGAGCTGGCGACTTCGCTTCGGGAGCCTAGTCCTTGATGTTGTAGCGCCTCTTGAAGCGCTCCACGCGCCCGGCGGTGTCAACCAGGTGCTGCTTGCCCGTGAAGAAGGGGTGGCACTTCGAGCAGATTTCCACCTTGATGTCCTTCGCAGTGGACTTGGTCTGGATGACGTTGCCGCACGCGCATGTGATGGTTGTCACTTCGTACCTAGGATGTATGTCGGTCTTCATAATTGTTTCTCCCGTCTATGCGTCGGTTACAGACGACGTGTTCATCGATTTCAGGAAGGCCTCATTATTCTTGCTTTTCTTCATCCTGTCAATCAGCAGCTCGATGATCTCCGCGTCTTCCATGGGGTTGATGACTCGTCGGAGCACCCACATCTTCTGCAACTGCTCCTCGGTGAGAAGAAGTTCCTCTTTGCGGGTGCCGGATTTCTTAATGTTAATGGCCGGGAAGAGCCTGCGGTCCGAGAGCTTGCGGTCCAGGATGACCTCCATGTTGCCCGTCCCTTTGAACTCCTCGAAGATGACCTCGTCCATTCGGCTTCCCGTCTCCACGAGGGCCGTAGCGACAATAGTGAGGCTCCCCCCCTCCTCGATGTTGCGCGCGGCGCCGAAGAACCTCTTGGGCTTGTGAAGCGCATTGGAGTCGACGCCGCCTGAAAGGATTTTCCCCGAGGTGGGCACGGTCTGGTTGTACGCTCGGGCAAGGCGGGTGATGGAGTCCAGGAGGATCACCACGTCGCGCTTGTGCTCGACTAAGCGCTTGGCCTTCTCGATAACCATTTCAGCTACTTGCACGTGCCGTGTGGACTGCTCGTCGAAGGTGGAGGATACTACCTCCCCCTTGACGCTCCTTTGCATGTCGGTGACCTCTTCGGGGCGCTCGTCGATCAACAACACGATGACGAACGCTTCCGGGTGGTTAGCCGTGATGGCGTTCGCGATTTTCTGCATCAAGATGGTCTTTCCCGTTCGGGGCGGGGAGACGATGAGGCCGCGCTGACCTTTTCCGATGGGACAGAACAGGTTGATGATCCGGGTTGAGATCTCCTCTGTCACCGTCTCGAGGTTGAGCTTTTCATCCGGATACAGCGGCGTAAGGTTGTCAAACGGGATCCTGGTCTGAGCCACGAGGGGCGGGTCGAAGTTCACGGTCTCTACGCGCAGCATGGCGAAGAATCTCTCCCCTTCTTTGGGAGACCTGATCTGTCCCGCCACCGTGTCACCGGTCTTCAGGTTGAACAGGCGAATCTGCGACGGAGAAATGTAGATGTCATCAGGACCCGGAAGGTAACTGTAGTTGGGAGACCGCAGAAACCCGTACCCGTCAGGAAGTATTTCCAGCGCGCCGAAGGCGTAGATTGCTCCGCCCTTCTCCGTGTGGGCTTTCAGGATCTGGAAGATGATCTCCTGCTTCTTCATAGAGATGAGCGCTTCATGGTTCACACCCATCTTCGACGCGAGGCCGCGCAGATCCGGCATGCTCATCTGGCTCAGGTCGTTTATGTGAAGGCGATTGTCGCTTTGCGTGAAGACCCGGGCAGCCGCCTCCGAAGCAGCTCCTCCCACCACTCCGCCAGCGGTTGCAGGCGCCGAAGCCGCTGCATACGCGCTCCCGGACGCAGGCAGTCCAACGGGTTGTTGCGGCGCGGCCTCCCCCGGCGTGGCAACGGGACCCGAGGATGCCTCCATGCCCGCTTCGTCACCCAGAGAATCAGCCCTCTCATCCTCGCCCCGGTCAGGCTCCTTTATGAGCTCCACGCGAATCTTGCGGCGAGTTATGCGCCTCTTGGGCCGAGCTGCCTCGGATTGGTCCCCCCGATTCTGACCAGACCGGTTCTGCCCCTGCTCGTCGGCATCTCCGTTCAAGAGAGAGTCGTTGGTCAATGACACCTCCCCTGAGTGGTCCACCGGCTGCGGTTGCGTCTCGTTGTCGTGGTCATTCATTCCCATGTGGTGCTCCGTTTAGTTCCTGGCCCGTCGTGTCAAATGGAAACGCGATTTACTGATTAGGTTGCATGCAGGCCTTGAGTGGCTTTTGAAGACTCTTTACCGCTTAATATATTACCACTTTGTGCGGGTGTCAAGGAAGTCCCTGCCTACGAGCCTGGCCTCGGCAAAAAGCATGGCGGCAACGGCGGTCCTTCGTCGAATCATGTCGCGGGAGCCTGAAAAAACGAAAAGTCTGGCCTGGGTTTCACCATTTCGCAAAGTAACGGCAATCCACACCGTGCCGACCGGCTTATCCGCTGAACCGCCGTCCGGACCGGCGATTCCCGAGACCGCTATGCTGATCCCCGCCTCGGATCTGTACAACGCGCCCTGCGCCATGCTGGTGACGGCTTCCTCTGATACCGCGCCCGAGCTCGCCAGGATTCGTCCCTCCACGCCGATCATGCCTGTTTTCGCAGTGTTTGAGTATGAGACGTAGCCGCCCCAGTAGACGCGCGAGCTGCCGGCCAGATCCGTCATGTATTTCCCGATGAGGCCGCCAGTGCAGGATTCAGCGGTCACGAGCATGATCCCTCGACTAAGGAGCGCATCGCTCAAGAGCTGTGCCGGGCGCGCGTCACCCACTCTGATCCGCGTAGGGCCAAGGGAGGCCGCAAGCGACGCGAAACACGCCTCTCGTTCGACCGCAGTCCCTCCCCGGAGGCTGAAGGTAATGCGGTCCTCATCCACCCGCGTTCCCCAGCTGATCCCGCTCGGGCGCGCTGCACGCAGAGCCTCCTCGAGATTGGACTCCGGCACCATCAAGGCGGTGCCCCAGAGGATGTCCCGCGCCGAAGCGCTTCCGAACCTCGCCGCAAGGACGGGCACGACGCTCTGGCTGAACATGGGGCGAAGCTCGGATGGCGGTCCGGGGAGCGCGACCACGAGCGCGCCGCCGATTTGACCGTGAAAGCCAGGGGCAGTCCCGTTGGGGTTGGGAATCAGCGCAAAGCCGCGCGGAGCCTCGGCCTGCTTTCGATTCGTGTCGGAGATCCTCCGTCCTTTGAACCGTTCGACGATCGAGTCCCATACGTCCGGGTGGAACTCCAACGGGACCCCCGCAGCCTGCGCGACGATCTCCCGGGTGAGGTCGTCCGTCGTCGGGCCAAGACCTCCGGTGAGGATGACAAGGGTCGCCTCATGTGTCGCTTTCTCCAGCTCTTCGGTGAACTGACGGGGCCTGTCCGGAATTTGCACTCCGCGACACACCGTGAAGCCGAGTGAGGTGAGCTCGCTGGAGAGGTAGCGGATATGCGTGTCCTGAATGATCCCTTCGGTCAGCTCCGTTCCCACGGAGAGGACAATGGCGGCTTTTCCCTCACACACTCTGGGCAGATTTCTTGAGCTGTTCCACGGGTCCGGAGAAGATGTTGATGGCTTGCGGGTTCTTGATCATTTCGCACTTGCCCTCGAAAACAACGCCGTCCGCGATCTTCAGCTTTGCCGTTCGGATGTTGCCGTAGACTTTGCCGCTCGCGAGCATCTCCAGCTTCTCCGTTGCCTCGATGTTGCCGCGGACCGTGCCGCCCACCACGACCGAGCCGACGCGGATGTTCGCTGTGATGGACGCCCCTTGCTCGATGTACAGGAACCCCGAGGACACGATCTCCCCCGAGAAAGCTCCGTCGATCTTCAGTGAGTCGCGAAACCGCATTACGCCGTTAAACTCGGTCTCACGTCCCAGTGTGGTGCTAATCCGCTCGCTTGCCTTGTGGTCTTCGTTTTTCGCCATAGCTCTTCATTTCGTCGTCATGACCTCTACGCCGTCCCAGTCCTCAGGCGGCGGGTTTTTTGCGTAATACTCGCAGCGGGTGAAATAGACCTTCGACGGTCCGTCATCCGGGCAGGCCGTGAGCGCGCGCGCAAATACTTCGCGCGCTTCGGCGAACTTCATGAGCTTGTAGAGCTTCCTGCCTTCGGCAAAGAGGTCGATTGCCTGTTTCTTGTCATCTGCAATCAAGCATCATCCTCCTCAGCTGATTTCCCCGGTTCCTCGGCGCGCACACGAAGGTTCTTGCGGAGCTTCTTCTCCAGGTCTCCCAGGGACAGGTCCCCTTGCTTGAGCCTCTCTCCCTTGCCCTTCAGCTCTGCCACTTCCTCTTCGAGGCCGCTGAGGCTCGCCAGGATCTCCCGCCCTTCCTTGCGAAGCATGCCTAAGAGGTTCTGGACCTCGGCGCTGTCCCTCCCATCAAGCTTCTCCGCCAGCGCCAGAAGCTCCGCGATGGGCTTCCTAATGTGCTGCGTAAAGAACATCAGCGAGTTGTTGAGGGACTCCACCACGGCGATGCGCTTTTCCCGGCGCAGGAGCTGGCGGGAGAGTTCGCGGCTCCTGAGCACCGCGCGAATTCTTGCAAGGACCTCTGAGAAGTTAAACGGCTTGGTGATATAGTCGTCCACGCCCTGTTCGAATCCCTCGATCCTGTCCTTGACCTCGTTCATTGCCGAAAACATGATGATGGGCGTGTTACGGTAGCGGCGGTACTCGGGGTCGTGCTTGAGCGTTCGCGTGACTTCCCAGCCGGAAAGTTTCGGCATAACGTTGTCCAGGATGATGAGGTCCGGATTGCACGCCTGAACCTTCTCCAGGGCTTCCTCCCCGTCAACGGCCTTCTCGATCTGGAAACCCAGCTTGCTCAACATGACGTCGAAAAACTCGAGGTTGATCGGTTCGTCGTCGACAATGAGGATTCTGCCCCTCAGCTTCATGCCTTCCTCGCCTTGTTTGATTGTGCTCTACAACGTGACTGCTGTCAACGGTTGCTCTTGATACGATCGTGCGGTGTCTTGCTGTGGCGATCGCGGGCCCGGTCGGAGGCCAGCTTCCGACGCGCGAAGGCCCTTCCGATGCCGAAGGCAAGGGTCGCGGCGCTCAGAACCAGAAGCAGCCAGGGGAACCAGTCCCCCCACGCTGTGTAAAGCGTCGTTGTGCCGGTGTAAACGGGCACCTCGCCAATCAGGTAGCCTTCGGTGAATGGGGCGAGAGTCTCCCGGATCCGTCCGTTGGGATCGATGATGACGGTCATGCCGCCATTGGTCGATCTCACCACCGAGCGGCGGTTCTCCACGGCGCGGAACACCGCCATGGCCATGTGTTGCATAGCGCAAGGCACGGAGAAAGACCATGCGTCGTTGGTCATGTTGACGAGAACCTGGGCGCCGTGGCGGATGAACCCCCGGCAGAGGTAACCGAAAGTATCCTCGAAGCAAATGGGCGTGGAGAAGCGCACCCGGTCAGCCTCGAATACTGTGTACTCCCTGCCCTGCTCCCAGAAGTGGGTGTCCGCGTTCACGAGCCAATCGTAGATCCCGGGCAACTGCTTTTTAAAAGGGAAGGACTCCGTGAACGGCACAAGGTGAAGCTTGCGGTATGTGTCGACAATGCGACCCTTGTCGAAAAGGATGGCGGCATTATAGTCAACGCGGACTTCCTTGTCCTCCGCCACGCGCTGCAGCTCACCATCGTCGTTTCCTACCACGTACGGGACGGTCTGCGTGTCGAGGAAAGCCCGCAGCTCCTGAACCAGCCCGTACGTTTCGTTGTCGGGCCGGTAGCGGGTGTGCCAGTCGATGGCCGGTACAAACGAGGTTTCCGACCAGATCACGATCTGCGGGTTTTCCGTGATGGCCTTTCTGCTCTGCCTGAGGAGAACGTCGAGTGACTGCCGATATGCGTCGTACCCTCCCCTCCACGGGTCGACGTTCTGCTGGACGAGAGCGACTTTCCACTGGCGCGATCTCACGGTGTCCACCTGTGCAAAGAGCCCGTAGAGCACCATCGCGGTGAACACTGCGGCATAAAGCGCCACCGGCCCGATCCAGGATTTCCACGAGCTTCTGAAACTCCGCAGGCCGCGGGAAAAGGCGTTACCGATGAGTGCTGAAGGGCACACGACCATGAAGGATACGCCCCATACGCCCACGGTATCCGCGATCTGAATAAAAGGAATGAATGGATACTGCGAGTAGCCCATGTTCCCATAGGAATACGCGAGGAAACTGTTGGACTTCAGGAAGTACTCGTAGCAAACCCAGAGCGCGGATTGGAGGATGAAACCGTAGGAGGGCGTTCGCGCCGAACGGCTCCTCCCATATGGGAAGAGACTGTCCGCAAGTTTGAGCGCCGGCAGGACGAGGAGAAAATAGGCCGCGTAGATAGGAGGGACTACGACTAGGGTGAGGGGGTGGAAACTTCCCAGCCAGTAGTTGAAGAGCACGTAGGAGAGATATCCGAAAAACAGGCCGTAGAAAGGGGCGGCGCCCCAGCTCGCACGATGAACAGCAGCGAACAGGGGCGCGAGGCAAAGGAAGCCCAGCGGAAACCAGCCACTGTTCGAGAGGAAGCTTGGAAAGGAGAGTGAGAACAGAAAGGCCGAAAGGACCAGCAGCCCCAGGTCGATGAAGACCTTCCGAAACGATTGCTTCGGGACGTCTTGGATCACGCTAACCCGCACCGCGCGCACCGCGGTCTCCAGCAGACATGGATGCCACCCAAAGACGCTCCCAGGCCCGACAGACGCCTAACTCCTCAGGTCCCAGACTTTTTGTTTCAGCTCCCGACCGGGCCGGAAATGAGCCACCCCATGGTCCCGGATGACCACCGAGTCCCCCGTCTTCGGGTTTCTTGCCTTGCGCCCTTTACGAGTACGAATCTCGAAAGTCCCCAGGCCCCGCAACTCAATGATGCGGTCAGCGAGCAAACCGGATTTGATCTGGTCGAAGAACAGATCTATGATCCGATGGATATTTTTCTTGCTCGCCTTGACCTGTGGGTAGATATTCTCGACTATTTCGGCCTTGGAGAGCTTTTCCCTGGCCACGATTGGATCGTCTTCTTTAGGCGTTCAGGCTGCCCAGAAGGTGGTGCATCCGCGATTTCTTGCGGGCAGCTGTATTGCGGTGATAGATACCTTTCGATACCGCCTTGTCGAGGAATGAAGAAAGCTCCGTCAACTTCTTCTGCGCCTCTTCCTTCTTCTTGCCATCGACGAGCTCGACAAAGTCCTTCACGAGAGTCTTTGCCCTGCTCTTGATCATCTTGTTCCTCAGGCGTCGCTTTTCGCTCTGCCTCTGGTTTTTTTCCGCCGAGAGATTCCTGGACAAGTAACGTCACCTCCACGCGATTGCAAGTGTTTCGCTCGCAACAAGTTGTGAAACTATCGGAAGCGCCTGTATATGTCAAGGGGTGAAACGCCACGGTGGAGTACGCACCGTGCCCTTTGTCAATGGCTCGCCTTTGTTATATCGTAAATATGTCGAGTATGAGGAGGCATTGGCGTGGCGACCGTCCCGAAGGTTTATGATTTTCCCATGGCCCAGGTCGAGGACAAGCTGGTTTCGTTCCTGAAGACCCGCCGCGGCGAATCCACCGTGGCCGACATGATCTCAGGGACCGGCCTGCCGAAATATCAGGTTGAGCAGACCGCGAAAGTCGTCCTGGACGAATACGCCGGGCGGTTGAAAGTTACCGAGTCCGGGGAGCTTCTGTACTATTTCCCGGGTGGGATGCGTAGCACGGTCCACGGCTTCAGGCCGGGCCTGCGGAGGTTCTGGAAAAGCTTCGCCCGGGGGTCGGTGAAGGTATTTTCTTTCCTTTTCAAGATATGGATCGTTGCAATGCTGATCGGCTACTTCGTCGTGTTCGTAGCCATCGGGGTCCTTGCAATCGTCGCGTCTGTTGCGGCGAGCGCTGCCGGCAGAGGCGGGCGCGGCGACCGCCGCGGAGGGGGCGGGGGTGGTTTCGGCGGGATGTATCTCGCCATGCAGCTCCTGGACCTCATCCTGCGGATGTGGTTCTGGTCGTCCATCCTCGGGATGAACGAACGCCAGCGAAGGCCGCGGGAAGGACGTGCCTTTTACAAGTCGGTCTTCGGTTTCGTCTTTGGAGACGAGGACCCCAACAAGGGCTGGGAGGAGCGCGAGAGGAAGCACACCATCTCCTACATCCAGGGCCACAAGGGAGTGATCACACTCGAAGAGTTGATGGGCATTACGGGCCGCGAGAGTGACGACGCAAACGCGTTGATGAACAGGCTCCTCCTTGAATACGAGGGTGAGCCAGGAGTCACAGAGAACGGGACTTTGATTTACACATTCCGCGAGCTGATGAGGACTTCACACGACGCGAAGGACCGGGGGACCATTCAGCTTCAGGCCGGGCCCACAAGGCGCCCCGCGCCTTTCTCAGCGAACAAAAGAAGGACGAACGGCTGGATCATATTCTTCAACACGTTCAACCTTCTCTTCGGCACGTACTTCCTGACCATTGGCCTCACGCAGGGGGTGGCGGCCCTAGCAAAGAACGGGCCCTTTCTGTACTCCTTCACGGGCGACCTGCTCCTGAAAGCTGGCATTAATCCCGTCGGGGTCCTGGAGATCGGGCTCGGCGTCGTTCCGGTGCTGTTCTCCATCGCCTTTTTCCTAGTTCCTTTTTTCCGCCAGCTCAAGCTTGCACGGCAGAATGAGGCAATACGACAGGAAGCGCTGCGCAAGGAGATCCTGGGTCAGATCATTTCCTCCCCGGCGCACGTAGACGCCCGCAACGTGCGGCCGTTGGGCTCAGACCTTGATCCAAAGAACTTTGCAAAAGTCTCGCGCCGGATTCTGGAGCGCATTGCGGCGCAACTCAAGGCGGAGCCAGTGGTCCAGGAAGGCACAAACGAGTTCGCATACACTTTTCCCGAGTTGAAGCGCGAGCTGACGGATCTTGCAGAATACCGCAGCAGTGTGGACGTCAGCAGATATGACGTGGGAAAGACCGTGTTCGATTCAGGCACATAGTCTATCGGTCCGGCTCGTCAGTCTGCCGGCCAGGCCGCGAGTCCGCTGGGCCTGCCCAGAGATCGGATTCGAGCCGCTTCCAGCCCGGTTCTGTCACCTCTGCTTTGAATCGCCTCCACCCGCGGCGTACCCTTCGCTCCGTTTCAGGCCACGCCTTGATCCCCGAGGTGGCGTCCGGTGCCTCCACACAGCAAGCACCCACGGCAACGGCAAACGTGAGCGCGTCTTCCGGACTGAGGGCCTTGGAGACGGAAGCGAGAAATCCAGCGATAGTTGCATCTCCCGCGCCTGTCGTTCCTCCCACCGAGGGCACCTGGAACACCGGCGTGTACAGCTCGCGGCCGCACCAGACAGAGAGGCCGGCCAACCCCTTCGGGCCGGTCCTCAGGTACGCCCCCCGGTCCCCCATCTTGATGAGCACGACTGAGACGCCGGCAGATATCGCCTGCCCTGCGAGAAGTCCTACATCCCGCAGGGTTATATCCTGGACAATGGCATCCCCTCCCTTGCCAGCTGACAGTCTGTCAAAGAGAGGCCGGTTCCCCATGAAAAGGAACTCTTCGATGCTGGGAACGAAAATGTCGACTGCCGGGAACACGCACCTGAGAAATGCACCCCAGTCGACCCTGCCTGAGGGGCTGCTCGGGTCGGGTAGGCTCATGTCCAGAGAAGTGAGCAGCCCGCCCGCGTTTGCACGCCTGAGCAGGCGTCGCAAAGATTCTCCTCCGTCGGACCAGATCCCCTTCATCAGCGGCGGATATCCGAAATGGAAAATCGACGCGCCCTCGAATACGGAGTCCGGTACGTCGGTTTCCGTAAACGTGTCGTTCGCACCGGGGCAGTGGAAAAAAACGCGGTCGATGCCGGGCGGATTGATCACGATGGTATAGGAAGTCGTCTCACCCTCCACGGCGGTGATGCTATGCGAAAGGTCCGCGGCTGCGCTTGCTATCTTTCGGGCGACAATGTCGCCGAACGGGTCATTACCGACCTTGGCAACCAGCCGTACAGGAAGCCCGAGCTTGTGCAGGCTCAAGCCTACGTTGGATACGGTGCCCCCGGTCGCGGTCAAGGCGGCGTCGACGATAGAGAGGCGGCCTGGCCGGAAGTAATCTTGCCCCGCGCCGGGGGGAAACCTCGGTATGATATCGAGGCAGATATGACCGCAAACCACGATGCGCTTTTTGCCTTCGGAAGCCATGGACCGAATTGTCGCGGAAAATGTGCGGCGGTTCAAGGAGACTGGCGGGAAGAGGAAAGGAAATAACGGCACGACCGGGAGAGCGGACAGTCGGAGCAGTCCGGTTTGGAACGGCAGTGACGCTTCGCGTGCTCGACAATTAGCGCGTGCAACTCGTTGAACAGCTCCGTGTTTCGGGGCAGGCGGCGGTGGAACGCCTCCTGGATCTCATCATAGCTTTCGCTTCCGTCGAAAGCGCCCAGCCGCGTGAAAATCCTTCGCGTGTAGGCGTCCACCACGAACACCGCGCGGGCGAACGCGTACAGCAGGATCGAGTCAGCTGTCTCCCTCCCGATCCCCCACAGCTCCAGGAGCTGCTCGCGCGAAGGAGCGGACCGTTGCTCGAGCGCTCCCGGACGCGAGAATACCTTTGCCACAATTTTGAGCTTCTTTGCCTTCTGGTTGAAATAGCCTGAGCTGCGGATGGAGCGCGCCAAGCGGCTGCACGAGGTCCGCAGGAAGTCCTCCGGCAGCTCAAATCCGGCAGCCGAAAGCTTTCTTAGAGTCATCTCCACGTTCGTCCATGCGGTGTTCTGGGTCAGGATGGAACCGAGGATGATCTCGAACCTGTCCCGCCCGGTGCGCGGCCAGCGATAATTGCCAGGGTGATAACCGCGGGAATCGAAGCCCCGCTTTCCCGACATGCTGGGCAGCGGCCACCAACCCTGCGGTCCGTAGGCTTTGAGCAGGCGCGAGTGCACGGAGGGGAAAGAAAGCCGGGCAAGCTTCACCCGCGGCCGCGCCTTCGCGCGCTCACCGCTGACGCCATGGCTATGCCGATCAAAAGAAGCGCCATGGCCCCGGGAAACCAGTCGCCGAATATCGTGTAGACGGTGAAGCCCCCGTCGGGGATAGGGAGGTCGGCAACGAGAAAGCTCGGCTCGTAGAGCGGACAGCGCGCGGTGATCCGCCCCAGGGTGTCCACGACGCAGGTGAGGCCGGAGGCGGATGCGCGAGCAAGAGGCCGCCTATTCTCCACGGCGCGAAAAATGGCGTTGGCCGCGTGCTGCATGGCCTCCGCGTTGGTTTGGGACCAGTAGTCGTTGGACAGATTGAGAATGACCTGGGCTCCTTCCGTGACGAAACGCCGTACGTCGTTGGGAAACGAGTCCTCGAAGCAGATGGGCGTGCAAAAGGCAAAAAGCGGATGACGGAAAACAACCCTTCGGTCGCCGGGCTCCCAGAGGTATGCGTCGAAACTCAGCAGGAACTGGTAGAGCCCGGGAAGCTGCTTCTTGAACGGGAAGTATTCCGTGAAAGGAACGAGATGGATCTTGTGATAGGTTTCCGCACGTTGCCCGGCGGGAGAAAACAACACGGCGCCGTTGTAGTCCAGCCTTTCCTCGGCGCCGTTTATAGTCCTGAGCTGGTAGTCGTCGTTTCCCGTCAGAAGCCATGTTCGGATACCCCGCTGATAGGCAAGGAAGTCGCTTACGAGCGCCGCGAGCGGGAACTTCGAAGGATCTTCCTTGCTCCACCTTCTGATGTTGGGCACGAAAGCCGTCTCGGACCAGGCAACGAGGTCGGGTTTGCTGACAAGCGCTTGGGCCGTCAGGCCCTTGAGCGTCTCGAAGGTCTGACCGTAGTCTTCCTTGCGCGGGTCCGCGTCCTGCTGCACGAGAGCAACGCGAACCGTGCGTCCTCCGGCTCGTGAGGCCGCGGCTGCCCCGCGGATCTGCAGCCCACCCCAAACCAGCGAAGCGGCCAGGACGGCGCCAAGGGCAACGGCGGGCACAACGCTCCTTCGGGATCCGCGAATCCACCCTGAGGCGTACCACGCGATCACGCTATTGGCCAGCGTGACCACGAACGTCACCCCCCAGACGCCCGCCATCGAGGCAACCTGTATGATCGGGATCACCGAATACTGCGAGGCGCCGAGCATGCCCCAGGGGTATCCCAAGAAACCCTGGGATCGTATCCAGTCGAAAACTGTCCAAGCCGCCGGAAAGACGAGCCAGCCCACAGCGTTGCTCCAGCCCCGGCTCGCGTTGCGGGTCAAGCGAAGCAACGCAAGGGAAATCGCCATGAACGGAACGTATTCCAGCAGCAATACCACTGTGACGAACTGCAGCGTCAGGAGGTTGAACGTCCCAAGCCAGAAGTTCGACATCATGGTCTGAATGATCCCCGCAAGAGTTCCGTAGAAGATCCCCTGCGCCAACCCAACGTTCTCCAGCACAACGAACAGCGGCACGAGGCACACCCAGGCGAGGACGGGAATGCCGCCCGTGCGAACGAACGAAGGCTCCGAGAGGGCGTAGAGGATCCCCGACACGATTGCCGCCGGCAGCGCCCACGCCTCGACCCGAGCCACCGAGGTGCGCACCCTGAAATACCACACGGCCGCCGCGTCCACCGTCAGAAGCGGAAGGTAACGCAAGTGCGCGGAAAGGCGTTCCTTCGAGCTGTTAGGGGCAAGACGGAGGTTGCCGTGGGTTGCCATGAAACGCTGGACGTAGTCCATGTTCGCGTTAGTCGCGTAGATGAAAGAGAAGAGAAAGACAACGGCTGAAAGAGCGAAAAGAAGCTCCGGAGCGCGAAAAAAAAGAAACGGGGCTTGCTCGGTGGTTACTCCACGACGCAGCGAAACCGCGATAGCGGTGGCTGTCAGCGCGTGAAGCAGAAGCAGAAAGGCGTACACATATTCCGCCGTTGACATTTCGATGTCTTCAACTCAGAACGACGCGGCAATACCTCTTCTTACCGGCCCGAAGGAGAATGACGCCGTCCTCTGCCGCCTCCGATGATAGGATAGCGCCGACGTCGGTCACGTTCTTTCGGCTCACGTAGGCGCCGCCCTGAGACACCAGCCGGCGGGCGTCGCTTTTGGTGGCGCACAAACCTGCGCGCACGAAAAGATCAACAATGGGAATCCCTTTCTCGATCTCGGCGCGCGCAAAGGAGACGGAAGGCACCCCCGACATGACGGCTCCATTCCCAGTCTGGAAGGCCGCGCGGGATGATTCCGCGGCTTCCTGGGCCGCCACTGCCCCGTGGACGAGGGAGGTTGTCTCCAACGCCAGCGTCCTCTTAGCATCATTGATCCCCTGGTCCTTGACTGCGCACATCTTCCTGATTTCCGTCGCCGGCAGAAACGTGAAGCGGAGCAGGAATTGCTCCACGTCCGCGTCAGGAACATTCACCCAGAACTGGAAAAACTCATAGGGGCTTACCAACGAAGGGTCCAGGAAGAGGGCACCGCCCTCCGATTTTCCCATCTTCTTTCCATCCGACCTCGTCACAAGGGGCGACGTGAGAGCAAACGCCTCCACACCTTCCACCCGTCGGATGAGGTCCATGCCCGCGACGATATTGCCCCACTGATCATCTCCGCCCATTTGCAGCCGGCAACCGTAACGCTGGCAGAGCACGAGGTAATCGTAGGATTGCAAGAGCTGGTAGTTGAACTCGATGAACGACAATCCCGTCTCCAACCGCATCTTGTACGTTTCAAAAGAAAGCATCCGATTGACGGAAAAATGCACGCCGATCTCGCGGAGAAAGTCGATGTAGTTCAACGGCGCAAGCCACTGCGCGTTGTCCAGCATGAGCGCCTTGCCGTCGCTGAAGTCCAAGAACCTTCCAATCTGCTTCCGGAAAAGCTCCGAGTTCGCCTTGATGGTCTCCACGGGAAGGATCCGGCGCATCTCCGTCTTCCCGGACGGATCACCAATGCGGGAGGTGCCTCCTCCCACGAGCGCGATGGGTCTGTGGCCAACCCGCTGGAGATGCGCCATGGCCATGAGCTGCTGCATGTGGCCGGCGTGGAGGCTGGCCGCGGTGGGATCAAACCCGATGTAGAACGTGACCTTCTCTGAATCCAGAAGCTTCCGGAGGCTTTCCTCGTTGGAACACTGACTGACGAAGCCGCGTTCCCTGAGAGTATCGAAAACCCCGCTCACGTCTGCTTTCCCCCATTTGTCCCGCTGGAAGCTCGTTTGTACTCCTTTATCGACTTTCGAATGGTGGGACCGACCTCCGCCATCTTTACGCGAACCTGTTCCATGGAGTCGCGGAACCTGATGGTGACGGTCTGGTCTTCCTTGGTCTGGTAATCCACGGTCACACAGAACGGTGTTCCCACCTCGTCCTGACGGCGGTAGCGTCTGCCTATTGCGCCGCTTTCGTCGTAGAACGTGCGGAACTCCTCGCACAGCTCGTCGGAAAGCTTATGGGCGATCTCCGCAAGACCGTCCTTTTTCACCAAGGGGAACACGCCGACCGTCGTCGGGGCGATGCGGGGATGAAAACGCATGACGACCCGCTTCTCCCCTTCCACCACTTCCTCGTCGTAGGCGTCAGCCAGGACGACGAGGACCGTCCGCGTGAGCCCCGCAGAGGTCTCGATGATGTACGGGATGTAGCGTTCGTGCGACACCTCGTCGAGATAGGAAAGGTCCTTGCCGGAGTACTCGGTATGGCGTTTCAGGTCGTAGTCTGTGCGGTTGTGGATGCCTTCGAGCTCTTTCCACCCAAAGGGGAACTCGTACTGGATGTCGAAGGCGAGCTTCGCGTAGTGGGCCAGCTCGTCCGGTCCGTGCTGATGAAAGCGCAGCTTTTCCGGCCTGATACCCAGGTCGATGTAGTACTGGAGCCGCTTGCCCCTCCAATGCTCGAACCACTTCGCATCCTCCGAGGGATGAATGAAGAACTGCATCTCCATCTGCTCGAACTCGCACGTTCGGAAGATGAAGTTCTTCGTGGTGATCTCGTTTCGGAACGCCTTTCCCACCTGGGCGATCCCGAAAGGTATCTTCACGCGCCCGGTCTGCAGGACGTTCTTGTAATTGACGTAGATACCTTGCGCGGTCTCGGGCCGCAGGTAGATAAGCCCGCCTGCGTCCTCCACCGGTCCCATATGTGTCGTGAACATGAGGTTGAACTTGCGCGCCTCGGTGAGCTGGTTGGCGCCGCAGTCCGGGCACTTGTGCGTCTTCATGTTCTCTTCGGGAATCTGATCAGCTCGGAAGCGGTGCTTGCAGTTCTTACAATCGATGAGCGGGTCGGTGAAGTTCTCCACGTGACCCGAAGCCTCCCAGACGCGCGGGTGCATCATGATGGCAGCGTCCAGCCCGACAATGTTGTCATTCAGCTGCGTCATCTCCCGCCACCAGAACTCCTGGATGCGCTTCTTCAGCTCCACTCCCATGGGACCGTAGTCCCACGCGGAGGCAAGACCCCCGTAGATTTCGCTGGACGGAAAGATGAACCCTCGACGCTTGGTGAGGGAGACGAGCGTATCCATTGTGACCGCTTCCGCGCGTACGTCAGACTTTTCCGGCATTCTTCAGCTCCTTCCGACACTCTTTGCAAGAATCTGGATTGCCCGCGCAATGCGGGCTCGGGCGCGCTCCACTCCCATGGCTGCTATGCTTCCCAAAAGCGGCGGAGAGACTTTTGAGCCCGTGACGGCAATTCGGACAGGCATGAGCAGGTCTCCCAGCTTCATGTCCAGCTCCTCCGCAAGCGCGCGCAACTTCGCCTCCGCCTCTTCACCCATGTCGGGGAGCCGCCCCAAAAGGTCGTCAACCCTATGCAGCGCCTCCAGCGCTTTCGCAGGCTCCGTCTTTTTCGGAATAAGCGCCTCAAAGGCCGGCGGCGCGGGGTCCTCGAAGAAGAAGCGCACCATCTCCGGAACCTCAGAGAGGAGCTTCACCCGTTCCTGGATGAGCGGAACGATCTTTCGCAGCAGCTCGGCCTCCGCCGTGAAGCCAGCCTCTGCGAGCACCGGCTCGATCAGGTCGGCCAGATGCTCCGGAGTCTGCTTTCGCATATAGCTGCCGTTGAACCAGTCTAGCTTCTGGTAGTCGAACACAGCCGGAGACTTGTTGATCTTTTCCAGGCTGAAAAGCTTCTCAAGCTCCCCGAGGCTGAAGAACTCCCGGGAATCGTCGTACGACCATCCCACGAGAGCGATGTAGTTCACAAGCGCGTCCGGAAGGTAACCGAGGCGCCTGAAATCCCTCACGCTAGTTGCGCCGTGGCGCTTGGAAAGCTTCTGGCCGTCCTTGCCCATGACCATGGGGAGATGGCAGAGCTTCGGCGGCTCCCAGCCAAAGGCCCTGTAGAGGATCACGTGAAGCGGCGCAGAGGGAAGCCACTCCTGCGCACGCATGATATGCGTGATCCCCATCAGATGGTCATCCACGACGTTCGCCATGTGATAGGTTGGGAAACCGTCCGACTTGATCAGGACAGGATCCGGGTTGATGTCCGCGTTCTCCACGGTGATGTCGCCTAGGAGCGTGTCCGTGAAGCTCGTAGCGCCCTCCAAAGGGACCTTGAGCCTGATGACGGAGGAAACGCCGGAGGCTTCGAGCCGGCCGCGCTCAGCGTCGCGCAGGGCGCGACAGTGCCGATCATATCCTTGCCCCGACTTCGATGAGGCCTGCTCCTCACGCAGCTTCGCCAGCCGCTCGGACGTGCAATAGCAACGGTACGCCCGCCCTTTCTCCACCAGCTCGGCCGCGCGCTCCGCGTACTGAGGGAGCCGCTGAGACTGAAAGTATGGTTGGCAGGGACCGCCCACGTCCGGACCTTCGTCCCAGTGGAACCCTAACCATTCGAACGTGTCGTATATGTCCTTTACCGCTTCCTCAGTGTACCTCTCGCGGTCGGTGTCCTCGATACGCAGGATAAACCTCCCGCCCTGGGAACGGGCGAAGAGGTAGTTGTACAGCGCGGTACGCACACCCCCGATGTGCTGGAATCCCGTCGGGGACGGCGCGTAACGCACTCTGACACTCACGAAGAAGCCTCCTCTTGCTGGCAGCCCGCCTGCGGTTGATCAGGCTCCGTTGGGAAATCGATGGCGGCTGGCGGCGTTTGACGCATTATAGTAACGCTGGCTCCGGGGGTCAACGAGCGCGCATCGGAATGCGCCCGGGCAAATCGCGGATGCTGTCAGCGGAGCTTGTCCAGCGCTTCCCGGACGATCCCGGGCGTGAGCAGCTCCGGCAGCAGGACGGGTGACGCCGAGCCCCGAGGGTACAGCGCGTACACCGGTACGCCTGCCCGCCCGAAGGTCGCAAGCGTCCTGGCTATTGCGTCGCTGCGGTCCGTCCAATCCGCCTGGAGCGTTGCGACACCGGCCTGGCGGAAGGCGCGCGTGATTGCCGGGCTGTGCAGGGCCACACGTTCGTTCACCTGGCAGGTGAGGCACCACTTTGCAGTGAAGTCCACAAACACCGGAGTGCCGGCGGCTTGCAGCTCGGCGACCCGTTGGGGGCTCCAACTCTCCCACGCAGCCGTGGCATCAGCACCGCCTGCGGCGCGTATCGCTCCCCGCGCGTCTATGGAAGTTGGAGCGCTCCCCGATGTCACCGCAGAAAATGCAGTCCCGCCCAGAACAAGCACCGCCGCGAGGCTCGCCGAGATGAGGCGGGATCGCAGGCTTCGGTCAAGACCGCCCCATCGGCCGTAGATCCATGCGCCAAGGCCCGTCAGGAGAAGCGCGCAGAGCAGCGTCATCAGCGCCGGGAACCCCGCCAGGGTCTCGAGCACGTACAGCATCCAGATCATTGCGCCCAGCATCGGAAAAGCGAGGATCTGACGGAGGGTGACCATCCACCGTCCGGGCTTCGGGATCCGAGGTGCGAGCCCCGGAATGGCGGACAGGAGCACGTACGGCGCAGCAAGCCCGGCCGCAAGCGCCGTGAAGACGCCGAAGCCGACTGCGGGGGGCTTAGTGAGCGCATACCCCAAGGCGCCGCCCATAAATGGCGCGGTGCATGGGGTTGCCACCGCCGTTGCCAGAAGGCCGCTGAGGAAGGCCCCTGCCCCGCCGCCGGCCGAGGGCGCGGCCACGCGGATGGGGAGTCGAAGCTCGAACACGTCAAGCAGGCTCAAGGCGATCAGAAAGAAAAGGGAAGCGGTCACCGCAACGACGGCGGGGCTCTGGAACTGGAAGCCCCATCCCACAAGCTGGCCGCCCGCGCGCAGCCCAACGAGGATACCGGCGATGGCCCAGAAGGAAACGAGTACACCGGCAGCGAACAGGAGCCCGTGCCGAAACGCGCTTCCACCGCTTTCGCGCGAGGTGCGCACGAACGAAAGGACCTTGAGCGAGACGACCGGGAGCACGCATGGCATGAGGTTCAAGATGAGCCCGCCCAGGAAAGCCAGCGCGAGTGCGATCAGGAAGGATCCCGTACCTCCGCTCGGCGCACCGCTCGGAGGCGTCACTGCGGCGACGCCTTCGACCGGCGTGTCGACGGCAAAGCCGCGCACCCCCATCCAATCCTGGGCCACGAGCACTCCGCGGACCCTGCGCGCATCCGGTTGCTTCGGCCCCGCAGCCATTTCGACAGTCAGGGAGGATGCGGCCACCCGTGCGTTCTGGGCGGCGCCTTCGGCAAGGATACCGGCATCAGATGGGACGAAGTATATGGTGGCCGCGGGAGCGACGGAAAGACCGTCGGCGCGAAGCACCATTCGGTTCCCTTGTATCGAAGAGCTGAACTGCGCCCCGGGGACGGCCGCGGGAAGAGCGGAAGCCGCATCTTTCAAGAGCAGCGCCGAACGCGTGTCGACAATCGGGGTGCCCGACCCGACTGGGAGGGAAAGTGAAAGGTCCGTCTCTCCGGGGGTGCATTCGACCCTGCAGGCTAGCCAGCCGACATGCGCGTGGAAGGTGACATTCCCCAGTGGCACGCTTGTCGGCGGGGTCATCCTGGTCAGAAGCGATACGTCACCTTCATAACCATAGGATGCAAGTCCCTGCGAAATGAATCGCTGCGGAACGGGCCACATGATTTCGCTTGCGTGGAAGCCTTCGGGAAGTTCCCATGCAATGGTAGTCGGCAGTCCCGTATCGCCTGGATTCCTCCAGTAGATATGCCACCCTGGGACTATCCTGAACGTGATAGCCACCAGAAACGGCGTTCCCGGGCGGACAGACGTATTTTCAGCGGCAAGACTGGCTTTCACAGGTCCAACTGCCGAGGACTCCGCTGCCACAAGCATTGGGACAAGCAAAGCAGTAAGATAAATTACGAGCCTAACGCCTTTCATCGGTGCACGTTTTTCGCCGGTGCCTGTTGATAAATCATTACAATAACAATAATATAATTATGAAAAGGTCAAAGACAGATGAGGATCACGACAAAAGGGAGATACGGCCTGCGGGCTGTCATCAACCTTGCGATGGCGCACCATAACCGCCCCATTTCGATCAGCTCAATCGCCACAGAAGAGAAAGTTTCCTCCGAGTTCCTGGAGCAGATTTTCTTCAAATTGAAAAAGGCGGGCCTGATCCGCTCCATCAGGGGGCCCGGGGGTGGGTTCGTTCTCAACAAGAAGCCGGGGGAAATCTCCGTTGCCAACATCCTCGCGGCGGTCGGTGAAACCCATGGCCTCACTCCATGCACGCTTCGCCGTAAGACGCTTTGCGAGAGGCCTGAGCCGTGCCCGGCGCATGAGATATGGACCGGGCTGCAGAAAACTATGGAAGACTACCTCTCCAGCGTGACGTTGAAGGACATCATGGAAAAGAACGGCAAAAAGTATTATGCGAGGCTTGGGTCCGGCGCGGATTTCTGCATCTAATCAATCATCCGCCCTTGACATTTCGTAGTATTCGCGCGTAAAGATCCTTCCCCAGCCCCAGCTCATAAGCCAGGTCGAACGTCGAGTAGCGTGAGCGCAGTAGGCGCACATTACGGCACGGGAGGAGACACTGCTCCGTGCTGATGCCTAGCTCCTGATGGGAGAAGGGGTAGTCCAGAGACCCTAGCAGCTCGACGGCCGCCGATAGCTCATCCAGGAGAGGAATGGCAAGTTCGAGAATCGAGCGCCTAGAGGCCTCGAATCTCGACAGCCGATCGGAGAGGATTTTACTGTCGAACTTTCTCAAGCCCATCTCCATACGAACTTTCTCGGCGTAAGGCTTGAGTCCCGGCTCCATGCTCGTTTCCCAAGGTGGCTCGGTGTCGAACTGTCGAAGACGCCCGGCGGCATCCGGACTATAGTTCTCGAGGGACCTGTAGAACTCTTTGTATCCTTGGAGAACGATCCTGCTCGCCACGCCCACGAGGATACCGTGGAGATCCAGCCGTTCCACAGGAACGGCATCCGAGACTTCCCAGAAGTGAGCCACGGTGTGCTCGGCCGAAGCGGCCGGGCGCGAGCCACCGAGCGCCTGCATGGCAAAGCCCGAGGTGAGCACGGCATCCGTCATAGCGCGGGCAGCTTCCCGAGGGTCATCCTTTAGGTGGCGCGCCGCCGAAAGGGCGAGCCTCGCTGACTCGATGGCGGCGCCCGCGATGATCGGACAGTAGTGTTCCCCCGTCATGATCCGGGACAGATTCCAGTCCAGGTATGCGATGAACTTGGCCAAAAGGTCCCCAAGGCCCGCGAGGATCATGATCTGGGGCGCTTTCTCGATCACGGCGAGGTCGCAGACAATGGTCTGCGACACTGCCGCGGGAACCGCATTATGAAAGCCGCCAACGTGGATGGCCGCGGTAGAAGAAGAGAATGCGTCCACAGAAGCGGCGGTGGCGACGCACCAGTTCGGCACGCCGGTATCCCGGGATACCTTCTTCACCAGGTCGCTTATCACGCCGCTTCCGACGGAGATAAGAAGATCGGGAGATACTGTCCGGGCTTCTTTTGCCAGCTTGTCGACGAGCTCGGCGCTGGGAATAGGCCGCGGACTGCCGGGCAGAACACAGGAAACGACCCGCCGGGAGAAAAGCCGCGCTTTCCAATTCTTTCCCGCCGCTCGCTCGGTGTTCTCATCGCTCAAAACCCAGACGGCCCCTTTCGGGCCAATTTCAGCATCCAGCAGGGAAGCGCAGCGCTCAAGCGCGCCTGCCTCGACAACCACGTTCTTGACACCGACGCTGTGAACCTCGCCGCACGGGCAGCGAAAGTGCCCGTGAACATCGAAGCGAGAGAGGAAACCCCTGAATATGAGCTTTTCCACGGCCTGGAATATACCCGAAGGCATCAGGATGGTACACTGAGCCCGCCCGGCTCCCTGCACCCTTAATCGCGCTCGCGCCCTTCTTCCAAATGATGTTTTCCAGTATTCTAGAATGGAAAAGGCGGTGGGACAACGAATGGCGACAGGAAGCGGGAGCGCGCAAGCCAAGCTCACAGAAAATGACATCCGGGGCATCGTGGAAAGGGGAATCCCGTCCCACCTGATCACGAGAAAACGCGTGCTCGTGCTCACCCCGGACCAAACGAGAACATGTCCGTTGCCGCTCATGGCAAGGATCATCAAGGACGCCATCGGCGGGCGGGCGGTCCAGCTGGATTTCATGGTCGCTCTAGGTACCCACACCGTCCTCAGCGAGGAGAAGATCGACGCGCTCTTCGGCATTCCCGCTGGGCAGAGGGAGACGGTGTTTCCGGGCAGCCGGTTCTTCAACCATCGATGGGATCTTCCCACCACTTTGCAGACGATCGGGACTATTTCCGCGGAAAAAATCGACAGCCTTTCCGGCGGGCTCTTCCATGAGAGCGTGGATGTCGTCATCAACTCCGCGGTCTTCGATTATGACCTCATCCTCATCCTCGGCCCCGTTTTTCCTCATGAGGTCGTGGGCTTCTCAGGGGGAAACAAGTACCTCTTCCCGGGAGTTTCCGGCGGCGACTTCCTTCATTTCTTCCATTGGCTTGGCGCGGTCGTGACATGTCCCGAGATCATAGGGCGCAAGGCCACGCCGGTCCGGGCCCTGGTCGATATTGCGGCTTCGTTGATTGCCACGCCGCGCGCCTGCCTGGCAATGGTGGTACGGCCCGACGGAGCGCTTGCCGGCCTCTTCGCCGGAACGCCTGAAGAAGCGTGGTCGGATGCCGCGGACCTGTCTGCGCAAATCCATGTCGTCTACAAGGATAGACCTTATAAGACCGTGCTTGGCAGAGCGCCCGAGATGTACGACGAGCTGTGGACCGCAGGCAAAGTGATGTACAAACTCGAGCCCGTGGTGGCGATAGGCGGGACGCTCATCATCTACGCCCCGCACGTGCGAGAGGTCTCGCGCACATGGGGCCACTATCTGGAGCGCACCGGCTACCACGTGCGCGACTGGTTCCTGGGACGAATGGACCAGTTCCGGGACATCCCCCGGGGGGTGCTGGCGCACTCCACCCACGTCCGGGGCATCGGCGTCTGTGTCGACGGCGTGGAGAAGCCGCGAATCGACGTGGTGCTCGCCACAGGTATATCGGAGGAGACATGCAGGAAGATCAACCTCGGTTATCGCAACCCTGCCACCATCCGCGTCGAGGATTACCAGGGCCGGGAGGATAAGGGCGTGCTCTTCGTGGATCACGCGGGGGAGATACTCCACCGGCTGGCAAAGGACCGGGGGCTCGCCAGCTCATGAGCATGGCCGCGCTAGTGCTTGATTTCGACGGGGTCATCTGCGACTCCATCGACGAGTGCTTCGCAAGCTCGTGGACCGCCTACTTCGATCTCTACCTGCAACGGCACCCTGCCTACATGCCCGTCAGCCTTCGACAGGACTTTGCCCGCCTTCGACCGTTCGTCAGGGGCGGCGCGGACTTCGTGCTCATTCAAGAGATCCTGGACGAAGGGCGACGTGTTTTCCGACAATCGGAGTTTGATGCCATTGCGCGCGCGGCGGGAGACGAGAAACTCCTGCTCTTCCACGAGCTTTTCTATAAGGCGCGCGCTGAGCTGCTAGAGAGCGACCGGCAATCGTGGCTTGACATGAACCGGATTTACCCGCACATGGCCGCTGCGTTCTCCGAGTTGTCCATCCGCGCTCCTGTGTACATCCTTTCCACAAAAAAGGCAGAGTTCATTGCCGAGATTCTCACTGCCAAAAGAATCGAACTTCCGCGCGAGAGGATCATCTACAGCGGTTCGGAGAAAAAGCTGGACATCGTGGCAAGGGTCGGCCTGGAGGGTGGCTACACGGAAGCGACTTTTGTGGACGACCAGATCGATCATCTTTTGTGCGAAGAATCCGCGGTTCCGGACTTCACCCAAAAGAACCGTCCCCGGATCAAGGCGCTTCTTGCAACATGGGGATATGTCAAGGAGGAATGGCTGCGGGTACCGCTTCGGGTCCCGACCCTCACCCCGCAGGAGTTCCTGGCTCTTGTCCAGCGGGAGTTCGCGTGAGGGCGGATTTCGGAGTGAGCACCCCGCCCTTCCATTCGAAAGGTCGCAGGGTAAAAGCCCTCAACGTGATGAAGACATAGAAGAAAACGAAGAAAATGAGGAACGGCAGGAAAGTGACGAAATATTTGGGCCGGTCTTTCCCTTCGTATAACCCACCGATTGCTCCGAGTATGCCGATGCTAACGAACGAAGTGAGAGACAGGACGGAAATGCGCGAGTCCAGGACTCCGACGGGCAAGAGAAACACGGTAGCGGTGAGGTAGATCAGGACGATGAAGATGTACGAAATCCGCGTGATGAGGTCTTCTGAGAAAAGTCCTCCCGCGTTCCACCGCGTGTGCTGGTTCAGGTAGTCGGTCCAACGGAAGGTGCCGACGGTGCATACGGCGGTGCCAGCACTGACACGCGCCCTCGGCCTCCAGCCCGCCTTGCGGCAGACCGCGTCCAGGAGCATCGCGTCCTCGGTGACCGAGTAACCCAGCGCGCGGAACCCGCCAGTAGCTTTCACAGCCTCGGCGCGTACAGCCATGTTGTTCCCGAAGCATCCCGTTGCAAGTCCGAGGCCCACAGATCCCAAGTTGTATTGGTTCAAAAGAGGCTGCTCGAAGGCCTGGAACCGCTGGAGAAAGCTCCGCTCCGCCTTCAGTTCGATGCGGCCGATCACGACGCCGACGGCAGGGTTGCGAAAGCAAGCCAGCATCTCCTGCGACCAGCCCGGCGGCACCGTGCAGTCCCCGTCGGTAAAAAGAAGCACATCGCCGCGGCACGCCTCAAACGCGAGATCGAGCGCCGCTTGCTTGCCGGTGAGCCCCTCAGGCTCTTTGGAATTGTGGATCACCCGCGCCCTGGCGTCACCGATCTCGGCGCAGAACTCGTCGAGAAGCTCGGGCGTTGTGTCGGTGGAGCGGTCGTCGACAAAAAGAAACATCACTCTCCGGTCGGTCTGCGCGCGAAGGGAGGAGAGCAGGGCCGGCAGCGTCTTCCCCTCATTGCGCACCGCGACAACCACTTCCACCCGCGGCCCCCGCACAGCTGCCGAGCGCGCGGGCCTGCGATGATTTCTAACACGCCGATCCAAAAGGATATTGCGCACCAGCCCGATGGAAAGGGCAACGTGAAAAGCCAGGATGATGGCACTGTAGGCTGCGTAGATAATGAGGAAAGTCTGCATCCGGCGGTCAGGGTAGCGAAATGGGCTCCTTTTCACAAGGGCGGCCGCAATGTACTATGTCCGCAGATGAGTGCGTTCGAGAAACTGCTTCACAAAGAAAAAATCCTTCTCCTGGACGGCGCCTGGGGAACCGAGTTCTTCCAACGCGGTCTCATGCCGGGATGCCCGCCTGACGAATGGAACCTGACGCACCCCGAAATGGTCCAGGAGATCACCAGGGACTACCTGTCCGCCGGTTCGCAAGTCGTCCTCACCAATACGTTCGGGGCCAATCGGTTCCGCCTGGAACCGCACGGGCTCTCGGATCGGACCGCAGAGATCAACCTCACGGCCGCGGCGCTTGCCCGGCAAGTCGTCGGAGATAAAGCTCTGCTGGCCGGCGATATCGGCCCGACGGCCAGGTTCCTTGCCGAGGTCTCCGCCGAGGAACTTAAGCGCGTCTTCTCCGAACAGGCTCGAGCGCTCGCGAAAGGTGGGGTGGACTTGCTTGTGGTGGAGTCCATGACGGACGCAGAAGAAATGGCGCTCGCAGTCTCCGCGGCTGCCCAGGAAACCGGCCTTCCCGTCGTTGCGAGCATGACGTACAACAGAACGCCGCACGGCTACCGCACCATGATGGGTAATACACCCCAGGCCTGCCTGGAGAAGGCGGAAAAAGCAGGGGCGGCGGTGATAGGCGCCAACTGCGGAAGCGGAATCGAGGACTACGTTCCGCTCGCCCCCGTGCTGCGCGAGCTGACGCGGCTCCCGCTGTGGTTCAAAGCGAACGCCGGCGTTCCGCACATCGTGGGCGGCAAGGTGGCATACCCTCTCAGCGCCGAACAATACGCCTCATTCGTGCCGGCAATCCTGGAGGTTGGCGTCAGCATGATCGGGGGATGTTGCGGAACGAGCCCATCCTTTATCCGCGAAATGCGGAAGGTGATTGCGGACGTCAGGAGCGCGTGACGTGGGAGTCTTCATCTTGGCCCTTGGCGGATTGGGCCTGCTGATGCGTGGTTCTGCCATCCTGGCGTTAAGAGCGCTTTTCCGGCCTCGGGATGTCATGCGGTGCGTCACGGAGCAGCAGATCAGTATTGGGAGAAAGCTTTTCACGCTTGCCGGCTTCGCTGGCTTGCGCCGGGACTTCCGCCACTACCATGGCTCTCTCCCCAGCGCCTTCCTCATCGTGTCGAACCATCAGAGCCTTGCCGACATTACCGCTCTTCCCCAGATATTTCCGATGCACCATACGCGCTTCGTCGCGAAAAGGGAGCTAAAGTACGGCGTGCCCTACGTGTCCCTGGCGCTGAGGCTGGGACGCCACGCGGTGATATCGCGCACGAGCGACTATCGAGCTGGTCGACGAACGATGGTCAAGTTCGCAGACCTCGCCGCGGATGGCATTTGTCCTATGGTGTTCCCGGAGGGGAGGCGGTCACGAACGGGCGATGTACAGCGCTTCCAAAGCGGAGCGTTCCGCATCATCCTCGAGCGCGCGCCAATTCCCGTGCTTTCCGTTGCCGTGGACGGGGGATACCGCATCTCGAACCTGACGCGGCTCATGACGAGCCTTCGCGGCACCTCGTACAAGGCGCTGCCTCTTACTCTGTACCCGCCCCCTCACGGCAAGAAGGAGATCCTCGAACTCTTGGAAAGAATCGAAAGAGAAATTGCCGGGCAGGTCCGCAAATGGCGGACCGCCGGAACATAAAAAAACCCACTTGCCGCACCGCATATGCAGTGCTCGAGTGGGTCGATGTCTACGGGCCTTGCCTGGCGCGATCCCCAGGGCTCCTGCCCCGAACGCGGTAAACCGCGCGAAGACTGCCGCCCTGGGGGTCACCCGCCTCGCGCGGTATGCCGCGCGAAACTGGCTTTGCTATGCCTTGAATCCGCTGGGCTTGCGCTCCTGTCGTTGGCACTTTTCGCACTGAGCGACGTTCCGCAGCTTTCCATTATTAAAGACGAGCTTCATCTTCACCTCGCCGCCACAGGTACAGAAAAACTTCTGCGTGACGACCCCGACCCTCGCGTTCTTGCTGATAACCTCGGCCATATCCATTTTCCTCCTTTCATAAGGTTTGGAATCGAGTCTCTGCTCCTTTCCTGACAGGGGTAAGCGGAGAGCTTTGAGAAGTCTGCTAAATTTATCAATAGTCGCAAAAAAGTCAAGCCGCGCGGGGCACCAGGGGCGCCAACGCCCTGTCCAGCGAAATCTGTGTCATGCCCTTGCCCTGCGGGCCATTTTTGCGGATGATTTTGTTACCGGATGAAAAGGTATAGGGGCTTTCTCTTTGACGCTGACAATACGCTCTTCGACTACGACAGGGCGGAAACTGAGGCGCTCACGGCAACGCTGGGTACCGCGCTTCCCACGGTCCCTCTGCAGACGGTTCTGGTGGCATATCACGAGATCAACGCGGGATTCTGGCGGAGTTTCGAGCAGGGAAGCGTAGGGCTGGAGGAGCTCAAGACGGGCAGGTTTCGGGCCCTCCTGCACTCCCTGGGCTGCAAAGGGGACGCGGCGGCCATCTCGTCGCAGTACCTGAAGCAGCTTTCTGAGCGGGCTTACTTCATGCCGTTCGCGCGTGAGGTCATCGAGGCGCTGTCACGGTCCTTTGTCCTGGCCCTCGTGACGAATGGGATCAGTATGGTGCAAAGGGGTCGTCTCAATCGGTCGGGCATTGCCCATCATTTCCAAGCCCTCATCATTTCCGAGGAGCTCGGCATAGCGAAACCTGACCCCCGCTTTTTCCGCGCCGCCGTCGAAGCCGTCGCGATTCCCCCCGACGAGCTGTTGTGCGTTGGTGACAACCCGGGGTCTGACATCGAAGGCGCGCGGGCCGCAGGCATAGACTCGTGCTGGTACACAGCCAAAAATCAGCCGTGGCCGGGCCCGGGGGCGCGGCCGTCCCTCGTGATCAGCGATCTGAGGGAGATCCTGGATTTGGCTTCCTAAGATATTCACATGATTTCCTTTTTAGTGTACTCAATGCGGTGTCACCAATAGCAAACAATCCGAACGAAACGCCTGAAAAGACGGTAGAAAGGAGAATGCCTTGATACAGGTCGAGAGTGTCACCAAAAAGTACGGACAGCGCGTCGCGGTCGACCGCCTTGACTTCCTTGTCAACAAGGGCGAGATCCTTGGCTTTCTTGGGCCTAACGGTGCTGGAAAATCCACCACAATGAACATCATTACCGGCTACCTCTCCGCAACGGAAGGCTCCGTGAAGCTGGACGGGCACGACATCCTGGAGGAGCCGCAGGAAGTCAAGAAGCAGATCGGTTACATGCCCGAGCAGCCTCCGCTGTACATGGACATGACGGTCAAGGACTATCTGTCCTTCGTGGCCGACATCAAGGGCGTTCCCCGTGCGCGGCGTCGGGAAAACATCGACAAGGCCATGGAACGCACCATGATCACCGACGTGAGCGGCCGGCTCATCAAGAACCTGTCTAAGGGGTACAAACAGCGGGTGGGCCTCTCGCAGTCTCTCATCGGGACGCCGCCGGTGCTCATCCTGGATGAACCGACCATCGGCCTGGATCCCCAGCAGATTATCGAGACGCGAAACCTCATCCGCGAGCTGGGTGTGCACGCGCGTGCTCATCATCAACAAGGGAAAGATCGTCGCAAGCGACACGCCGGAGAACCTCTCCCGCGGCCTCGTCGGGGACAACCGCCTTACCCTGCGCATAGCAGGGGCGGAGCGCGACGTGTTGGCCCTCATCCGCAGGCTGGATAATGTCGTCAAGGCCGACGCCCTCGGCAGCAAGGAGCCGGACACCGTGGACGTGGCAGTAGAAGCAAAGCGGGAGACGGACATCCGCCGGCCGCTGTTCAACGCCATGGCCAAGGCCGGCTATCCCATCCTGATGATGAAGACCATGGACCTCACCCTGGAAGACATCTTCCTCAACCTCATCACCGAAGAGAAGGAGGTATCCTGACATGCTGGCAGTATTCCGCCGCGAACTGGCCGCATACTTCGTCTCGCCCATCGGGTTCACGTTCATCGGCTTCTTTATCCTCCTTGCCGGCGTGTTCTTCGCAATCTCGAACCTCCTGTCGGGCAATCCGAACTATACGGGTGTCCTGGGGTCCATTACCTTCATCTTTCTCTTCGTGGTGCCCATCCTAACCATGAGACTGATCTCGGAGGAAACCCGGCAGAAGACGGACCAGTTGCTGATCACTAGCCCCCTCGGGATCACGGGGATCGTACTGGGCAAATACCTGGCAGCGGTGGGAGTGTTCGTGATCACGCTCCTCATCACGCTGATTTACCCCGTCATCATGAGCTTCTTCGCCTTCGGCGGGTTGGGCTGGTGGGAGATCCTGGGCGGGTACATCGGGTTCTTCCTCCTGGGGTCATCGTTCATCTCTGTGGGCCTGTTCTTCTCCGCCCTCACCGATAACCAGCTGATTGCCGCCGTAGAGACGTTCGCCGCGTTGCTCCTGATCTGGATTCTGGATTTCATAGCACAGAGCGTTCCCAGCGACGCAGTGTCGGGGTTCGTGTTCCTGGCCCTCCTCGTCGCGGCGTTCGTGGCCCTGGTCTTCTTCAGCACGCGAAGCACGCCGGCCGCCATCCTGACGTTCGTCGTTGCGGCAGTCATCATCGTGCTCCTGTTCATCCTGAACAGGTCGTTCTACGAAGGTCTGATAGCGCGGGTCCTCAACTGGTTCTCGCTCCTGAAGCGGTACAACGACTTCAGCATGGGCGTCCTCGGGCTTGCCCCGATCGTCTACTACATCTCGTTCTCCGGTGTGTTCGTGTTTCTCACTGTCCGGATGATCGAGAGACGCCGCTGGATGTAAGGGAGATATTCACCCGTGAAAAAGACATCATTCTTCAATTGGCTTTCGAGCTCCCTTTCGACACGGAAGCTCCGCTTCGGGGGCTACGCCACGCTTCTCATCGTTGTGGCGCTCGCCATTGTGGTCGTCGTCAACGTGCTCGTTCAGCAGATCCCCGGGAAGCTCGATCTCACGAAAAACCATATGTTCTCCCTCTCTCCGGAGACGTACAAGGTACTCGATGGCCTCACCAAGGATCTTACGATCACCATGGTGGCCAGGACAGGCAGTGAGGATCCAACAGTCAAAGAGATACTCGCCAAGTACGCGGCGCGCAATCACCACATCAAGCTGGAGACCATGGATCCGGAAAGAAACCCCGGTTGGGCTCGGCAGTACGAAACAAACGGTCAGGGTCCCGCCGCGGGCTCGGTTGTTGTGGCAAGCGGGGAAAAGTACAAAACCATCGGCCAGTACGACATGTACAACTACGACTACTCCAACCCGAATCAGCAACCGACTCTCACGTCACTGTCTGTGGAACAAAGGGTGACCTCGGCCATCAACTATGTGACGGCGTTGAAGAACGTGACCATAGACGTCCTCCAAGGTCACGGGGAGCAGACCCTGGACTCCCTCGGGCTTTCCACCGCGGTCGAGAATGAAAACTACGCGGTGAAGCCGCTCACGCTGGTCACTCAGGCCGGCGTCCCCGCGGACGCAGACATTCTGCTCGTCATGGCGCCCAAGAGCGACATCTCGAACGAGGATGACGCGAAGGTGAGGGCATACCTGATGAACGGAGGCCGGGCGTTTTTCCTTCTGGACATCCAGAAAGCGGAGAACGCGCTTCCCAACCTCGACGGGATCCTGAGCAGCTACGGAGTGCAGATCCCCGACAGGGTCGTCGTCGAGGGAGACCAGAACAGTCGCGTGAACGGCCTTCCCTTCGGTGTCGTGCCGAAGCTCGAATACCACGACATCGTTTCCCCGTTGCGCACGGCGAACATGTTCGTGCTCCTGCCATTTTCCGAGCCTATCGAGACGCTGGAGCTCAAGAAGAGGACGCTCAAGATCGAGCCGCTTCTGAGCTCCTCCAACAATTCCTGGTCAAAGAAGGTGGTTGCCAACATGCAGACCATCGAGAAGCAGAGCGGAGACAAGCAGGGTCCCTTCACGCTTGCGGCGGCAATCACTGACCCAGCTCCCGACCCCTCGAAAAAGGACACAAAGATCATCGTCGTAGGCTCCGCCAGCTTCCTGGCCCAGAGCCTCACTTCTCAGATCCCCGGAAATACGGACTTCTTCCTCAATTCCCTCGGTTGGATGAGAGGAAAAACGGATGAGATCACCGTGCGACCCAAGGACATGCTCACTATGAGGCTGGGGCTCAGCAACCTCCAGGCCCTCCTCTTCTCGGGTCTCGTCGTCCTCATCATGCCGCTCCTCGTTCTGGGAGCGGGATTCACTGTCTGGATCAGGAGACGGCATCTATGAGCAAACGTCTTCTCACACTTCTTATCGTCCTCGTCGTGCTTGCCGGGCTCGTGGTGGCGTACGTGGTCGTTTCACGCCCGAAGCCGGTCAAATCCACGAATGCCCTTCCCCAGCTCATCAACACGGACAAGGACAAACTCGTGAAGATCACCCTCAGCGACAGACCCGAAGGCACGCTGACGCTGGAGAAAAAGGAAAAGACGTGGACGGCGGATTCCCCCGTGCACTTCGCGATGGATGAGTCGAACCTGGACGATCTCGCGCTCACGTTCACCTCGCTGAACGCCGAGCGCGTGATCGACGAACACCCGACGAACCTCCTCCAGTACGGCCTTGCCCCGCCGAGGGCGCAAGGGACAGCCGTGTACGCCGACGGCTCGACAAAGACCATCCTCCTGGGGGACAAGACCCCCAGCGACAACACGTACTACCTGCAGCTCAAGGGTGACCCGAAGGTCTACACGGTTTGGCAGAACTTCGGGGACCAGATGCACTGGAAGCTCGCGGACCTTCGCGACAAAAAGATCAGCCCAGCCCTGAACTATGACGAGATTACCTATTTCCGCCTCCGGCGTGCCGACGGGTCGGAAATCGAGCTAAAGGAAAAGACCCCGGCGGAAACCAAGACGTTCCAGCTCGGATTCAGCCGCTATCTGATGACACGTCCTTACAGTGTTGCGCGCGGAGTGGACGGAGAGAAGGGTGACGGTTTCATCAAGGGGCCTCAGCAGATACAGATCTCCTCTTTCGTGAACGACGCCCCCAAGGACCTCTCGCAGTATGGCCTTGCCCAACCGCGGGATGAAGTGGTGGTCCGCGACAAATCGAACATGCTGGATCTCCTCTTTGGCTCCGATGACGGCAGGGATAAGACGTATTTCATGATCCGCGGAGCGCCGAGCGTCTACGCCACAGATACGTCGAGCCTTTCGTTTCTGAAAACCACGGCGTGGGACATCGTAGACAAGTTCGTTTTCATTCCCAACATCGACGACGTTGATAGGATGGAGGTTTCAAACGAAGGCGTCACTCATGCCCTGGTCATCACGCGCGTGACGAAGAAAGCGGACAAGAAGGGTGAGAAGGACACGGTCGAGGCTACCTACACGGTGGACGGGAAGACCGTGGCGGAGGACTCTTTTAAGGCGTTCTATCAGCAGATAGTCGGGATCCAGATCGAGGGAGAGACACCGAAGCAGGTGCCGGAAAAACCGGACGTGACGGTGCGGTTCTTCCTCAACAAAGGGCCAACGAAGGTTGCAACGATCGTCTATGCCCCGTACAACAGAGACTTTGATGCGATATTCATTGACGGGAGGAGCGAGTTCGCCCTCACCCGACAACAGCTCTCGACCACCCTCACAAAGCTGGACGAGCTGGCCAAGGGTGAGAAAGTAACTTACTGAGACTGCTCGCCGCCGGTCCTGATGTGAAGTTCCCACGCCTGGGTCTGCGGGTTGCGTGACAGCGAGTCGAACCCGACGTCGAGCACGCGCCCGCTCTCTCCCTGGAAGCGCAGTCGCCTGGCCAGGACGTTCATGTCCGTGACTTTGAACTCTTCCCCGTCGAAATGCACTCGCGTGCCCATCCCCGGCAGGGTCTGGCGCGCCTCCTTGTAAACGTCGAACTCGTAGGACAGGCAGCAGAGAAGCCGACCGCAAGGGCCGGAGATCTTCATTGAGTTCAGCGTGAGGTTCTGCTCTTTGGCCATCTTGATAGACACCGGCCGAAGCCTGTCCGTCACGGCGTTGCAGCAAAGAGCCCGGCCGCAGATCCCGAGGCCGCCCACCACGCGCGCTTCATCTCGCACGCCGATCTGCCTCAGCTCGATGCGCATCTTGAGCACCGCCACGAGATCCTTGACTAGCTCGCGGAAATCCACGCGATTCTCCGCGGTGAAGAAAAAAAGGATTTTCTGCTCGTCGAGGATGTAATGCGCGCTCACGAGCTTCATGGAAAGACCGCGCGCCTCGATTTTGTCCCGGCAGACCTCGAAAGCCCTGTCCTCCCGGGTGTCGTTCTCCTCAACGCGAACGAGGTCAGCGGGGCTTGCCACACGATGGATGGAGCGTAGCTCGCCCGTGACTTCCGCGGGGTCCGTTTCTCTTCCCAGCACCCGGCCCAGCTCATTGCCGTAACGGGTGGGCACCACCACCATGTCTCCGATTTTCACCTCGAGCCCCGCGGAGGACTCGCAGAACTCCGTGGCTTTCGAATACAGGACCTTCACGCGCCAGACGATCTTTCCCTCGAGCTCCACCGGGGCCGGTGCGGAAACGGAGCCTTCCGCGGCATCCTCGGGAAAAGAATCTTCTGTTATGATGTCGTCATGATCGCTCATGCGATTCGCTCCTTGCAACTGACGATGACGGCGGCTCTTTTTTTAGGAGACCAAGTCCACGAGCATTCCGTTAATCTGGTCTATCTGCGCCAGGATCGAAATCTGTTCCTTCTGCACGGCCAGCACCGAGGCCGCCAGAGCGTCAAGTTTTTCATCTATCACCCGCACGAGGGTGAACCGCTTTCGCTTCAAGATGTTCGCGCCCGACAGCGTTTCCTCCACACGAACGGATTTTTGCACTACGTATTTCAGGAAATCCTTCACTTTCTGGCGATAGTCCTTGATCGTCTCCATCGTCGGTGCTTTTTTCAACGCCTCTCCCGAAGCAAACACGCCGTCCAGCAGTTCCTGGACCCCTTGCCGGGAATCCGACTGCGCAACATCCTCCTGCTCCGCTCCTTCTCCTTCGGCCGCCTTTTCGACCATTTGGGAAAAGGCTTTTCGCTGCGTTTTCTCCTTCTTCCCCGCCTTTTTCTTTTCCGGTATGAGCCAGGAAGAAGCCTCGCCCAGGGAATCAATGCGCGCCATGGAAAGGGAGGCTGCTCAGCGTCTCTGCCCCGGCAACGCTGCCGCTTCCTTCTGGGGAAGGGACGCAGCCGGCTTTTGCCCGTTTGACGGCCCGCCACGCAGTGTTTCCGCCACGGGGGCCGTTATCCTGCACGAACCGTTAAAGATGACCCCCTCCTCCACGATGAGCCGCGGGGTGGAGATGTTGCCCAGCACTAGACCGGTGGACAGAATGATCACCTTTTCCGTAGAGACGATCTCCCCGCGCACCACTCCCCCCACCACGACGGTCCCAGCGTGAAGCGTGCACTCCGCTCGGCCGTTCTGGCCCACGAGCACTTTCCCCCGGGTGCGGATGACGCCGGTAAAGTCTCCGTCAATCCTCAACAGACCGTTCAGGTCGAACTCACCTTTGAACTTAGTCCCTTCACCGATGATGGAGTTAATGAACGCGTCGTCGGTGAAACGAGTGTCACTCAATCCGTGGCCCTCCCGCTGACCTTGACTCCGGCGAGGTCGGGGGTGATGGAGAGGAAGTTCATCGGATCCACATAGTTCGCCCCCAGGCGCACCTCGTAATGCAGGTGCGGGCCGGTGGACAAGCCAGTATTCCCGACGTATCCGATGGTGTCCCCCCTGTTCACATGGGTCCCCTTGCGCGTGACGATTTCCAGAAGATGAAGGTAGCGGGTGGTGAAGCCGTACTTGTGTTGGATGGTGATGAAATTGCCGGCGTCCTCGGTATAGCCGGTCTGCACCACCGTGCCGTTGGCGGTTGCCTCAACGGGGGTTCCGAGAGCCCAAGCGATGTCAACACCTGTGTGGAGATACCCCAAGTGAGTGAATGGGTGGATGGTCCATCCGAAGCGCGTCGTGATGTTCCCCCGCACTCCTTTCAGCGGCCACATTGTGGGCGTGTCGGCCAGGAGCTCCTTGTACGTGCTGAGAACCTTATTGATTTCATCCAGCGGCTCGACGGAGTTCTCCATCAAGCTCGTCATGCTCTTCAGGTCCGCCAGCTCCTTGAGGCTCCCCTCTTCGCTGTCCTCGGGGGCGAGATACGAGGCGCCCACCCCTCCGGAGCTCACGGAGCTAAAGTAGTCCTGGTTGCCAATGACGCTCATGACGTTGTCCATACTGGCCTTGAAGCTCTTGCCGGCCTTTCGGATGCCCGAGATCTCGTCCTTAAGGTTCTCCATGGTCGTTTCGTTGTTCTGAAGATCCTGGGAGACTTTCGTGATCTTCTCATTCGTATAGGTGAAATTGGTCGCCAGAAGGAAGAAACCGATCAGCACGATGCCAAGGGTGATCGTGACGAAGATGAGCGTGAAAAAAGAGATCTGGAAATTGAAAATCTTCTTTTCTGAATGAGGGATCAGCATCACCGTGAAGCGCTGCTTCCCTTTTTGCATTACATATTTGAAAAGATTCGCAATCGAGACCCAGATCCGCCGAATCCACGAACCGAGCCTATTGGCGAACTGCTTCTCGACGTTCTTATATTGGGTGACGGGCAAGGCCTTTCCCTTCTTACGCTACGGTATCAATCCATCGCAAAGAACTCGTTCCATTCGATAGTATAAGAAAATCCAACAAATACTACCATAGTGAATGTTTTTTGTCAAACACAGCACGACGTGGCCCCTCTTCGATTCAACAGAAGGCGAAACGTCAGAAAAGCGGGCGCGGAAGATGCCCGAAATTATGTTTGACTTGCGTTCGGCAGCATGGTATTCTATTAAAAAATCGGAAGAAGAAGAACAAGCTCTTTCGAGAACCAACCCCAACGGAGACATATGCGCTATTTTGACACGCACGCCCACATAGGACTCATAACCGAAGACCCTATCGACCAGCTTATTGTCGTGCAGGAAGCAAGGCAGGAAGGCGTACAGCATCTGGTAACCGTCTCCAACAACCTGATCGACTTCGCCCAACTCTTTGCCAACCTCAAGACAGAAACGAACGTCTACCACAGTATCGGCATTTCCCCTTCATCTGTGGTGCAGCCCGGAGATGACTGGGAAGCGAAGATCCAGGAGGGAACCAAGCTGGACCGGGTGGTTGCAATCGGGGAGATCGGCCTGGACTACTACCGCAAGTTCGGAGACCGCGACTCGCAGGTGGAGCTGTTCATCCGCCAGCTGGAGCTGGCGGAGAAGCTGTCCCTGCCGGTGATCATCCACAACCGCGACGCTGGGTCGGACGTACTGGAGATCCTCCGCGAAAGGCTCCCCCGCAGAGGCGGCATTCTGCATTGCTATTCGGAGGATTACGAGTACGCGAAAAAAGCTCTGGAGCTTAACCTCTGGGTATCGTTTGCCGGTAACGTGACGTATCGCAACGCGCGAAACCTGCAGGACACGGCCAAAAAGATTCCGCTGGACCGCATGCTTATCGAAAGCGAAGCCCCTTTCATGGTCCCCGCGGTCCACAGGGGCAAGAGGAATAAGCCGTCGTACATCAACGAGACCGCGGCCTTCATTGCGCAGCTGCGCGAGGTCGCCGTGGAGGAAATCACGGAAGCCCTTTACGCAAACAGCCTCACTTTCTTTGGACTCCAGGACTGATAGTCTCTTCCATCCCGTTCGCGTGGGCAGCCTGGAGATCCCGGGGAACATCTGGCTTGCCCCGATGGCCGGCTACACTGACGCCGCTTTTCGGTCGGTGTGCGTCCAGTCGGGCGCGCCGCTGTGCTTCACCGAGATGGTATCCGCTGACGCCCTTTCACGGAACAATGGCACCACGCTGAGGCTGCTCGCCAGGGCGTCGAACGAACGGCTGACGGGCTTCCAGATTTTCGCCTCGGATGCCGTCACCGCCGCCGCCGCCGTGCGGCGCATCGCCTCGATGGCGCCCGCAATCATCGACCTGAATTGCGGGTGTTCCGTGCCGAAAGTCCTAAAGACAGGATGCGGGGCGGCCCTGCTGCGAACCCCCGCCCTTGTCGGCGCCATCGTTGCCGCCATGCGCGCGGAGACGGACATCCCCGTGACCGTCAAGCTGCGCTCCGGCTGGGACGAGGGGAGCATCAACTACCTGGAGTGCGCCGAAGAGGCGGTCCGGGCCGGCGCGTCCATGGTGACGCTTCACGCACGGACCAGAGCCCAGGGCTTCGGCGGCAAAGTCAGGATGGAGCACATCAGGATTTTGAAGGAAAAATGCGCGAGCCTCGTTTTTGGGTCCGGGGACCTTTTTACCCCACAAGATTGCAAGACCATGCTGGAAAAGACGCGATGCGACGGTATCATGATCGCCCGCGGCAGCCTCGGTAACCCCTTCATCTTCGAGCAGACCGAAGCGCTGCTGAAAGCCGAGGGCAGGCCTGTGACAATCGATGCCCGGCAACGGCTTTTCGCCGCGCTCGAGCACTTGAGGATGCTCAGCGACTCAGTTGGCGAAGAGAAAGCATGCCGCGACATGAGAAAGCACTTCGTTGCCTACACGAAAGGGATGGAGGGCGGCGCGGTGATTCGCCAGAGCGTGGTGAACGCAGAGACCATCGCCGAGTACGAACAGATCGTTGAAAGCTACCTGCGGGCGTGAAAGCTAATGGGCGGCACCGGCCGGACCGCCAGCTTCGCTTCCAGCTGGGCCGCCAGTCTTGCTATCCGCAGACCCCCCTAAAGCGCCACGGCGCCGCTCCTCCCACCACATGATGCGCTTCCCGATTGTTTTCTCGAAACCGAACTCCGACGGCGTGTAATACTTGCGGCCTTTCATCATGGAGGGAAAATACTCTTGCCTCACGACACGGCTTTCAAAGTCGTGGGGGTACATGTATCCGTCGCCGTAACCGGCCTTCTTCATGAGAGAGGTGACTGGGTTCCTAAGGTATAGGGGCACCGGGTCCGCCCCGTGCTCGTGAGCATCCTCACGCGCCTTGGTGTAAGCCGTGTAGATCTCGTTGCTCTTCGGAGCAGTTGCTAAGTAGACGACTGTCTGGGCAAGCGCGAGGTCCCCTTCCGGCATGCCCAGAAAGTGTACAGCTTCCTGCGCCGCGTTGGCCACGACGATTGCCTGCGGATCAGCCAGCCCCACATCCTCCGATGCAACTCTGAGCAGCCTACGCGCGATGTACAGCGGGTCCTCTCCTCCCTCGAGCATGCGGGCAAGCCAGTACAGCGAAGCGTCAGGATCCGAGCCCCTAATGCTCTTGTGCAGCGCGGAGATGAGGTTGTAGTGGCCTTCACCGTCGCGGTCGTACTCTGGGAGCTTTCCTTCGAAGACTGCTTCGAGCCGAGCACGGGTGAGGGTGATTTCACCTGCCGCCCCGCGCGCCTCCCCGGAAGCCCGCGCGGACTCGACCAGCATCTCCAAGGCGTTCAGCGCCGCGCGGCAGTCTCCCTGGGAATAGCGCGCGATGATCTCCATGACCTCCGGTTCCGTGGTGATCTTCATCATGCCGTATCCGCGCTCAGTGTCGACTTGTGCTCTTCTCAGGACTTCCCGAATCTCTGCCTCGTCCAGGGTGTTCAGGACAAACACGCGGGAACGAGACAGGAGGGGGGAGACAATGGAGAAGGAAGGGTTCATTGTCGTTGTGCCGATGAGCGTGATGACACCTTTTTCCACGTAGGGGAGAAAGGCGTCCTGCTGCGCCTTGTTGAACCGATGGATCTCATCGATAAAGACGAGGTTTTTGTCCTTCGTCTCCGCCTCCAGCCTGGCAAATAGGTCCTTCAGCTCCCGGATGCCGGAGACCACCGCGGAGAAAAAGTGGAACGAGTACCCGAGGCGTTGCGAGATGATTCGCGCGAGCGAGCTCTTCCCGCATCCCGGCGGCCCCCAAAAAATGAGGGACGGAAGGTGTCCGGAGTCTAGAAGCAGACGAAGCGGTTTGTCCGGGCCGAGAATGTGGGATTGTCCCACATATTCTTCGAGAGTGCGCGGGCGCATGCGCTCGGCCAGAGGTTCCCGGGAAAACGCGGGAGCATGAGAGCTCATCCGTACAAGCCTATCACCATGGGCTGAACGCGGTCAATGAAGGGCGAACACAGGGGCGAACCGTCGAAATCTATCCGAAACTATTCCCGATCCATCGGCTCAATGGGACTGCATACACTTCACCGTTATGATTGCCAGCCTGCGAAGTGAGATCATCACATTGCTTCGCGGGCCCCAGTTGACTCAGGGGACCCCTTCTGATTTCATGTCCGGGTGGAAGACGGTGATTCACTCCGCCACCACTGCGGCGTCGTGGGAATTTCTTCCCGGGATGAGTTCAACCTCCCCGAGCAGCTTTTTTACGGCCTTTTCTCTCTCCAGCACAGGGGGCAAGAGAGCGCGGGTCTAGCATATTATCGAAACAGGAAAATCGTCTCCTACCGTGACGTGGGCATGGTGTCCCAAGCGCTCTCGCACTACCTTACAGAGCGCCACCCCTCACGCGTGGGCATTGGCCACGTCCGCTACTCTACTCATGGAACGGACAAGCTGGAGAATGCCCAGCCCATCGTAGTCTCCTGCAGCAAAGGGGAGATCGCGCTGGCGCACAACGGCAACATCTCCAATTCCGACGAGCTGACGCGGCGGCTGATCGCGGAAGGCTCGATATTCCAGAGCACCACGGACACCGAGCTTCTCCTGCACCTGATAGCCCGCTCCTCACAGCCGACCTTCCACGACGCCCTTCTGGAGTGCCTCGGACGAATCGAGGGTGCATACTGCTTCCTCATGATGCATGAAGACACGCTCGTTGCCGTGCGAGACCCATACGGATTTCGGCCTCTTGTGATGGGAACGCGGGAGGGACAGGTGCTTTTCGCTTCCGAGACCTGCGCGCTGGAGATGTTCCAGGCGAGAGACGTCCGCGAGGTTGCCCCGGGAGAGATTGTCACCGTGGAAGGCACCTCTGTCTACTCGGAAATGCTGCCGCACGCCCCAGTCCCCCGCCGGGCGCACTGTATCTTTGAGTTGATATACTTTGCGCGCCCGGATTCCGAAGTCTTCAGCAATTCCGTGCACATGGTGCGAAAACGCATGGGAGAAATGCTGGCACGCGGGGACACTGTGAAAGCGGACATCGTCATTGCGGTCCCAGACTCCGGCAACAGCGCCGCGTTGGGATATTCGAACGCATCCGGCATCCCCCTGGAACAGGGCCTGACGCGAAACCACTACTCCGGCAGGACCTTCATCCAGCCCACCGCGGCAAGCAGGGAGTTCGGAGTCCGCATGAAGCTGCATCCAGTGCGCGAAGCCATTCAAGGCAAGCGCGTCGTAGTGGTGGACGACTCTCTCGTGCGGGGGACGACCTCACGGCAGATCGTGAAACTCCTCAGAGACGGCGGCGCCCGGGAGGTACATCTGCG
>Ga0326727_10004362_pt1 | contig 42672 bp, 37 predicted proteins | sample MB2enrmetagenome_FD_207643 | JGI IMG/M metagenome (GOLD analysis project Ga0326727, IMG submission 207643) | Lab enriched peat soil microbial communities from McLean, Ithaca, NY, United States - MB29MY | ecosystem: Environmental > Terrestrial > Soil > Wetlands > Peat | place: USA: New York...
TGGCGCAATCGGATGATCCCGTGTCTCTTTTGGAAGAAAATAGTCCTCATCAAGATTGATGTGGTGGCCGTCCCCTTTATCCACATTCAATTGCTTATATTTGTCAAATATATTAGGACCCAAAGCGCCAATTGTGCATCTAATCTCCGGAAACTCAAGTTTCCACTTTCTTGTGGAGGACGGCGACCCACCCTTGTTCCCAACAGAAAATGCTATGCATACATAATTACTGTAACGGTCAACGTACATGCTGTTTTCCATTATCGCAGAGCCGGAAAAGTATGATGGACCTGCCGACCCTTCAACGCCATACAAATGCGGGCGTCTATCAGTTAGTTCCTTGATGCCCCTTTGAGCCGCTTCATACCGTGTTTGCCACGCCACAAAAAAAGCCGTGAACAAAAAGGCACCTGAGAGAAGAAAATACCATTTTCGGCTCATATGCTTTCCTCTCCACATAAGCCACAAACCAACGAGTGCCAAAACAACGCCGCCAGTGGAATATCCAGCCCAACTGCAAACCACATCATGTAGGAACAGGCACAATTCTCTGCGGATTGATGTTTCCATACCCGAAAATGCTCAACCAACACTGCCCGGATGTCAAGAGTTGACAAAACATGCAAGAGTCGTGCAAGATGACCTTTGGGGACAGCATGAACAGTGAAATACTAACTAAGCTAGTCTATGTCAATTTAAGTAGAGATTTAGAGGCAGTGCGTTATCTTTAAACTTGCGAAAAATAATGAAACCATGACGAAGGTCCTTAACATCAATGATCGCGGGAGACTGACGCTGTCCACGGAAATGCGCCGCCGGTTGGGCGTCGTCAGCAGCGCACAAGTGGTGGCTGAAGAGACCGATGACGGCATCCTGCTCCGGGCCGGCGTCACCTTTCCCATCGAGATGTATTCGGAAAAGCGGGTGGCGGGGTTTCACCGCCACAATGAAGACGCATTGGCCCTCTATCGTTTCATTTAAACCTGGACGGCGCGAGCGGCGATTTGTTGCTCGTTTTTGGCGGAGAGTTCCCTGACTTTGGCGACGGCATGGGCGGCGGTCAGGCCGTATTTTTCGCGGAGATAATCCACCGAAGTGGCGTGCTCGATGAACTGATCCGGCCAGCCGATGCAAACCAGCGGGGTGGCGATGCGTTTTTCGTTGAACAATTCCATCACGCTGGAACCGTAGCCGCCCGCCAAAACATGGTCTTCAAAGGTCACCACGACTTCCGCCGCCCGCCCGAAAAACTCGGTCACACCGGCATCGAGGGGCTTGGTGAAGCGGGGGTTGATCACGGCACAGTCCCAACCTTCCGCGGCAAGAAGATCGGCGGTCTGCAACGCCATGCGATGCAGGTTGCCCAACCCGAACAGGGCCGCTTTTGGCCCGCCATTGCCCGAAAAATTTCGCGTCACCTCCGCCTTGCCGATTTCCAAAATCCTCGGCTGTTCCTTGACCGCCACGCCTTCGGCGGGGCCGCGCGGATAGCGGATGAAGGCCGGATGTTTCTGATGGCTGGCGGTGAACATCATGTCGGCCAGTTCGTCCTCGTCCTTTGGGGCCATGGCGATGAGGTTGGGCACGCAGCGCAAAAAGGCGATGTCAAACAATCCGTGATGCGTCGGGCCGTCGTTGACGGAAAGGCCGGCGCGGTCCATGCAGAAAATCACGGGCAAATCCTGCAAGGCGACGTCGTGGATGATGCAGTCGTAGGCGCGCTGCAAGAAAGTGGAGTAAATGGCGCAGACGGGGTGAAATCCCATGGTGGCCATGCCGGCGGCGAACAGGACGGCGTGTTCCTCGGCGATGCCGACGTCGTAACAGCGTTCGGGCATGGCCTTTTCCAGGGCCTTGAGGCCGGTGCCGGTGGGCATGGCGGCGGTGATGCCGACCACGGAGTTGTCCTTCTGGCAGAGCTTGACCATGGTCTGGCCGAAAACATCCTGCCAGGCGGGGGGCGCGCCCGGCTTGGCGCTGGGGGTGTCGCCGGTCAGGGGGTCGTAAGGACCGAGGCCGTGAAATTTTTCGGGGTACTTCAGGGCGGCATCGTAGCCCTTGCCTTTGGTGGTCAGGACGTGCAAGACCACGGGCATGCTGCAATGTTTGGCGAACTCCAACGAACTGAGGAGCATGGGCAGATTGTGGCCGTCAATGGGGCCGAGATAGCGCAGGCCCAGTTCCTCGAAAATCAGGCTGCTGCCGAACCCGCCGCGGCCGTCGCTGCCGGCATCGGGGACGGGCGCGTTCTGGCGCAAGGCGGCCTGGGCCACCGCGCCTTTGATCAACTCCTCGGCTTTGTGGCCGAGTTTCATGGCCAGTTCGCCTTTGGGCATCCGTTTCATCAGGCGCTCGAAGTCTTTTTGCAGTTGGTTGTAACGCGGATGGGTGATGAGCTTGTTGAGGTAGCTGGAAATCGCGCCCACGTTTTTGGCGATGCTCCATTCGTTGTCGTTGAGGATGCCGATGAAGCGGCGGGTGGTGTGGGCGATGTTGTTGAGCGCCTCGTAGGAAATGCCGTTGGTCAGCGCCGCATCGCCAAAGATGCAAACCACGTTTTCATCCGTGCCGAGCTGATCGCGCGCGGCGCACATCCCCAGGGCGGCGGACAAGGCGGTGCCGGCATGGCCGGCTCCGTAACAATCGTGCTCGCTCTCGGAGCGGACGGCGAAGCCGTTGAGGCCGTTGGTGGTGCGGATGGTGTGGAAGCGGTTTTTCCGGCCTGTCAATAATTTATGGACATAGCTCTGGTGGCTGACGTCCCAGACAAATCTGTCGCGCGGCGTGGAAAAGACGGTGTGCAGGGCGAGGGTCAACTCCACCACGCCCAGGTTTGGCCCGACGTGGCCGCCGTTGATGGCGAGCTTGTTAATCAACTCCTGCCGGATTTCGCCCGCCAATTGCTGCAACTGGTCGAAGGTGAGTTTTTTGACGTGCGAAGGATCGTCCACCATGTCAAGATAGCGGCTCATGCCTGCTCCTCCAGATGGGGCGCGGGTTTCAAGGTCAATTCCCCTTTTCCGCTCTTCTCCAGTTGCTGGATTTTCAATTCGGCCTCGTTCAACCTGGCCTGGCACAATTGGGCCAGGGCCGTGCCTTCCTGATAGCGCGCCAGGAGCGATTCCAGGGGCAAATCCTGCGCCTCCATCGCCTCGACGATGGCCTCAAGTTTTTTCAGCGCCTCTTCAAAGGGCAGTTTCTGTATGTCCTCAATGGCGCACTCGGCGCCTTTTATCTTCGCCATTGGACCAGAGTAAGGCAAGAGACCCACCGCGTCCAGCTTGAAGCGCAGATTACGGGTCCGCGCAAAAACAACTTCGGTTATTGCGGCACCGTTGACATAGGATGGAAGCGTCGCCTGAAAGCACGCCTTTGAAGGCAATTGAGAATTGAAAATTGAGAATTTGTCATCGGTAATTGAGGCGGTTTTCCATTGCCAATGACAAATTTTCAATGACCAATTCTCAATCCGAATCGGCCATGCTCCGAAAGCAAACTGGGGGATTGTTCTTGCACGGATGCCGAGAGGTAAAGCACGGAATGCGCGCCTGATTTGGATTGACGGCGCAGTGTTCTGGCCGACAATAGCCCGCATGAACTCACGCCAAGGAACCAATGCCATCATAATGTCCGTCGTCGCGCTGGCCGGCCTGATCGCCGCGCTGACCTTCGCCGGTTGCGCCTCGCCGCAGACCATGCGCCCCAAGAAAATCCTCGTTTTTTCCAAGTCGTCCAATTACGAGCACGACGCCATCAAACGGAATGGCGACCAGTTGAGTCCGGCGGAAGAGACGCTGAAAAAGCTGGGCGAAACGAACAATCTGGAATTCACATTCACCAAGGACGGCCGGCTGATCACGGCGGAAAACATCGCCCAATACGACGCCTTTCTGTTTTATACGACGGGCGATTTGACCACCAGCGGCACCGACCGCAACCCGCCCATGACCGCGGCCGGCAAGGAGGCTTTTCTGGAGGCGATCCGGCAGGGCAAGGGATTCATCGGGGTGCATAGCGCCACGGACACGTTTCACTCGCCGGGCAACCGGGACATTAACGCGGCGCGCTTCAAGAGCGACGGCACCAACCTGGATCCCTACATCGCCATGATCGGCGGGGAGTTCGTGATCCACGCCAGCCAGCAAAAGGCCCGCATGATCCAGGAAGACCCCAAGTTCCCCGGAATGAGCGGCTTGCCGGCCGATTTCGCCTTGACGGAGGAATGGTACACGATGAAGAACTTCGCGCCGGATTTGCATGTCCTTCTGGTGCAGGACACTGATTCCATGAAGACAAAAACTGGTTCGGATTATTGCTACGACCGGCCGCCCTATCCGGCGACCTGGGCGCATCGCTACGGCAAGGGACGGGTCTTTTACACCAGCATGGGCCATCGCTTGGACGTGTGGAGCAATCCTGACTTCCAACAGATTCTGCTGGGCGGAATCAACTGGGCGGCCGGCAATGTCAACGCCGACCTGACCCCCAACCTGAAAAAAGTCGCGCCGCAGGCGGACCAGTTGCCCCAATACCGCCCCAACCGTTAACCCGGAAATTTCGCACCCGCCTCAAACGTCCGACACTGCACGGCAGGGCGAGACTCCGTCTAGCCCTGACTCAATTTCGTCGGAAAAAGTGACGGCTCGACCGAGTCTCGCCCGACCTGGCAGGTCAATGTTTGGGACGGAGGAGGATGGCCTTCTTGTTGGTGCCTTCGACCTCGACGCTGGCGGCTTCGATGCCCGGACTTTCCTTCAAGGCGCCGTAGATGATGCGCCGGTCAAAGGCGCTCATCGGCTCCAGTTCCACCACGTCGCCCCAGCGGCGCACCTTTTCTGCCGCCGCCATGGCCTTTTGCACGAGCGCGTCGCGGGCCTTGGCCCGGTAATCGCCGACATCCACCAGGACCTTGGGCACGGTCTGGTCCTGATGGAAGAGCAGGCGGTTGGTCAAGTATTGCAGGTCGGAAAGTGTCTGGCCCTGCCGGCCAATGAGGCGGCCGGAATCGTCGGTTTTGACATCGAGAAAAACTCCGTCGTCAAGATGATGCTCCTCCACAGTCGCTTCGAATCCGAGAAGTTTGAGGAGTTGGGTGAGTGTTTCTTTGGGTTGAGCGGCCATAGGTCGTGAATGGGTTCTAATCGTTCAATAAGTCGGCGGGAGGCAAAGTATAAGCAACCGGCCTGTTTGGCTATTTCTTTTTCTGCGGCGCGGGCGGCAGACCCTTGACGGGGCCGGCGGCGGGGTCGGGGCCCATTTTCGTGATCTTCGTTTGGGCAATGGTCAACAGGTTTGACACGGTGTAATAAAGGTTCAAACCGGAGGACATCTGATAAAAAATGCCGACAAAGAGCAGCGGCATCCAGCGCATGAGCTTCTGCTGTCCGGGATCCATCCCCGGCGAGGCGGGCGTCAGATGGGATTGCCAAAGCTGGCTCGCCCCCATGAGCAGCGGCAAAGGGTTGAAAGGAAAGCCGCCAATGGCGCAGACGGTGTCCGGCAGGGTGAGATCGGTCGCCCAAAGGAAGGAGACGCCGCGCAGCTCAATGGCGTTGCGCAGCATGTAATAAAAACCGATGAAGACCGGGATGGTAATCATGACCGGCAGGCAACTGCCCAGCGGATTGATCTTGTGCTCCTTCATCAACTCGGTCGTCTTTTGGTGCTTCTTGAGAGGATCCTCCTTGTATTTCTCCGCGATGGCCTTGAGTTGCGGGGCGATGGCCTGTTGCCGCTTTTGCGAGCGCGTGCTGGCCGCCGTCAACGGCCAGAAAGCCAATTTGATGATGACCGTGATGGCGATGATGCACAGACCGTAGGACAATCCCAGATGGTGCAGGCCATTCATGGATAGCAGCAAAAACTTGGTGACGAATCCGAATATCCCCAGAAAACCGGTAAAACCCATGACCTCATCCAGGTTGTTACCCAGAAAACTGCCGATGCCCGCCAGGCGGTTGTATTCCTTGGGACCCGCGTAAAAAATAAAGGATTGTTCGAGCGCCTGCTTGGGCTCCAGCCGGGTGGCGGGATAGACAAAAGCCGCCTGGCAGCCCTCGTAGGTGTTGGTGATCAATTGGTTCCCGCGCCGGCTGGTTTGGCGGACGGTGGCCAGTTCATTGGTGTCCGCGGGCGGCAATTTGACGTTATGGATGACTATTGCCGGAGCGGGCCGGGAGGGAATGGCGACCAGCGCGAAGTATTGACTGTGCATCGCCGCCCAGACGACATTGCTCGCGCCTTCCTGGTATTCCGTGCGCGGAGTCCCCGGGAAGCAACCCAGCGTCCGGTTGGCGAACCAACTCGGGGTAATGTCAATTCTCTTGGCGCCGTCGTACCACATGGCGCCCAGGGCGGTCAAATCGTCCAGCGGCCCGATGACCGTGGCCGTGCCGGCGACCACTTCGCGCCGCGGGACGGGCAGGCTGGCGGGCGTGTCGTTTTCCAACCGCAGTTTGGCCGTGAACAGATAATTCGTGCCGCAATCCGCCACCGTGAAATCCTTCACCACCCTCAAGCCGCCGGGCAGCGTTTTCTCGGCGCGGACGACGCCCTCGGCGGGCTGGCTCAAGGTGTAATCATCCTCCCCCTGCGGCTCTTCCTCCAGCGTCGCCAGAATGGGGGCCGGCGCCTTGGAATCCAACGCGGCGAAACTCGGCACTTCGCCCGGCCGCCGCGCGCTTTGCACCACCGCCGGATAATTCGTGTTCCGCAGCAGGATCTCCTTCAATCCGCCGCCGCGCGAAGTGAAGTGGAAAATCAAATCCTTGTTGGAAACGACCAGGGTGGTTTCAGGAACGGAAGGAACGGACGCCGCGGGCGGCGGATTGGCAGCCACGCCGGGAGTTGGCGGCGGGGCATTCGTTCCTGGGATCGCAGCCGCTGGAGGATTCGTGGCTTGATTGGTGGTCACGGCAACCTGCTGTGTCACCGGCACCGGGATGGGCGGAAACAAACGATTGACCAGCCCGGAGAGCAGGAACAGCACCACCACCGCGGCCACTAAAATGAAAAGAGATTTACGATCCATGCCCGCCTTTATTTGAGTTCGGCCCTGATACGGCCCCTTCCAATTTGCGGCGGTCATAGACCGCCGCTACAGGTTGGGTTGAGTTCGCCGCCGGGCCTGCCGCTCTTAATCTTAATCCTAATCCTAATCTCCGGTTCTCCCCCGGCGCCGGCACCGGATCCTCTCCCGACGCGCCCCAAGGATTGCACCGGCAAAGCCTTCCCGCCGCCAGCACGCCGCCCGCCATCACGCCATGCGCCTGAATCGCCTCGCGCGCATATTGCGAGCACGACGGCGTGAAACGGCACCGCCCCGCCGGGCCGAACAGAACCGGCAGAGCGGGCGAAATCGTCGCCTGATAAGAGCGAATGAGCAAAATCAAAATCCGTTGTCCGATATTCATGGGCCTCCGATTCCGGCCTGCCGCAAGAGGCGCAAAAAATCGCGCTCCACCTCCGCCAGCTTCTTGCCGGCGATGGAAGGGCGCGCCACCAGCACCAAGTCCACCGGCCCGGCCAGTTCACGCTGATGCAGGCGGAAACTTTCGCGCATCAACCGGCGCGCCCGGTTGCGCGCCACCGCGTTGCCGACCCCCTTGCCGGTGACCACGCCGAGCCGGCCTTCCCGGAGATCGGGGCGCGGCAAAACATTGGCGATCAGGCACCCGCAAACCACGCGCTGCCCGCGGGCGCGCGCGCGCGCGAAATCGCCCTGCTGCTTCAAGCGCCGGGAGCGCGGGAAACCCAGGCGGGCCGGAGAATCGCCAGGCATGGCGCGTTAAACCGGGGTCAGGCGTTTGCGGCCAACGCGCCGGCGATTGGCCAAAGTGCCGCGCCCGCTTTTGCTGGAGTTGCGATTCAAAAAGCCGTGCTGGCGCCGGCGCCGGATTTTCGACGGTTGATACTGACGTTTCATGTTTTCGTTTAAAAAGTATTAAGTGATCCTGTCCCGCGTCGGGAGCAACGACCCGGCCACGGCCAATCCGCGATTCCGAGCCTGAGAACATACCGTCCCGCCCCGGAGAGTCAACGACGCAAATTAGATTTTTCGTAATGCGTCAGTCTTGGGTAGGGCGCGCGCTTCGTGCGCGCCGCGGCGGGCAGTGGACTGCCCGCCCTGCCTTTCCCCCTTCGTTACTGACGCATGACGCTTTTTTAATACCAATCTTCGGTGAATTTTGTTTTATTTTTTTACCTTCATTTGCCTTCCGCAGCCTTCCGCAGCCTTCATTGGAACGGCTCCCTGCGGGGACTTTGGCGGGGATTTCTGCCCGTCCTGCCCGCCGTTGCCGCCGTGCCAGCCGCAGCCTGTGACGGCGCTCTGTGAGCGGCGCAAAAGCCTTGCCCGACGCTTTCCGGCTGCCCCGGCCGCGACTTCCGCCGTCGCCTGCGACTACGGCGAGACGAGTTGCCGGAGGCGATATTGATGGTGCCTGCGTTCCCCATGCCTGAAGAATGAACCATAGGTTCTAAATTTTGTCAAGCCCTAGTTTAGAGAAAAGGCGGCATGGAGTTAATGGTGGCCACGGCGAGCTTGCATGCCTGGGCGCAGTGTGAAACGGTTCCAGTTTATATTCACCTGGCATAAAGCAAGGGCAGCCCTTTGAGGAGGTCGCAATATCGCCCAAAAAACCTGGCGCAGCAAGCGCGCTCGGTCGCGAGTGTAAGATGCTGGTGTCGAACAGCTTCCGCAAGCAGCCGCACCGCTTCGTCCGTGTTCATTTGGACATTGCAATGCACGAAGAACCTGTTGTATAGTGGCGAGGCCACTATGCACACCATGATTGCCAACACTCTACCTCCAGCACAGAGTCTGCTGGTGGTGCTAGGTTTTGCCGCACTAATTGGGTTGTTGTTTTTGGTCGTCAAGGTTGTCTCGTTGAAAATGGGCGGTTGGAAACGGATTGCAGAGCGGTTCCCGTTGGGAGACGTGAATTTTACCGGTGATAGCTTTAGGAAACAGGAGGGCAACGTCGGGGACATTGGCTCTAGCGGGCGCGGTCTTTTTGACATCCGCCTCGCAACGGAAGGCGTGTGTGTTTATCCATTTTTTGCCCGCCGTAATCCTTGTCTGGTTCCGTGGTCTGCCATCCGGCGAGTGTCCGTGAGTGATAGGAGCTTACTGGTGGTGGTAAGTTATGAGCGGACTTTTGAGTTTTTTCTGCCAGCCGAATCACTGCCGGCGCTCCAAGCCAATCTTTCACCATCGTTGTTTCACAAGGCCGTCTCTCCATTCGAGGCTGCGAAAGCGGCCATCGAAGATAAAGCGACGCCTCGATGGATGGCTTGGGTTGCAGGCAGGGCATTCCAGTCCGCAGAGAAGGAAGTCGAGAAAAGAAAGGAGCATCACGATGGCGTGGCCTAATCGCACTGGAGCCAACGGCCACCGCTTTTTCAATTTTGACCGACAGATGACAATGGGGCATCATGATTGCAAACGGGGTCCGGCTCCGGTGGCCGTGGTTCAGCTTTCTACGTCAGGCGGCGTCACACGTCATGCAAACCAACCCGACATCATGCCGAGAGGCGCAGTTTGTTCGGGTTTGCTTGATTGTTGTTGGCGTGGCGATTGGAGCGTTTGCAGCCTGGTTTGTCCATCACGCCGGCCGCGGATGGTTTGCGTCGTTGTTTGCCGGAGTATTTTGCGGCGTTTTAGGAGCCGGAAGCGCATTTTTATTTTTGCTGGCCGCGCTTCGCATTATTTGGATTATCAGGTTTGCAAGCCGGAATCGCAAATTGAGATGAGAAGGTTGCCTGAGGCTGGCGCAGAAAGCGCGCTTGATCGTGAGCACAAGATGTTGGTATCGAATGACTTCCGCAAGCCGCCGCACCGCTTTGGCCGTGTTCATTTGGACATTGCATTACAGGAACAAGCTGTTGCATATTGATTGTCAGACAAATCTATGTTCGAGGGTATTCGCACGTTGTTCCGCAAGTGGACTCCTTGGGAGGAGCGATTGCTCGCGGCATTGACCGAGCAGTTAGGCCGCAAGCACCGCGATATTTTGCAGAAGCAAAGCGAGGCGGTGAACAAGGTTCAGAGGATTGTCGGGTGGGCGGAGATAGACCTCTACGTCATGCGCGGTGGCCGCGTTTGCTGGGACAATGTTCCCAAGTTTTTCGACGAGGGAGAGTTTACGCTGGCGCGGGCTTCGACATTTGTGGGCGACAAGCGCATCCAGAGCGAGCTAACATGCATAGGCGGGCATTTTTTCAGCATTGAGAGCAACGCGTCCATCAAGCCTTTGTCGTTTCGCAGTGATATTCGGCTTGAGGTTTTTGATGTGGACAGACGATTTGCCTGACACCGGGCTGGAGCCAATCCCGATTCGGATTATCGCCTTGAAGACAAGGCGAAACTGTTCCAGTTTAAGTCTGCGTGGCATAACCAACGGCAGCCCTTTGAGGAAGTTGCAAAATTGTCTGAGCCAAGGATTCGGGGGGATCGTTTGATTTGAGAAATTCTCTTTACCCGATGGCCCGCTTATATTATCATCCAATTCGTGAAGGATAAACCGCCGTCGCGCATGTCCTGGCTGCTCCCAGCCGGATTGGCCGCGGCTATCTTGGTGACGTACGGCTTTGTATTGTCGTCCGCCTCCTCAACAAGGACAACGGCGTCGCCATCCGCTACGGCCAATGGCAGGGTATCAACAGAGCCTGCCACCACAACCGGGCTGGACCTCGTCGGCGCCGTCAAGGATACCGGCGGACAGGCCATCGCGAATGCCACCATTTTCATCTACACGGCCCAACCGCGCTCCGGCCCGGGATTTCTCTGACCCTCCTGCTATGCGGATTGCCGCAAGAGCGCCAAGGCGGATGCTCAAGGAAACTTTGAAATTGAATCCATGGATCCCACCCTGCTGTTCCGCGTGCTGGTGGTGGCGAAAGGGTTTGAGCCGGCATTTTTTACCAAAGTTGACCCGCAGAAGGGGACCCTCGACGCCCGGCTGAAAGCCCGTGCCGCCCGCACCATGCCGGTCAGCCAGATTGTCACTGGCCGGGTTCTCGCCCCGGACAAAAAGCCCGTCGCCAACGCGGTAGTCTCGGTCGAGGAAACGGTCACCGGCAATACCACCCACGGTTCGCCGCTCGAAGGGGCGGATCCGTTGGCCATCACGGATGAATCCGGCCAGTTTGAGATTCGCTCCCCCCAGAAATTCGACGCGGTGAACGTGAACGTGGAGGCGCGGACCTTTGCGCGGCGCCGATTCAACGGCGTCAAGCCAGGGGCCTCGCCGGCGGAATTAGTGGTGACACCAGGCGCGGCCCTGACCGGACGAGTGATGTCGGGCAGCAAGCCGGTTGGCAATATCGCCATCGGCGCGGCCCAAACGGATCGCCGTGCGGGAGGCTCGTTTGTGGGCGCTTTCGTCACCGGGACAGGTGAAGACGGCAGGTTCTGCTTTCCTAATTTGCCGCCGGATAATGAATACGCGGTTTACGGCCTGATGGATTCGGTGAGAGGCCGGGGCGCGTTGCCAACCCGGTTATTCCGCGTGAAGGGCGATGGTTCGAGCAACGACATGGGGACGCTCCAGTTCACCACCGGCTGGCATTTGGCGGGGCAGGTAACGCTTTCGGATTCCAAGCCGATACCGGCTCACACGCGCCTGGTGGTCGGACGAGATACGGCCTGGGATTCCGGCAGCGTGGAACTTCCGCCGGATGGCCGCTTCAGCCTCACCAACGTGCCGGGGGAGATGCTTGTTCTCTCCGCCCGCATCAACGGTTACCGTCTCTCCGACAAGAACTCCAGTTTGGATCATTACAACCCTTTCCGTCTTATCGGCCAGCTTGCTTCTGACACGACAAACCTCATCATCCTCTTGGAGCCGGGCGACAATTTGCCCTTGAGACGCAACCGGTCCGATCCGGACCCAAGGAACCTTCCTCTCGGTGGCATCGAGAGCAAGCAGGCGAAATAGTTATTCCAGGAAAGAAGCTCTCCTATCCGCGATGCTGGCGGAGTGCCTTGCAGGTGTCAGTCCTGAATGGGGCTTAATAAGCAAATCACGGCGCGATTTTGCCGTGCGTATTGCTTGAGGTTGTGGTTTATTCGCCGACGACATTTTTGACGGAATGAACGGCCAAAGCAGCACGACAGCGCCGCCACCCAAGCGCAAACCCGCTTCGGGCCGGGTTTCCGCGCTCCTGGCGGAAACGGGCCGCATGGAGGCGGCGGAGGCCTTGCGCAAGCTGGAAACAGCGCCGGAAGGGTTGACGGAAGTTGTGGCGGAGGAGCGCCTGGCCAAGGCAGGCCCCAACGAGGTCGCCACCGAGAAACGTCATACCTGGGCCACGCGCCTGTTTCACGCCGTCCGCAATCCGCTGGTTATTCTGTTGACCGTTCTGGCCATCATCAGCTTTTCCACCGCGCAGGAGACGAGCGATTTCGTCGGCGCCTGGCTCATGGTCATCATGGTCATGCTCGGGGTGGGCCTGCGCTTCATCCAGGAATCCAAGGCCGATTCCGCCGCCGCCAAGTTGAAAGCGATGATCAAGGTCACCGCCACCGTCATCCGCGGCGGCCAGGCCGCCGAGGTCCCCTTGCAGCGCCTGGTTCCCGGCGACATCGTCAAGTTGTCGGCCGGGGACATGATCCCGGCGGATGTGCGCGTTCTCACCGCGAAGGATTTGTTCATCATCCAGGCGACGCTGACGGGAGAATCGCTGCCGGTGGAAAAATTTGACACGCGGGAAACGCGGGAAAACGTCGCCCCGCTGGAATTTGCCAACCTCTGCTTTCTCGGCACGAGCGTGGAAAGCGGGGCGGCGCAGGCGGTGGTGGTCGAAACCGGCCCCCGCACTTATTTGGGGGGCATTGCCAGCAGCATGGCCACGCAGGCCATCGAAACCAACTTCGACAAGGGCATCAAGAAATTCACCTACCTCATGCTCACGTTCATGCTGGTCATGGTGCCGGCCGTTTTTTTCATCAACGCCTTGAGCAAATCGCCCTCGGAAGTGGCGGACGATGACATCGTCAAGCTTCCCGCGCTGGCGGCCAAACTGGCGGCCAAGGCCGACCCTGTGTCCGCCTACTTGGATGAGCAAATGGACCCCGCCAGCCAGGCGGCCCTGGCCGCCTACCAACTCTCCCCCACCAACAAGGAAGAATTGGCCCCGATCCTCGTTTCCAATTTGAACTTCGTTGTCTCCGGGCCGTCCATTTACGAGGCGAAACGCTTCGCCGGCGTGACATTGGGGCCGGAAACCCAGTCGCGCCTCAAGAAGGCCGGCGCACACGATTTCCGGCTCAACCGCCTGCTCCTGGAGGACGCCTACCCGGCGGAATTGAAAAGAAGCCGCAAGCATGATTGGGGCGGGGCCTTTCTGTTTGCCCTGGCGGTGGCGGTGGGTCTGACGCCGGAAATGCTGCCGATGATTGTGTCCGTCTGCCTCTCCAAGGGGGCGATGGCGATGGCCCGCAAAAAAGTCATCGTGAAACGGCTCAACTCCATCCAGAACTTTGGCGCGATGAACGTGCTCTGCACGGACAAGACCGGCACGCTGACCCGCGACCACGTCATTCTGGAAATCTATTGCGACGTGTTCAAGAAGGAAAGCGACCCGGTGCTGCTGGATGCCTACCTCATCAGCCATTTCCAGACCGGGCTGAAAAACGTGCTGGACCGCGCGGTGTTGAGCCACCCGGAGGCCCAACAAAAAATTTGTATTGACAATTACAGGAAGGTGGATGAAATCCCGTTTGATTTCTCGCGCAAGATGATGTCGGTCGTCGTGGAAACGCCGAACCATGATTACCAGATACTGACCAAGGGCGCGCCGGAAGCCGTCTTCGCCCATTGCACCCAATTTGAAAGCGAGGGCGAAATTCTGCCGATGGAACCGGTCCTGATCGGCGATCTCATCCAGGAATACAACGACCTGAGCGCCGACGGTTTCCGCGTTCTGGCCGTCGCCTCGCGTCCTTTGGACAAGCGCGCCGCCTACACCAAGGCCGACGAATCCGAACTGATTCTGAAGGGTTACATCGCCTTCCTTGATCCGCCCAAGGAAACCGCCGGCCAGGCCATCGCCGCCTTGCAGCACAACGGCGTGGCCGTCAAGGTCCTCACCGGCGACAACGATCTGGTGACGCGCAAGGTCTGCAAGGACGTGGGCCTGGACACCGGCGATGTCGTTCTCGGAAGCGCGGTGGAAAACATGAGCGACGAGCAACTGGCCAAGGCGGTGGAGACGACTCAGGTGTTCGCGCGCCTCTCCCCGACCCACAAGCAGCGCATCGTCGAGGCCCTCCGCCACAACGGGCACGTCGTGGGTTTCATGGGCGACGGCATCAACGACGCTCCCGCCCTGCGCGCCGCCGACGTGGGCATTTCGGTGGACAACGCGGTGGACATCGCCAAGGAATCGGCCGACATGATCCTGCTGGAAAAAAACCTGATGGTGCTGGATGAGGGCGTTTTGGAGGGGCGCAAAGTTTTCGTCAACATCCTCAAGTACATCCGCATGGGGGCCAGCTCCAATTTCGGCAACATGTTCAGCGTGCTGGGCGCCAGCGCCTTTTTGCCCTACCAGCCCATGCTGCCCATTCAAATTCTCACCAACAACCTGCTCTACGATTTCTCCCAGGTCGCCATTCCCACCGACAACGTCAACGCCAACCTCATCGCCAAACCGCAGCCGTGGGACATGGGCGAAATCACGCGGTTTATTTTGTTCATCGGGCCGGTCAGCTCGATTTTCGATTACACGACCTTCTTTGTCATGTTGGACCTTTTCCATTGCTGGGTCCCGTCCGGCGCGGCGCTGTTTCACACCGGCTGGTTTGTCGAGTCGCTCATGACCCAGACCCTGATCATCCACGTCATCCGCACCCGGCAGATACCGTTTATTCAGGCGCGCGCCAGCACCACGCTGACACTTACAACTGTACTCATCATGGCCATTGCCGCCTGGCTCCCCTACTCGCCCCTGGCCAAAATGCTCGGCCTGGTTCCCCTCCCCTGGCTCTTCTGGCCCATCCTTTTTGCCACGCTGCTCTGCTACGTCGTTCTGACCCAACTGGTCAAGATGTGGCTCATCCGCATGAAATGGCTCTGACCTCAGCGCGTCAATTTCCACTCCTGGTCCGCCCGCGGAGAAAGCCGGCAATCTCGCGCGCGGATGTCACGTTCCACCAAAGCGTGAGGGCGAAGTAAAGCGCGGTGGCCGCGATCATGGGCAGAAAAACTTCGGCCAGTTTCAGCGCCAGGCCGGCGTGGCCGAAGCACCTCAGCCAGACCAGCCGCATCCCGTAGGCGGCCAAACCTGTCAACAACCCGGCCAGCGCCAGGCGCGGCAGTTGCGCGACGCATTCCTCCATTTCCAGCGTCCTGAGTTTCTTGCGCAAGGCGAAGAGCAGAAGACCCAGATTGCAAAACGAGGTGGCGCTGTTGGCGATGCCCAGGGCGCCCGCTCCCAAATTGGTCCCGAACAAAAAGAAGGCGGTTAGAATCAAATTGAGGGCGAGGCAGAAGACACTGATGCGCATCGGGGTCTGGATGTCCTGCAGCGCGTAAAAGGCGCGGGCCAGGATGTTGACCAGCGAAAAGGCAATCAGCCCCGGGGCCAGGCAGACCAGGCCGAGGCTGACGCGCCGGGTGGAATCGGCATCGAATATGCCCCGCTCGAAGAGCAGGCGGATGACCGGCTCGGCCATGGTGAAAAGCAGCACCGCCGCCAGCAGATTGATAAAAATAATGTGGCTGACTCCCTGGCGCAATGTCGCCCGGTACTGCGCGAAATTCTTTTCCACGGCCAGCCCCGCCAGCGTGGGCAGCAGATAGGTGGCGAGCGACAATCCGAACACTCCTTGCGGCAGTTCCATCATGCGGACGGCGTAATTGAATTCGTTGACAATGCGCACATTATGGCCAAAGGCCAGCGAGGTGGTGAGAACGACGTTGATCTGGAAGGCGGCGACGCCGATGGCGCTGGGCACCATTTTGGATACAACTTCCCGCACCACCGGCTCCTTCCACGGTGAAATCCATTGAAAACGAAATCCCTCCCGCCGCAAGTTCGGCCACTGAAAAAAAGCCTGGGCCACTCCCGCCGCCAGCACGCCAAAGGCCAGCACGTAAATCTTGGACTCCAGCCCGCCGCGAAAAAGAAAAGCGGCCACAAACACCGACGAAATCATGGCCACGTTGAGGATCATGGGACTGAGGGCGGGGATGAAAAAATGTCCGCGGGCGTTGAGCATCCCCATGAAAACCGCGCCCAGACAGGCCAGGATCATGTAGGGAAACATCAACCGCATCAGCTCCAGCATCAGATGCGTGGTGGAATTCCAATGGCCCCATCCCAACATCAGCGAAATGACGCCCACCGCGAAGAGCGCCAGGATTCCGCAGGCCACCAACAGGCCGGAGATGACGGCGTTGGCCGTCCGCCACATGGCGGCTTCGCCTTCCAGTTTTTCCTTGGCCTTGAAAATGGGAATGAACGCCGCCGTCAACGCCCCCTCGCCCAGCAGCCGCCGAAACAAATTCGGCACCATGAAGGCATAGACGAACGCGGAGGCCACGGGCGTCGTCCCCATGAACCAGGCATAGGACTGCTCCCGCACCAATCCGAGAACGCGGCTGGAGAGCGTGGCCGCGCCAATCCCGCCCGATGATTTGAGCATCTTGGACATTTATCGGCCCGGAATGTAAAGGGGAACGGGCGCGGGCCAAAGATTATTCCATTGAGTTTCCAATTCACTTCTTTTTGCCGGGCGGGAAAAAGGGTTGCAGCAATTTTTCCAGGTCAATCGGGGCGCTGTTGCGGGAAGAGGCCGACGCCGAGCTTCGGGCCGCCAGCATGACCGCCATGTTCCGCCAATCCTCCTCCGTCTGGAGATGGGTGAACACTTCATTGGTCAGTCCGATATTGACCTCCTCCACCTTGCCGGGGGAATCCAGCCGCCAGAGACGCAGCTTCTGGAACGTCACGTTCAAGGTGTCCAGGCCGGTGAACTCCAGCGCGGGGAATCGTTTCTTGACAGCTTGCCCAACCGCCCCGCTCTTCGCAGCGATGTCCTCCAGGTTGCGCCCTTGTTTGTCCTGCACGACATCCCACTCGGCCAGCGTGACCCGGACCAGCTTGAGGTGCAGTTTGTGCGCGCGAATGGCGTCCCGGTCGTAATCGGCGTAAATTTCCGGGGCGCTCAACATGAGCGAGCCGCCGGCCTCGGGCGGATAATAGACTTTGAAATCGTCAATGGCGATGGTCGGCGCGCCCAGCCCGACGTCCACTTTCCCGATCCTCACGTCCATGCCGGTGGCGGAGCGGAGGCGACTTTGCGCCACTTGTTTGACAATCGTGTTGAGCAACAAAACCGCCGCCACGGCCAGCACCACCACGACGATGAACAAGTAAAGCGCCCACCGGAACAATCGTCGGATCAGTTTAAACATTTATCTGCTTACGGGTTGATGTCATCCGGCCGGACCTCCAAACACTCGTCGTGGTCCTCCCAAATGATGGCCGGATAATGCTCCAAAAAGCGGGGCATCAGTTCAAAGCCGGCCTCGGCCAGCAGTTGTTCGGCGCGTTGCGCGGCCTCCTCGCACGCCTTGTCGTACGCCGCCTCCGATTGGCGCTGGTCCTCCTCCCAATGCGCCACGGCGTGGACGGGGGCGTACTCGCCGGCCCACCGTTTCACCGCGTCCTGCAAATCTTCCGGCAAGTCCTCCGGCGCGACCAGGGTTTCCGAGCAATGCTGGCAAAGCAGCCCGGTTTCCAGCACGTCCCGCGAAAAAAGCGGCAGGGCCGGGGCGCGGCAGCAGGGGGCCTCGGCAAAGCCGGACGGGGCCGTGACCATGCGCTTGAGCCAGATTTGGCGGCGATGGGCCTGTTCGGCCGCCAGGCGGTAAGCGGCCACCAGCGGATGGGAAAAGCGCAGCACCCGCCCCTTGAGCTGGCAGAGGGTTTGCGCCATCCAGCGGGCCAGCGTCAGGTCGTCGAAATCCTCGAAGACCTCGCTGTATTCCTTCCAAAGACGATCCGGCATTTCAGGCATGTCACCAACAAGTAACGGTTAAAAGGCGGAATGCAAAATGCAAAATGCGGAAGGTTTTTGCACGGGCTTGATTTTGCGGTTGATCGCAAACGAATTGGGCATAGAATTAGGGAGTGAGCATTGAGTTGCTGAAACAGGAATTGTCCGCGTTGAACGCCAGCGAACAGCGGCACTTGACCGCTTTCCTCGTGTCGCTCCAGGACGCGGCCGACGCCGCTTACCGCAAAAAGCTTTCAATCAAAATTGAAAAGCCCGCCGCGGAATTCGCCACTTTGGCTGAATTGGATCGGCGGCTCAATTTGCCTGGCGACGACGAAAACTCATGAATTATCGCCTGCTGATTGACTACGAAGTCATTGAGTTCCTCGAAACGCTTCCCCGCAAAGATCAACGGCTGCTTCGCAACCGCTTTGTGGCCATCCAGGGTTTTCCGGGCCAACATTCCGATTACACCGAATATGACAGCACCGGCCGGTCGGTGGACATTCACGTCTGCGGCAAATACGCCATCAAGTTCTGGGCGGACCATGCAGACAGGCATTTGAAAATCCTGGACGTGCATTTCGCCGACCAATCGCGCGGCTGATTCATCTGGCCGGTCTTCTTGTCCAGCAACGAAACCCCACACCCGCGCATCCCGCGAGACGGCGAACCATTCTCCTTCTCGAGAGGGCCGGGGTAAGGTCGAGCTTTCCTATCTCCGCGCAGCGCCAATATTTCTCCAATCCCCTCGTGCAGGTGGCGCATCCTACTCCACCGGGTGTACCAACGAAGCCGGCTTTAATTTCAGGCTTCCTTTCTTGTTCGGCTCACCACCAAATGGATTGATGCCAACTATTTTGCCTTTTAATTCCCCATCAAGAATTTCTGCGCTGATGCACTAACCGCTTGCGTTGAATGAAAAGCATCGCTCCAGTCTTAAACAGCGAAATCTCGTTCCATTCCTATACATCCGGGCAAGGTAATGACCGCGACAAGTGGCAGCATTATCTGAAAAAGGAGCGAAAAACGGCAAGTCTTCATGGACCGCCGCCACGAAACGACCTTCAACCGGCTAAGGGAATGGCATTTTGTATTCATGGTCCCGAAGATAACTCACGCCGCACAATGACGTTAATTGATAGTTTCGATGGCCGCATCAGAATAATCAATGATCACCCGCCACTGTTTCCACCTGTCCAAAAACCCGCCTGTTTGGCTTCAATGATTACAGTATCGCCGCTGCGCGCCGATTTCGAGCCGCAGGCTCGACGCTACAACTTTTCGGGATAGTCGCCGCGCGCGATCAGTTGGCGGATGCTGTCCAAGACGCGCGGGCGGTCTTCGCGGTAGGTCACGCCGAACCAGGAGGCGTTGCAGCGCAGGACTTTCACGCGCGCCCGGCCCGCCGCCACCAGGTCGTTGACCACGCTGGGAATGTAGCATTCGGCTTTCAAATCTCCGCCCTTCGTTTTCAGGAATTGCGCAAAGCGCTCCTTCAACTGGCCGAAGAGCGCGGGATGGAAGCCCCAGAAATTCATCGAAACCGATTCGTCGCCTGTCAACCGGGCGGTCCGGCCTTCCACCGTGTTTTTAGCGCCCGCGCCGTCGCGCTCGATCCCGGTCAACTCCGTCACCGATTGCAGAAACTGGTTTTCATCCACTTGACAAACCCCGCGCGCCACGCCGCCAAAATCGGAAAGGGTGTTGCGCAGGACAAATCCCACCATGGCGTAATCCGCGCCGCCGGATCGAAAATGCCCGGCCAGCAGACGGTAGGATTCCGCCCCGTAAAAGTCATCCGCATTGATGGCGGCAAACGGCTCGTGGACCGCCTCCTCGGCCATGAGAATGGCATGGGCCGTCCCCCACGGTTTGGCGCGGCCGGGCGGAACGGAAAATCCCGCCGGCAACCGGTTCAATTCCTGGAAAACATATTCGACCGGAACGCGCTTCTCGAAGCGCGCGCCGACGATTTGGCGGAAGGGCTGCTCAATGTCGCGGCGGATGACAAAAACCAGTTTTCCAAAACCGGCCCGCAAGGCATCATAGACCGAGTAATCCATGATCGTCTCGCCGGCCGGCCCGACGGCCTCGATTTGCTTCAGCCCGCCGTAGCGGCTGCCCATACCGGCGGCCAAAATGAGCAAGGTTGGCGGGTTCACTTTGCCGAAATTTGCAGCAAGTCCAGTCCAAGGATGTCCTGGTTTCCTTCCTGGATGGTTGACAGGAGCGTCTCCGGCGGATCGCCGCCCAACTGGATGCGGCAACTGGCCGCCTGGGCGCCGTCGAACACCACGTTCTCCACCTCCTCGATGTTCAGGCCGGCGCGGCGGATGTGGTCCATCACGAAGGCCAGCACCCCCACCCGGTCCAGATGGCGCACGACCAATTGCCACTTGGCCGGCGTGCGCCTGGCCAGGTTGACGCAGTTCAACACCACGCCCGTCTTGATGAATGTCTCGATCACCCGCAGCGCCTCGTCGGCAATCGCGTTTTGCGCCTGCTCCGTTGAGGCTCCGATGTGATGCGTGCCGTAAAGATTCGGCAGTTTCAAAATCGGATCGTTAAAATCGCCCGCGCCGCCAGCCGGTTCGGGATCAAACACGTCCAGGCAGGCGCGAATGCGTTTGGCTTCCAGCGCCTCGCGCAGCGCCGCCTGGTCCACCACCTCGCCCCGGGCCGTGTTGATCAGGATCGCGCCCGGCTTCATCAGCCAGAGGCGGGCGGAATTGACCAGCCTGCGCGTCTCCGGCTTCAAGGCCAGGTGCAGCGTGACGATGTCGCTCTCGCGGAAGATATCGTCCACGTTTTCGCGCCGTTCCGCGCCCAGTTCTCCCGCCTGTTCGGGAGTCAGTGAACGCGACCACGCCAGCACGCGCAAGCCAAAGGCGTGCGCCCGGCGAATCACCTCGCGGCCGATGCTGCCCACGCCCACCACGCCCAGCGTCTTGCCAAAAATGCCGTCGGCCTTGGAAAATTCATTTTTATTCCATTGGCCCGCGCGCAGGGCGGCCACGTTGTCCGGCACCCGCCGGTCCATGGACAACAGCAGCGCATAGACCAGCTCGGCCACCGCGATGGAATTCTTGCCGGGGCAATTGCTGACAAAAATGCCGCGGCTGCTGGCCGTCTTGACATCAATCGTGTTGACGCCCGCGCCCGCGCGCAGCACCAACGCCAGTTGGGGCGCGGCCTGCAACGTCTCGCCCGTGACCGGTTTGCTGCGCACCACCAGGATTTTGGCCGACGCCGCCAACGCGGGCAGCGCTTCAGCCTTGGCCGTGGGCTGGTAATCCACTTCGCCGCCAAGCTGCTTTAGTTTTTGCAGGTGAGTTTTCGGGAAAGAGTCGGCGATCAATATTTTCATGTTAATTGGGCGCATTCCGCAGGCCCCGGGCAATTAATCTATTGCTTTAATAGCGCGGGAAAAGGCCGGTTGTCCAGCAAAACCCCTCCTCGAATGCAGTCCGCCTATCCTCCACCCTCAGTTGGTAGGGCGGGCAGTCCTCTGCCCGCCGCGCGACAGCAGTGTGACCTTGATTCTGCTGACAACGGTCAACGGCGGGCAGTGGACTGCCCGCCCTACCTTCCCAAGACAACCCGTGATGGGCAGTTTGAACTTCCACCTTTCCCTTCCCTTCCGTGCGCGAAATCCTCTATAAAGTCCCTGTGTCCAGTCCTCCCAATATATGGCAGACGCCGCTGGCCGACTTGCGCGGCATCGGGCCGGAACGCGCCGCGCAGTTGCAACGGCTCGAACTGCGTTGCGTGGGCGACCTCCTGTTGCACCGCCCGCGCCGCTACGAGGACCGCCGCCATTTCCACGCCATTGCCGAATTGAAGCTGGAGGAAGCGGCGCTGACCTGCGGCAGAATTGTCGCCGCCGGCCTGAACCGCTACCGGCACGGCGCGCGCTCCGTCTATGAATTCATTCTCGACGATGGCACCGCGCGGCTGCACTGCCGGTGGTGGAACCTGCCGTTCATGGAAAAATACTTCAGCGTCGGCGACAACGTCGTGGTTTTTGGCAGGCCGAATTCGCTCAAGCCGCGCACGATGGATCACCCGGAAACGGAAGTCGTGCCGGAAGAAGGGGCGGAAAACTCCATCCATCTCAACCGCATCGTCCCGATTTATCCGCTGACCGAGGGACTGCCGCAACGCTGGTTGCGCTCGCTGCTGTGGCGAACCGTCGCCCAATTTGCTCCTGGCGTCCCCGAACCGCATCCCGAAATTCCGCTGACCAACGAGCGCCTCATATTGCCTTTGGCGGATTCCGCCAATCCTCAATCCGCCCTGTCCTCCGTAGCTTTAGCGAAGGAGGAAATCCGCCCTCCTTCGCCGAGCCTACGGAGGGTGAACAATCCACAATCCATCCCCTGCCCTTCCCGCGCCCACGCCCTCCAATTACTTCACTTCCCGGAAGAAAGCAGCGACGCGGAGATCGCCCGGCAACGGCTGGCCTTCGACGAATACATCGAACTGCAACGCGCCCTGCGCTTGCGCCGCAAAAAACTGGAGGCCCGCGCCCGTCCCCTGCCCTGCGCGGGCGACCACAACCGCCTGATCAAGCCCTTTCTGGCGGGGCTGGGATTTCAATTGACAGCATCGCAAACCAGGGTGCTGCGCGAAATCCGGCGCGACATGGCCGGCCCGGCCCCCATGCGCCGCCTGCTCCAGGGCGACGTCGGTTCCGGCAAAACGGTCGTCGCCGCCTGCGCCATGCTCATGGCCCTGGAATGCGGCGCGGACGCCGCTCTCATGGCGCCGACGGAAATCCTGGCCGAACAGCACGCGCAGAATTTCCGGCGCTGGCTGGAGCCGCTGGGCGTGCGCGTGGAAATCCTGACGGGGAGCCGCAAAACCGTTGCGCCCGGGGCCGGCGCGCCGGCGGCGGCGAAAGTCTATATCGGCACGCACGCGCTGCTGGAGGAGTCCTTCGCCCCGGCGCGGCTGGGATTGGTGATTATTGACGAACAGCACAAATTTGGCGTGGCCCAGCGCGAACAACTGGTGCGCAAGGGCAGCTACCCCCATCTCCTGGTCATGACGGCCACGCCCATTCCCCGCACCCTGGGCCTGACCTTCTACGGCGACCTCGACATCTCCGTCATCGAGCAAGGGCCGCCCGGACGGGGGCGCGTCAAGACTTTTTTGCGCCCGCAAGAAAGCCTGCCCAAGGTCTGGGCCTTTCTCCGCGAAAAAATCGCCCAGGGCCGCCAGGCTTATGTGATTTATTCCCGCGTCGAGGACGCCGACAGCAGCGCCCGCGTCAAAGCCGCGACCCGGGAATGGCATCTTATGGAAAAGGTTTTCGCGCCGTGGAAAGCAGCCCTTCTCCACGGCCGGCTCAAGAGCGAGGAAAAGGAAAAAGTAATGGCCGCCTTTCGCGCCAACCAAACCCAGGTCCTGCTTGCCACCTCCGTCGTGGAAGTGGGCGTGGATGTGCCCAACGCCACTCTGATGGTCATCGAAAACGCCGAACAATTCGGCCTGGCGCAACTGCATCAACTGCGCGGGCGCATCGGGCGCGGCGCGGAAGAATCCTATTGCATCCTGATCGCGCAAGATAAATCCCCCGAATCGCGCGAGCGCCTGAAAACAATGGCCGAAACCACCGACGGCTTCCGTATCGCCGAAGCCGACCTGAAACTGCGCGGGGCCGGCGACCTGCTTGGCCGCGAACAAAGCGGCGCGCCGCACTTTCGTTTCGGCGACCTGGCCACCGACGCCCCCCTCATCGAGCGCGCGCGCGCCCTGGTCAAAGCCGCCCTTTAAAAAGGATGTCAGAAAAATGGAGTCAGAAAAATGAAACTGGTCCGCTTTGCTCTGAACTGGGGGGGCGGGGCGTATTATATTTCTGACTGGATATTTCTGACATCCTCTCCAAGAAAAATCGGAAATCGCTTTTCCGCCTATGCCGCCCCGCCGGGGCTTTGGATGACCGGGAATTCTACACATATTTCGCGCCTACGGCGCTGGCAGCAAAACATGTGATACGGCGTGCTTGGTCCCTCTCCGCCGCCGCAAAGGGACCTGCGTGAATCGGTTCTGGCAAGGCAGCGCGCTGGACAATGATTTGATTTCCGACGGAAGGCGGCGTACCATTCTTGCATGAAATCCGCCTGTTGCCTGATCTTTTTGGTTGCCGGACTCGTCGTGACGGGTTGCGGCAAGAAGGACAATTCCTCCACCACTTCCACCACGGTGACCTCGGCCAACAACGTCCAGACGCCGCCGGCTGCGAATAATTATGGCTCCACGCTGGTCAATGCCCAGCAAGCCGCCGTCAAGACCGTTGACGTCGTTTCGCTCAACCAGGCCGTCCAGCTTTTCAACGTCCAGGAAGGACGATTCCCCACCAATCTGGACGAGTTGGTGAGCAAACAATACATCGGCAAACTGCCCGCCGCGCCCAACGGCATGAAACTCGTCTATGATGCCACCCAGGGCAAAGTAACCACCGTGCGGCAGTGATGGCCGCCGCCATGTTTGTCTTGTAGTGGCGCTCCGTGAGCGCCGCCATTCCACAAGTGGCCGTTATGCGCCAGTGACGGCCTCCTTTTGAATCCCCGCAGGGCTGGAATGAGAGATTCCGTCGGCGGGACGCCGACGGAGGCGACCGGGACGGTCGCGCTCCCAAAATTCGGGGGCATACGTGCTTTCCGCTCCCGCCGAGGCCAGCAAATTACGCAAAGAAAATGCCAAGAAAAGATTTGCCTATTTCCGAGCCATTGTTAATCTATACTATGTCAATAGACATGATTATGTAATCCGGCGGCAAGCCGCCAATTGAAAATAAGAAGCCTATGCCAATACATTCTGACATCATCAGCACGGTCGGGCGCACCCCGCTGATCAAACTCAACCGCATCGCTCATGGAGCCGAGGCCACGATTGCCTTGAAGGGCGAGTTCTTTAATCCACTCGGCAGCGTCAAAGACCGCATCGGCTTTGCCATGATCGCCGCCGCCGAGCGGGACGGGATTCTGAAGCCCGGAACCACGATCATTGAGCCGACTTCCGGCAACACCGGCATTGCGCTGGCGTTTGTCGCGGCGGCCAAAGGTTACAAGCTGATATTGACCATGCCCGAAACCATGAGCCTGGAGCGGCGCACATTATTGGCTTTGCTTGGGGCAAAACTTGTGCTAACTCCGGGAGCCGATGGCATGAAAGGCGCGATCAAGAAAGCGGAGGAACTGAACAAGGAAATCGCCGGCTCGTGGATTCCCCAGCAATTCAACAACCCGGCCAATCCCGAAATCCACCGCCGGACCACCGCCGAGGAAATCTGGTCCGACACCAATGGGAAAGCGGACATCATTGTTTCCGCCGTCGGCACGGGCGGAACCCTCACCGGCGTGGCCGAGGTGATCAAGTCGCGCAAAAAAAGTTTCCGGGCCATCGCCGTCGAGCCAAGCGGTTCCCCGGTGATCACGCAAACGCGCAACGGAGAGCCGGTCAAGCCCGGCCCGCATAAAATCCAGGGCACGGGAGCGGGATTTGTGCCGAAGAACCTGAACTTGGAGATCGTGGATGACGTCATCACGGTCAGCAACGAAGACGCAATTGTCACCGCGCGCCGGCTGGCGCTGGAAGACGGAATCCTCGCCGGCATCTCCACCGGGGCCAACGTCTGGGCGGCATTGCAGGCGGCCAAGCGTCCCGAAAACAAGGGCAAATTGATTGTCACCATCGGTTGCAGCACCGGCGAACGGTATCTGAGCACGGCGCTGGCCGACGAAGCGCGCAAACAAGTTGCAGCATAGGCAGGCAATAAAACAAAGTGAATTTGGGCCAACCAGATTGCTGGAGGCCAACTCAACCGGCAATAAACAGAAATCAGGCAGCCCGGACAACCCGGGAGATAGCTGTCAAAAAACAAACGAACCATGAAAGCAAAACCGCATATCCAGGCAAAACCACGCAATATAACTAAAACCTTCCGGTCCCCGGAGCTGTTTCTGGCGCTGGCTCTGGCCGCTACGACCGCTCCCGCTCTGAGGGCCGCGGACGACCCTCAAACCAACTCGCCATCCGCCGTTCAACCCGCTGCCGGCGCGCCGGCGGAAAAACCGGCGCCGCTTCCGCTTCATCAAATTGAAGGCAACGGCGGTATTTTCTCCACGCTGTCGGCCTACATCGTTAATCCGCCGCGAGACGGGGAACTTGTTGGCCGCCCCAGCGTGGGGTTTGCTTTCATTGACCTCGAACACGGACAAAACCTGGAAGCCGTCACCCTGACGGAATCGCCCTTCAAGCGTCTGGAACTGGGCTACGGCTGGGACTACATGAATCTGGGCGATCTGCCGCAGGCATTGCGAAACGCCGGCATTAACAATTATCACCAGGGCGACGTTCAGTTGCACAACTTCAACGCGCGCTACCAGATATTGTCGGAAGGCGAATTCGACCAAAAATGGCTTCCGGCAGTGACCGCCGGCGCGCATTACAAATACAATGACGGCATCAGCGAAGTGAACAACGAAGTCGGTGGCGCGTTGGCCGGGGCCGGCCTCTCCCGCAAGCAAGGGGTGGATTTTACGCTCTACGCCTCGAAGCTGATCACGCAACTGCCGCGCCCCGTGCTGCTGGAACTTGGCGGACGCGCCACCGAAGCCGTTTGGGACGGTCTGGGCGGTTTCACCCACAGTTACAACGCGGTCTTTGAAGGCAACGTGGTGGTGTTCATCACGGGCAAGTTTGTGGTCGCGGCGGAATATAAGGAGCAACCGCGCAATTACCAGCCCATCGGCAACCTGGTGAAGAGGGAAGGCGACTGGGCGACTCTCGATGCCGGTTACGTGGTCAGTAAAAACTTGACGGTCGCGGCGGGTTACGGCCATTTTGGAAACGTGCTGAATCACCAGGCCAACGGGGTGTGGGGTTTTACGACCAAATGGGAGTTCTAAGCGCGAACCAGTTCTTGCTGGGGGCCGGGCGGCGGCTTGTGCCTTTGTCGCGTCCCGTTCCTCCGAGCGCGCCAGTTGATAACAGGCGTCCCGGCCTCCGGCCAGATCAGTAACATATAAATCTCGAATAAGAAGAAGAATATCATGAGCACCTCATCCAAAGGTTTGAGCACTGTTGCCTTGCACGCCGGCCAGGTCCCCGATCCGGCCACCGGCGCGCGCGCCGTGCCGATTTACCAGACCACCTCCTACCTCTTCAAGAGCACCGAGCACGCGGCCAATCTGTTTGCCTTGAAGGAATTCGGCAACATTTACACCCGCATCATGAACCCGACCACCGATGTTTTTGAACAGCGCGTTGCCGCCCTGGAAGGCGGCACCGGCGCGCTGGGCATGGCATCCGGCGCGGCCGCCATCACCTTCGCGGTGCTGGGGATCACGCAGTTGGGCGATGAGATCGTGTCGGGAGACAACCTGTATGGGGGCACTTACTCGCTGTTTCACCAAACCCTGCCCAAGCTTGGGCGCACGGTCAAATTCGTCAATTCGCGGGACCCGGAGGCCTTCCGCAAGGCCATCACACCGAAAACACGCGCCCTTTACGCCGAAACCATCGGCAACCCCAAGCTCAACGTCCCGGACTTTGAGGCGCTGGCCAAGATTGCCCACGAAAACGGCATCCCGCTGGTGATTGACAACACCGTTGGCGTCGGGTTGGTCCGTCCGTTTGATTTCGGCGCGGACATTATTGCCTCATCGGCCACGAAATACATCGGCGGCCACGGCACGAGCATTGGCGGCGTCATCGTGGATTCCGGCAAGTTCCAGTGGAACAACGGCAAGTTCCCCGAATTCACCACGCCCGACCCCAGTTACCACGGGCTGGTTTATTGGGACGCCCTGAGCAACGTGCCCGGCATGGGCAACGTCGCCTTCATTCTGAAGGTGCGCGTGACCTACTTGCGCGATGTCGGCGCGGCGCTCAGCCCGTTCAACTCCTTTCTGTTTTTGCAAGGATTGGAAACCCTGCCCCTACGGCAAAAACAACATTCAGCCAACGCGCTGGAAATTGCCCGCTGGCTCAAGGACCACCCGTCGGTGACCTGGGTGTCCTATCCCGGTTTGCCCGACGATCCGAGCTTCAAACTTGCCTCCAAATACTTGAAACATGGGTTCGGCGGCCTGGTCGGCTTTGGCATCAAAGGCGGTCTGGAAGCGGGCAAGAAATTCATCAACTCCGTGAAGCTCCTCTCGCATCTGGCCAACATCGGCGACGCCAAATCGCTGGTGATCCATCCCGCCTCCACCACCCACTCGCAGTTGTCGCCCGAAGAGTTGGTGGAAACCGGCGCCACGCCCGATTACGTGCGCCTCTCCATCGGCCTGGAAGACGTGGCCGACATCCGGGAGGACATTGACCAGGCCCTGCGCGCGGCTGTCAAGTGAACTCAAGATGAACCGGACTGGAATGCAAGGCCCAACGAAGGACGTCCCCGCCGGCGTGGCGCAAGGTGATTTGCAGGACCAGAAAATCGCGGGCTACCAATCGCCCCTGGGGGTGACCGCCACGCAATCCCTCGCCTTGCGCGGCGTGCGGCTCCAGTCCGGTTTCAATTTTGATCAGGTCCAGGTTTGTTATCAAACCCTTGGCAAATTGTCCGCCCACCGGGACAACGCCATCCTCGTTTGCCACGCCTTGTCCGGCACGGCGCACGTCGCCGGCCTTCACCCGCAAACCGGCCGGCCCGGCTGGTGGGATTACCACGTCGGCCCCGGCAAGGCGATTGACACCGACAAATACTTTGTCATCTGCTCCAACGTGCTGGGCGGCTGCGACGGCACGACCGGCCCGCTTTCCACCAATCCCAAAACCGGCAAGCCTTACGGCATGGATTTCCCGCCCGTGACCGTCCGCGACATGGTGGCGGTGCAGGCAAAACTGGTCGAACACCTGGGCATTGCGCGGCTCTTCGCCGTCACGGGCGGCTCGATGGGCGGCATGCAGGCGCTGGCCTGGGCGGTGGATCATCCCGACCGCGTCCGCGTGTGCGTTCCGATTGCCACCTGCGTTTCGCACAGCGCCATGCAAATCGCCTTCAATGAGATCGGCCGCCGCGCCATCACCACCGATCCAAACTGGAACGAGGGCAATTACACCGCCGCGCGCCGTCCCCGGCACGGCCTGGCTGTGGCCCGCATGGTCGGGCATGTGACTTATCTCAGCGAGTACTCCATGACGCGCAAGTTCGGCCGCGCCTTGCAACCGCGGGCCAATCCGGCCGGCGACGATGAGGATCTTTTCACCGTCGAAAGCTATCTCCATCATCAGGGCGACAGTTTTGTCAGCCGCTTCGACCCCAATTCCTATCTCTATCTGACCAAGGCGCTGGACCTGTTCGATTTGTGCGACGGCAAGCCGCCGGAGGAAGTTCTGCGCCGGGTCAAGGCGCATTTCCTGGTCATCTCCTTCGCCTCCGACTGGCTGTATCCGCCGCCGCAGTCGCGGGAACTGGTGCGCCTGCTCAAGCGCTCCCGCGTCGCCGCCACCTACATCAATCTGGAATCGCTCTACGGCCACGACTCGTTCCTGATCGAAAACCGCGAGTTCGCCGGCGTCCTGAGAGATTATCTTGACAATGAATACCGCAACGGCCGCACCCATCAGGCCGCCGCCACAGCTTGACGGAGTCATGCACCCCGGCATTTACCAATGCGTGCTCGACTGGCTGCCCGACGGCGCCCGCGTGCTCGACCTGGGCACCGGCGACGGCGCGTTTCTGGAGCGCGTCGTCCAGGCCCGGCATGTCATTGCCGAGGGGGTGGAGATGAATCCTGATCTGGTTGCCCGCTGCATCCAGCGCGGACTGGTGGTCCACCAGGGCAACATCATGGAGGGCCTGGACCAATACGGCGACCAGTCATTTGACTACCTGCTGTTGCTCGGCACCTTTCAGGAATTGCTCTCGCCGGTGGACATCCTGCGCGAGGCCTTCCGCGTCGGCCGCCGCGTCATCATCGCCTACACCAACTTCGCCCATTACCGCGTGCGGCTGCAAATTCTGCTGCGAGGACGCACTCCCGTCACCAAGTCCCTCCCCCAACGCTGGTACCAGACGGCCAATTTGCATTTCCTATCCATTCTCGATTTTCGCGAATTCTGCCGGCAGATGAATTTCTTGACCGTTCGCGACGCCTATTTTAGCTCGCGCGGTCCGGCGAAATTCCTCCCCAATCTCTTCGCCGAGGAAGCGGTCGCCCTGCTGGAGCCTGGCAACAAAAGCGAAGGCGCAGAGTAGCGCGCCGGTCATGGATGGATCGGGCCGTCGCGCCGCGACGCCAGGACGGCGCGGCGCGCCCCACTGCCCTTCGGTTAAGCCAGCATTTGAATGCGTCGCATGGATTGGCCTGTTGGGCTTCATGTTGGTCGTATGGTCCTTCAACCTTCAGCCCTTTTTCCGCCTTTTTATCATTTATCATTTCTAATTTATCATTTCGCCCTTGCGTGTTAGTATTTGACCTATGGCAGACGATCTTCGTCCCGATCCCGATGCGTTGCTGGCCGCCATCCAGAAGACCGAAGCGGCGAAAAAACGCGGCAAGCTGAAGGTTTTCCTCGGCATGGCCGCCGGTGTCGGCAAGACCTACGCCATGCTCCGCGCCGGCGAACGCGCCCAGCGCGAGGGCCGCGACATCGTCATCGGTTACGTCGAAACGCATGGCCGCAAGGAAACCGACGCCCTGGTCGCCGGCCTGCCCATCATCCCGCGCCGCAAGGCCGAGTATCGCGGGGTTGTGCTGGAGGACATGGACCTGGACGCCCTGCTGGCCCGCCGCCCGCAGTTGGCCCTGGTGGATGAACTCGCCCACACCAACATCCCCGGCTCCCGCCACGCCAAGCGTTACCAGGATGTCGCCGAATTGCTCGACGCCGGCATTGATGTCTTCACCACCATGAACGTGCAGCACGCCGAAAGCCGTGTGGACACCGTGCGCCAGATCACCGGTTCCACCGTCCATGAAACGGTGCCCGACAGCGTGCTGGACGGGGCCGAGATCGAGTTGATTGACCTGCCGCCGGTCGAACTGCTCAAGCGCCTGGATGAAGGCAAGGTCTATCTGCCCGAACGCGCGGAAATGGCCATGATGAATTTCTTCCGCGAGGGCAACCTCAACGCCCTCCGCGAAATGGCCCTCCGTCTCGCCGCCGACCACGTCGGCCAGGACGTCCACGATTATCTCCAGGCCATGCAGATCACCGGGCCTTGGAAATCCGGCCACCGCCTCCTGGTCGCCGTCAGCGCCAGCCCCACTTCGCCGCACATGATCCGTTGGACGCGGCGGCTGGCGGAGAGTTACGACTGCCCCTGGCTGGCCGTTTATGTCGAGCAGCCCAGGTCGCTCTCGGCGGATGACCAGGCCCGTCTCACCCGGCATCTGGCGCTGGCGCGCGAGCTGGGAGCCGAGGTGATCACCACCGCCGACGCCGACATCGCCAGCGGACTTCTTCGCGTGGCCGAACAGCAAAACGCCACACAAATCATTGTCGGCAAACCGGGCGGCGGACGGCTTCTGGACCGTTGGCGCGGAAGCCGTCTGCTCCGCCGCCTGGTGCGGGACAGCGGCCACATTGATCTGCACGTCGTGCGGCCCGAAGCCACGGAGGAAAGCAGCCCTCCGCGGCGACGGCAGTGGGGCGCCGTGGCCTACTCGCCGCCCTGGCAGTATTTCACCGCCCTGGCCACGGTGGCAGGCTGCACCGCGGTCAACGCGGGCTTGCAATCCCTGCTCCATCTGGACCCGCAGGCCCTGGCCCTGATTTATTTGCTGGGCGTGGTGGTGCAGGCCTGCTTTGTCGGGCGCGGCCCCACCTTGCTGGCCGCCGCCGCCAGCGCCTTGTTGTGGGATTTCTTCTTTACTGATCCGTACTACTCCTTGAGGATGACGAAATTGACCGACGTGATGATGTTCGGCACCTACTTCGTCGTGGCGATTGTCATGGGCCAGTTGGTTTCCCGGCTCCGCTGGCAGGAACGGGCGGAGAGCCGCCGCGAGGAACGTTCCACCGCCCTGTATCTTCTGACCCGCGACCTGGCCGACGCCGCCGACGTGGACGACATGGCGCGGCGGCTGGTGCGCCAGGTGGCCCAGGCTTTCAAGGGCGAGGTGGCCATTCTCCTGCGCGACGCCGGCGGCGCTCTCTCCCCGGCGGCCCATCCCGCCAGCATGTTTTCCATCTCCGAAAAGGAGCAGGGCGTGGCGGTTTGGGCTTTTCGCTTCGGCAAGGCCGCCGGCCGTTTCACCGACAACCTGCCGTCGGCCGAAGCGGTCTATGTGCCGATGGCCACCAATCGCGGCACCGCCGGGGTCATCGCCGTGAAACTGCCGGGCGAAGAGCAGCCCACACTGGAACAGCGCAACCTGCTCGACACCTTTGCCCGGCAAACCGCCCTGGTGCTGGATCGTTTCCGCCTTGGCGCCGAGGCCGAACAGGCGCGGCTGCTGGCGGAATCGGAGAAATTGAGCAAGGCGTTGCTCAATTCCATTTCCCACGAGCTGCGCACTCCCATTTCCGCCATCACCGCCGCCGCCAGCACCCTGGCCGCCCTGCCGCCCGGCCCCCAGACCGAATTGCAGAAGACCCTGGCCGCGGAAATCCAGGAAAGCGCCGCGCGGCTCAACCGCCTGGTGGGTAATTTGCTGGACATGACCCGGCTGGAATCCGGCAAGGTGAAGCCCCGCCTGGAATGGTGCGATCTGGGCGACCTGGTCAACGTCGCCCTGCGCCGCGATGAATCCGAACTGGCCGGCCATCCGGTCAAGGTCCAAATCCCCAAGGGGCTGCCGCTGGTGCGCATGGATTTTGTCCTGATCGAGCAGGCCCTGAACAATCTTCTCCTCAACGCCGCCGCCTACACCCCTGATGGCACCCCGGTCGAGATCACCGCCGCGGGAGGGGCGGGGGAAGTCTCGCTGACGGTGGCCGATCGCGGGCCGGGCCTGCCGCCGGAAAGCCTGCCGCACGTTTTCGAGAAGTTCTATCGCGTGCCCGGCGCGCCGCCCGGCGGCACCGGGCTGGGATTGTCCATTGTCAAAGGTTTTGCCGAGGCCCACGGCGGCCGGGTCGAGGCCCGCAACCGTGAGGGCGGCGGCGCCCAGTTCACCATTTATCTGCCGGTTGCAAGCGTCCCCGAACCCACCCCGGAGCCGGTCCCATGAACGCAAACCTCCCTCCTAATCTTAATCCCGCGGGCACGGACCGGCAGGTAGAATAACATGCCGCAACCTTATGAGCGACAAACCCATTCCCGCCAATTCTGTTCTGATTGTGGACGACGAAGTGCAAATCCGCCGCCTGCTCCGCGTCACCCTCGAGGCCAACGGCTACCGCGTGCTGGAGGCCGCCACCGGCCCCGACGGCCTGGCCGAGGCCGCCCAGCGCAATCCCGACGTCATCATTCTCGATCTCGGCCTGCCAGGCATGGATGGACTGACCGTTTTGAAACGGCTGCGCGAATGGAGCCGCGCTCCCGTGCTCGTGCTTTCGGTGCAGGAAGGCGATCTGGACAAGGTTTCAGCCCTGGACAACGGGGCCGACGATTACATGACCAAGCCCTTCAGCACCGCCGAGCTGCTCGCCCGGCTGCGCGTGCTGCGGCGCCACGCCCAGCCGGAGGAGGCGGACAACGCCGTCTTCCATTCCGGCCCGCTGGAGGTGGACCTGGCCGCGCGCCGGGTCGCGGTCCGGGGCCAGGAAGTCAAGTTGACGGCGACGGAGTATTCCTTTTTGCGCCTGCTGGTGAGGAACTCCGGCAAGGTGGTGACGCACCGGCAAATTCTCAAGGAAGTCTGGGGACCGGCCTATGTCGGGCAAACCCATTATCTGCGCGTCTATGTGGCGCACCTGCGGGAAAAGATCGAAACCGATCCGGCGCGCCCGGAATTGCTATTGACAGAACCCGGCATCGGCTACCGCCTGGTCGCCGCCCAGTGAGAACGAGTTGCCCCATTGTCGTTGAACCAGCCAAGGCTCACTTCCGCCGTTTGCCCAGGCGGGAGAGTTGGCGCGGGGTCAGCAGCCAGCACAGGCTGGCGCAATCTCCGAAACGCAGTTCTTCCACGCTCAATTTGCAGAGCGCCGCCTTCTTAAAATCAATCTTCATTCCGGGCTTGCCGGTGAGCAGGACGGAAATCAATCCGCTCAAAAACGGCTCGTGCCCGACCAGCGCAATGTTCTCCAGGGTGGAAAAGTTCTCGACGATTTCCGTCACGACCTCCTGCGGCCCGGCCTCCGCCGCGAGATGGTTGGTGACAAACAGCTTCTTGGAATCATGGGCCTCGGCCAGGATTTCCGCCGTGCGCAGGGCGCGCGCGTAGGGACTGGTCAGGATCAGGTCGAAGGACAAATCCAGCTTCTGAATGCCCGCCGTCACCTCGCGCATGGTCTTCTCGCCTTCGCGCGTCAGCGGGCGCTTGCTGTCGGGGCGGTACTTGGGGCCGCGCGGGCAGGCCTTGGCGTGACGGATGATAAACAGGTTCATGGCAGTGCTTTGTTGGCTTCGTGGCGGATGTCGCGCGCCTCGCAGAGATAAACAACCTCCTCGGCGATGTTGGTGGCGTGGTCGCCCACGCGTTCCAGACACTTGGAAACGGTCATCAAATTCAAACAGCGGGTGATGTTGGCCGGATCCTCCAGCATGAAGAGGCACAGATCATGATAGACCTGGCGGTTGAGGGCGTCCACCTCCTTGTCCCGGGGGATGATGGCGCGCGCCTTCTCGGGGTCCTTGTTGACAAAGGCGTCGAGCGATTCCTTCAACATGCCGAGGGTGATCGTGACCATGCGCGGAATGTCAATATAACTCTTGAGTTGCGGCTCGCTGTTCAATTCCAGGGCGCGCCGGGCGATGGTGGTCGCCTCGTCGCCGATGCGTTCCAGGTTTTGCGAAATCTTCATCGCCACGGTGATCAGCCGCAGGTCCGAGGCCAGCGGCGCCTTGGCCAGGAGGTGGATGGCCATGTCGTCAATTTCGATCTCCAGCCGGTCGGTGATGTCGTCGTCCTGCTGGACCTTTTCGGCAAGTTTGTCGTCCCGGTCTGTCACCGCCTGGACGGCCTGGCCCACGGAACTCTCCGCGTAACTGCCCATGGTGAGCAGCGTTTCCTTGAACTTGGCCAGTTCCTCGTCGAAATGTCTCATCGTCATAATTTACACCGGAATCGTTTTAACCAAAGCGCCCGGTCACGTAATCCTCCGTCTGCTTCTGCCTGGGGTTGGTGAAGATGCGGTTGGTCTGGCCGTGCTCGATCAATTCCCCCAGGTAAAAAAAGGCGGTTTCGCTGGAAATGCGCGCGGCTTGTTGCATGTTGTGAGTGACAATAACAATCGTGTAGTCATTTTTCAATTGCAGAATCAATTCCTCGATCTTGGCCGTGGCCAGCGGATCCAGCGCCGAGGCTGGTTCGTCCATCAGCAGCACTTCCGGCTCGATGGCCAGCGCCCGCGCGATGCACAACCGCTGCTGCTGCCCGCCCGACAGGCTCAAGGCGTTGGCGTCCAGCCGGTCCTTGACTTCATCCCACAGCGCCGCCATTTGCAGCGAGCGTTCCATCCGCTCGGCCAGGAGGCCCTTGTTGCGCATCCCGTTGAGCCGCAGCCCCACGGTGACGTTCTCCGCCACGCTCATCGTCGGGAACGGATTTGATTTCTGGAAGACCATTCCCACGCGCCGCCGCACCAGACTGGCGTCCACGTCCCGCCCGTACAAGTCCCGGCCAAACAAAGTGATGCGGCCTTCCACCCTGGCGGTGGGCACCAGTTCGTGCATGCGGTTCAAGCTGCGCAAAAAAGTGGACTTGCCGCAGCCGCTGGGGCCGATGACGGCGGTGACGGCCTTGGTCGGAATGGCCAGCGAGACGTTGTGCAACACGTGATTGGCGCCAAACCAGACATTGAGTTGCCGCACGTCGAACGTCACGGCCGCCGCCACTGCCGGCGCCGGGGGCGCGTTTTTCAATGTGTTTAACTGTGCTTCTTGGGCCATGCGATGTTTATCTTGTCAGATGCGGCGTGCGGCTGCGGGTCATCACCCTCACCGCAATATTGAGGGCCAGTACGAACAGAATCAGCACCAGCGCCCCCGCCCAGGCCTGGCGCAGCCAATCATCATAAGGCGAGTTGGAATAAGTGAAAATCTGCAACGGCAAGGCCGCGATCGGCTCGGAAAGTCTGTGGCTCCAGGAATTGTTGCCCAGGGCCGTGAAGAGCAGGGGGGCGGTTTCCCCGGCCACGCGCGCCGCCGCCAGCAGGATGCCGGTGACGATTCCCCGGCCGGCGGTCTTGAGAACAATGCTCAGAACGATCCGCCAATGCGGAATGCCCAGGGCAAAGGCGGCTTCGCGGTAGATGTTGGGCACCAGCACCAGCATTTCCTCGGTGGTGCGAATGACGAGCGGGATCATCATGAAACCCAGCGCCAGTCCGGCCGCGTAAGCCGAATAGCCCGTGATCGGCAGCACCACCAGCGCATAGACCACAATGCCCCAGACAATGGACGGCGTGCCGCTGAGGATGTCCGCCGCGAAACGAATCGCCCAATTCATCCGCGGCGATCCGAACTCGGAAAGATAGATTCCACCCAGCACCCCGATCGGGATGCCGATCAACCCGGCCAGTCCAAGGAGCGTGGCGCTGCCGACGATGGCATTGGCCATGCCGCCGCCGGGATCCCCGGACGGTTTGGGCAATTGTGTGAAGAAGCTCCAATCCAGCGAACTGGCCCCTTTTTGCAGCAGGTGGAACAGCACCAGCGCCAGCGGCGCGATCACCACCAGCGCGCAGATCAGGCACAGGCCCGACACACAGGAACTTTTGATCTTTCTCCAGCGATTATACCAGGGATTCATGACGGTTTAGTTTCCACGCGGCCGGCGTCCTCCCATCGCGCCGATCAACAGGTGGGCCAGGATGTTGGTGCCCACCGTAACCAGGAGCAGAATCAGCCCCAGTTCAAAAAGCGCGCTCAGGGGCAAACCTTTGAGTGTCTCGGCGTATTCGTTGGCAATTTTGCTGGCCAGGGTGTTGCCGGGCGAAAGCAGGGACGCCGTGATTTTGTCCGAGTTGCCAATCACCATCGTCACCGCCATCGTTTCTCCCAGCGCGCGGCCCAACCCCAGCATGGCGGCTCCAAAAACGCCGCGCACCGAATACCGCAGCACCGCCAGCCTCGTCACCTCCCAGCGCGTCGCACCGAGGGCAAAGGCCGCTTCGCGCTGCGCCTCGGGCACGGCGCGGAACACTTCCCGCGCAATGGAGGTGATGATGGGCAGGATCATGATGGCGATGAGCACGGAGGCCGACAGGATGCAGAATCCGGTGGTCGGTCCGCGGAAGAGCGGCAGAAAGCCAAAATACTTGAGCAGCAGCGGATACGGACCTTCCCGCAGCCACGGCACCAGCACGAAGATGCCCCATACTCCCAGCACCACGCTCGGGATGGCCGCCAGCATTTCAATCATCGAAATGGCCGGCTGCCGCACCCAGCCCGGCGCCAATTCTGTCAAGTATATCGCCGTCCCCAAACCCAGCGGCAGCGCGATGAGCAGCGCGATCAGCGCGCTGACGAAGGTTCCGAAGATGAACGTCAACGCCCCAAAGTTGCCGTTGACGGGGTCCCAGTCGGAATGGGCGAGGAAACCCCAGCCAAACTCCTTGACCGAAAGGGCGGAACCTTTGCAGAGCGTCCATCCCACCAGCGCCAGCAGCACCAGCACCACCATTGCCATCAGCCAGGTCGTCAGCCGGAAAACTCTGTCGCCCAGCTTGCCGGCATGGGCCGGGCCGATCCCCAACGGCTCTCCCGCCTCTTTGGAAGCAGCAACTGCGTTCATAAGACTGATCTCAGTAAGTGATGCTATCAATCTCCTTGAGAACGCGCTGGCGAAGCTCTTCCGGCAACGGGGCATAATTGAGCGGCGCGGCCAAGGCCTGGCCGTCGGTCTCCGCCCATTTGAGAAACTCGACCAGTTTCTTTCCCTTCGCCGCGCTGGCCTGTTTTTGATAGACCAGCAACCAGGTCGTTCCGGCAATCGGATAGGCCCTCTCCCCGGGCGGATTGACCATGGAAAAGCGGAAATCGGCCGGAATCTTGGCCGTGGCCAGCGCCGCCGTCACCGACTCGATGGAAGGCGCGATATAATTGCCGGCCGCGTTCTTCACGCTGGCAAACGGCAGCTTCTGCTGGACGGCATACACCAGCTCCACGTAACCGATGGCGCCTGGCATTTGTTTGACTTGTTCCATCACCCCTTCATTGCCTTTGGCCCCCTGGCCGGCGGGCCATTTGACCGCGGTGCCCCGGCCCACGCTGGCTTCCCATTCCTTGCTGATGCTGCTCAGGTAATCCATAAAAATGTACGTGGTGCCGCTGCCATCGGTTCGATGCACCACCGCGATGTCCGTGGCCGGCAGTCTCGTGTCGGGATTCTGCGCCGTGATTTTGGCGTCGTTCCATTTAGTGATTCTTCCCAGAAAAATGGCCGCAATCGTCGGCCCGTCCAATTGCAGCGGCGGATTGCCCGGCAGATTGTAAGTCACCACGTCCGCTCCGGCCACCGTCGGAATGTGCAGGATGATTTTCCCCGCCGCCTTTGCCAGTGCCAGATTCTCGTCGCTCATCGGCCCGTCCGACGCCCCAAAATCAACCGTCCCGTCCAGAATTGACTTTTGCCCGCCTCCCGAACCGATGGACTGGTAATTGATGCTCACCGTCGGATCCACTTTCCGGTATTCAAAAGACCACTTGGAATAAATCGGGTACGGAAAAGTCGCGCCCGCCCCGTTGATGAGCAGTTGTTCGGATCCCTTTTGGCCGCAGCCCGCCAGCAGCCCGATTCCCAGGAGGGCGGCCAGGGTCTTATGATTCATAAGCTATATGGTTCATGCCACTGCCGCTCACCATAGGCCCTCTGCATGGTTCGTCAACGCAAGCACTGTGACAATTGCGTGACATGCGCCCGCCGGATGATGCCCGCCCTGCTGGCGGCTCTCCGCCGGGCCTCACCCTCGCCGCTCGTTGATGGACTGAAAAATTCCCGCCACAACTTCGCCCCTGAGCCGGGCGCCCTGGTTGCCCTTGCCGTGGACGCGCACGCTCACCTGGCCGGCCTCCAGGTCGCGCTGGCCTATCACCAGCATGGTGTGGACCTTGGCCTCCTCCGCCCGCTGGATTTTGCCGTTGATCTTGTCCGTGCCGAAATCCCCTTCCGCGCGGACCTGCTTGGCGCGAAGCTCGGCCACGATGGATTTGGCGTAAGCAACGGTTTTTTCCTCGTCGCCGACGGTCAGGACGCGCACCTGTTCGGGGGCGAGCCACAACGGGAAATTGCCCGCGTAATGTTCGATGAGAAAACCGATGAAACGCTCGTGCGTTCCCAGCGGGGCGCGGTGGATGCACAGCGGCGTCTTGTCCGTGTTGTCCTTGTCGCGATACGTCAGACCAAATCTCGCCGGCACCGCGAAATCCACCTGGTTGGTCGCCAGGGTGAATTCGCGGCCGATCACGCTCCAGACCTGCACGTCAATTTTCGGCCCGTAAAACGCCGCCTCATTCGGCACCTCCACATAATTGATCTTCGAGTCAATCAAAACCCGCCGCACCATCTCCTCGGTCTTCTTCCAAAGCTCCGGCTGGTTGACGTATTTCTTGTCCATCCCTTCCGGCGACGAGGTGCTGAAGCGCATGACGTATTTCTCGATGCCGAAAATCTTGAAATACTTGAGATACATTTCATTGACAGCGTTGAACTCCTGGGCGAACTGCTCCTCCGTGCAATAAATGTGCGCGTCGTTCATGTTGAGCGCCCGCACGCGCATCAGCCCGAACAACTCCCCGCTCTGCTCGTAACGGTAGCAACAGCCGTATTCCGCCAGCCGCAACGGCAGGTCGCGATAACTCCGCGGCTCCGCCGCAAAAATGCGGTGGTGGTGCGGGCAGTTCATGGCTTTGAGGTAATAGCGGTCAGGCGCGCTCAGTGCTTCACGGAAAAAGTCATCTCCGATCTTCATGAAGGCGAGTTGGTCTCCACGCTGACGCAAATGTTCAGGTAGTCTCTCTCGGAGATCTTGCCAAGATGAAGGGTCAGTTTCTCCTGCTACCTGGTCCATGTATGGCTTGAGTTCTACGACCAATTTGCGGACGTTTTCTTGGTTCATGGAATCTTCAAGCTCTGTCAGTTTTTGCAGAGGCTTATCTTCGCGGAGAACCATCGGCGGAAACATGCTCTCCGCGTAATACGGCAAATGCCCCGATGTTTTGTACATTTTCTCCCTCGCAATATGAGGCGTCTTCACCCGCACATACCCGGCCGCGAATTCAGTTTCCTTCGCCAGCTTCTCCAACTCCTCCACAATCGCCGTCCCTTTCGGCAGCCACAACGCCAAGCCGGGGCCGACGTATTCCGTGTCAATGGCAAACAATCCCATCTCCTGGCCGATCTTGCGGTGATCGCGCCGCTTGGCTTCTTCCAGCATCTTGAAATACGCCTCCATCTCCGCCTTGTTCTTGAAGGCCGTGCCATAAATGCGCTGGAGCTGCGGATTCTTTTCGTCCCCCTTGTAATACGCGCTCGCAACGGTGGTGAGCTTGAACGCCCCAATGTTGCCCGTTCGCATGACATGCGGCCCGGCGCAGAGGTCCAGAAAATCGCCGCTCTTGAAGTAAGTGATCTCCTCGCCTTCGGGAATGTCCGCCAGGTTGCCGATCTTGAATTTGCTCGGATTCCCCGGCCGCTCCGCCAGCGCGCCGAGCCGTCCGCTTTCGGCGTCCTTCAACGCCTGCTCGCGCGTCACGACGATCCTCTCGAAGGGATGGTTGGCCTTGACCTCCTTTTTCATCTCGGCCTCGATTTTCTCGAAATCCTCCGGCGTGATGCGGTGCGCCAGGTCCACGTCGTAATAAAAACCATTTTCCACGGGCGGGCCGGCGGCGAATTGCGCGTCGGGCCAGAGGCGGAGAATGGCGGTGGCCATGACATGCGCGCACGAGTGGCGCAGTCGTTCCAAGTCGGTCATTTTACGTTCGTTTTCCATGAGAAATTTTAAATTCTTATTTTTAAAATTGCTGTAACTTATCTCTCAGATTTCAAATCTGAAATTTCAAATGTCTTTGGCCGGGCGTCAGATCGCAACAACAGCCCTAAAGGAAAACTCAGTTCCCTTCCAAAATCAAGTCCTTGGTCTGCCCGTTCCATTCCACCGTCACCTTGTCCTGGGTGATGGTGAGGATGCGGACATCGCCCATCTGTTCATTTGGCCCGTGGATTTGTCCGTTGATGGCTGCTTTCGGATTGTTGCGATTGAAGAAAATGCTCTGAAGTTTCAATGCGGGAAAAGCCGGCGGCGCGGACGGCGGCGTGACGGCAACCGCCACAACGGCAGGCGGCATGGCTGCGCCGGGCGGCGGCGTCACACCCACCGGCGGAGGAGCCGGGGCCGGGACGGAAGCGGCTTCGATCTTGGGCGGCGGTGGCGTCACCACGACGGGCGCGGCTTGCTTCGCCGGAGCCGCCACCGGCTCCGGGCTTCCGCCATGCGAAAAGCAATGCCAAACCAGCGCCGTCGCCCCCGCCAGCAAAATCACCACGCCGGCCCCGGCCAGCGCTGGAATCGCCGTCCGGCCCGGTTCAGATGCCGGCTGCATGGCGGAATGCGAATCCGGGTCGCGCGCGCGGCTCCTTTCCGTCTGGCTGGCCCGCTTGAGCGCGTCATTGATCAGGCTCATACCTCGATCCGCCCTTCCAATTCGCGAATGGCCCGCCCGACCATGCCGAAATCTATTTTCTCCCGCTGCTGCACATAGCCGGCCAGCAGGCATTTGTCGCAAACCGTGTTGATGAGGCGCGGCACCCCGCCGCTGTAACGGTAAATTCGCCAGACCGCCGGCGCGGTGAAATAAGGCGCGCCGTTCGCCCCGGATACCTGCAACCGATGCTGGATATACTGCCCGATCTCCCCGTGGCGCAAAGGATGCAGATGGTAGCGGATGGAAATGCGCTGGCGCAACTGGCGCAGGCCGTGCTCGTTCAGGCGGTCGCGCAATTCCGGCTGGCCCAGCAGCACGATTTGCAGCAGCTTGCGCTCGTCCGTTTCCAGATTGGAAAGCAGCCGCACCTGTTCCAGCAATTCCCGCGTCAGGTCCTGCGCTTCGTCAATAATAAGAACCGTGTCCTTCCCGTGCTCCGCCTGCTGCAGCAGAAAGCGGTTGATCTCCGCCACCGTTTCCAGCCGGTCCAGACCCTTCACCTGCAAGGCCAGCTCCATTGCGATCGCCTTGATGAGCTGGTCCGCGTCCAACACCGGATTGAGAATCAGCGCCGTGGAAAACCGCGAGCCGAGCTGCTCCAGCAGCGCGCGGCACAACGTGGTTTTGCCGGAGCCAACCTCCCCGGTCAACTGCACAAACCCCTTCCGCTCGCGGATGCCGTAGAGCAGATGATTGAAGGCTTCGCGATGCTTGGCGCTGAAAAACAGGAACCGCGGATTGGGCGCAATATTGAACGGCGGTTCCTTCAGCCCATAATAGTCCAAGTACACGTCCTTTCCATAGCGTAAATCGTGCCGCATTGGAAGCAAAATGTGAAAACCCAAATCCCCAATCACTGGCGATTTCCTGGGATAGGGGTAGGAACGAGGGTTTGAACCTCGCCCCTCCCTCCAAACCGGACAGGCCCGTTTCGGGCATCCGGCTTTCC
>Ga0326727_10004364_pt1 | contig 42652 bp, 31 predicted proteins | sample MB2enrmetagenome_FD_207643 | JGI IMG/M metagenome (GOLD analysis project Ga0326727, IMG submission 207643) | Lab enriched peat soil microbial communities from McLean, Ithaca, NY, United States - MB29MY | ecosystem: Environmental > Terrestrial > Soil > Wetlands > Peat | place: USA: New York...
CGAAGGATCACCGATGAAGAGTTCGCCCATATCAATCTCAAGCCCAACACATTTCACGGCGAATGGAACTACACGATCCATCCCCACTAATGTCAGTTGTAAAGCTTATTGATTTACGCCGCCTAACGCGCCGGCGACGCTGCAGTATTGCTTTAGCGCGTATGTGCGAAGCGATATGCCGGCGCAAGTGACATTTGAAATTGGCGGCGGGGCCGTAATTACGGTCTCAGTAAGTGGGACGTGGCAAAGGTGGGAGGCCGTGGCGAGCGGCGGGCCGGGACCGCAGGTAGCATTCGGTCTTTCGATCCCACCCGCCACGACCGTACAGGTTTGCGGGCTCCAGGCGGAGGCACAACCCGCCGCCGGAGTGTACAAGAGTACGACGGACACGGGGGGCGTGTTTCCGAACAGCAGGTTCGATCAGGACTCCATGGATATCACCGCAACCGAAGCCGGTTTTTTCGCATGCAATGTGCGCATTGTGAGCCAGCTCTGACGGCCTGTAGTAGAAGTGCCTGCTCGTCCAATTTGGGGACAGGCACGATTCCGCGGCGGCCGGTGGAATGTTATCAGCGGCTTCCCGGTACGGAAATTCGTCGCCTGTCCCCAAATTGCCCGGAGCGCCTGCTAGCGAAGTGTGCGAGGCCGATTGAAAATCGGTCGCAGCTTATAAAGCTGCCCCACAAGTTAAGAAGCTGCCCAACAGGGCAGTCTGCATCACAACCAGGAAAGAGGAGAAATGGCCAGCGCGAGTGTCTACCAACTGAAGGAAGTGGAGTGCCCCGGCACGCCCCTGTTCCTGTTCGACTGCACGCTGGGGGACGGAAGCGTACAGCGCCTGAGCACGCACACGGTTTCGTGGAACGGCAACAGTTATTCGGCGCGCGTGCTCGACCATAACGCCTTCGAGTTTCGGAACGGCGTCGACGATGCGATTGGAAGCGCGGCGAGCCTGCGCATTCTGCTCGCCGACGCCGACGCGGTGATGACGCAGGTGGACCAGACCGTCGGGTGGAAAGGCGCCCAGGTCGCGGTGACATTCCTCTTTTTCGATCTGACCACGGGCACGGCCGCGTCCGACGGCATCGTCGTGTTTCGCGGGATGGCCGATCCGGTGAACGAAGCTACCGAGACTACACTCCAGCTCAGCTTCGTGAATCGTCTGAACTTACAACGATCCTATCTGCCGGCTGTTCACATCCAGCGCCTGTGTCCCTGGGCGTTCCCCGGCACCGGCGCACAAATGCAGGAGGCGGTGAACGGCGGCAGCGCGGGAGTCTGGTCATCTTTCTACCAGTGCGGATATTCCGCCGGACTGGCCGGAGGGGCGGGAAACCTGGATGTCTCGGGGCCGTTTACGACCTGCGATTGCAGCAGAAGTCAGTGCCAGCAACGGGGCATGTTCAACCAGGATAATACAAGCCAGGTTACTCGGCGGTTCGGGGGCATAGAGTTTGTGCCGCCGGCGATCATGGTTCGGAGTTATGGCGAGCGCGGCACCCACCTGTCGCCGGTTATCGACAATTTGGCGGTGTACAACAACTGTGTACCTCTTGTCTATGGAACCGGTTGGTTTCAGCCGCCTATTGTGTTCGCGCGAAACGACGGCAATCTTACCCGCATGGAGGTGCTGTTAAGCTCGGGCGTGATCGACGGCGTGGACACGGTGATCGTCAACGACGTGGAGATTCCGGCCGGGGTGCCCAACACGAACATGACCGGTACCGGCTGGTACAACGTGGTCAGCACAGGAACTAGAGACGGCGCTTTCAACATGGACTTCGTCGACAGCGCCGGAAATCCACTGGGCGATCCGTACGGCGGCATGGCCTTCCTGTCCGTCGTAGTTCCTAACCAAATCAGCGACGGAACAACTCTGCCGGAAATAGATGTCCTGATGCGGGGGTTACATCTCTCCCGATACGACACAACCGGCGCGCTGGTGGATACAGTATTCACTAACAATTCGGCGTGGGTGCTGCTGGATGTTCTGCAGCGCGCGGGGTGGGACGCGGCGGATATCAACATTCCGTCTTTCGCGCAGGCCGCGCAGGTTTGCGACGTGCTGATTCCGGCGACCGATCTCAACGGGAACGCCATGCTGGTGGCCCGGTATCAGTGCAATCTGATCGTTACATGGCGGCGCAGCGTGGGCGACCTGGTTCGAGGGATCAGCAACGGGGCCAGCATTCTTCTGACCATGGGAGACAATGGCCTGCTGGAGGCGGTGCCGCAAGGTACGATCGCACTGCAACAGGGCACGCCGCCGCCTGGAAGCAACTCGACGGAAATGCTGGACAACGGGTGGCCCGCGTACGAGTTCGGAGACACGGTGTTCGGGGGGATCGCCCGCACCTCGAATGGCAGCATCAGTCTGACGGTGTCATCCCAGACGCTGGCGAATACGCCGAACCGATTTATCGTCGAGTTTCAGGATCAGTTGAATGAGTATCAGCAGGACAGCCTCTCGTTGTCGGATCTGGATGACGTCCTGCTGACGGGCCAGGAACTTACCGTAACATTACAAGCACTGGGTATCCCCAATTTCAATCAGGCGGCGCGAGTGCTCGCGCGAGAGCTCAACAAAGCGGTCAATGGAAACACCTACGTTCAGTTTGAGACAAGCGTGCGGGGCGCCGGACTTAAGCCGGGTGACATTATTAGTCTCACCTATGCGAGGGAAGGGTGGAGCCGGCAGCCGTTTCGCATCACTTCTATCGCTCCCGGCGTCAATTACCGAACGGCGGTCATATCGGCGCAGATCCACGATGACGCCTGGTACAGCGATACTCCCACCGTGACACAGCCGGCGGGAAGAAGGCAGGGTTCCGCCGGAACCGGGATACCCAATCCGCTGGTAGGAACGGTGGTCAACGCCGATGGGAGCACGGACTACGGAGTTACAGAACAACAGCAGGCGCAGAGCGATGGCACGGTGTCGACTCTGCTTACGGTCACGTTCGTTGCTCCTCGAAAGCCCGCGGCATCGGCGGCGGCGATACCATTAGTCAGCCTCTCCGCGCTGGTGAACACGACGCAGGGCACATTACCGGGTGGGGCGACGTATTATTACGCCGTCAGCGGACTGGACGCGAACGGCGGCGAAACGGCGCTGTCCTTCGTGGTGACGGCGACGATTCCGGCCAGCACCGCGACCAACACGATTACGCTGCAGGGCCTCAGCTTCTCTTCGCTCACAGCGAGCTGCAATGTCTATCGGGGATCCACGCCGCTGACACTGCTCCTGATCGCGGCCGGCGCGCCCCTGAGCAGCACCTTCAGCGACGCCGGTCTGGCTGGTACGACAACCCCGCCGCCGGACCAGAACTACGACCATGCCAATTTCTACTGGCGTCTGGAAACGCAACCGGCCATCCTCGCCGACCAGTTTTCCGCGACGACCATCGGCAATTCGACGTTGCAGATGCCCGTGAATGAGTACGCGGGCCTGGCGGTCCGCATCGCCAAAGGGACGGGCGCCAGGCAGGAGCAGGTCATCGCGTCGAACACGGCGCAGCTCATCACGGTGGCTGCTCCATGGACGGTGATTCCCGACGCTACCAGCGAGTTCACGGTGGCTCAGGCCGGGTGGTCGTTGGGGGGCACAACGACGTCAAACCAGATACTGTTCGAGGTTCCGACACAGCCCGGAAGCACGGCGGAAATCTGTGGCCGATCCGCGAATGTGTACAACGAAGAATGCGGGTACGAGCAGTCGCTGGTAACCAGGTGGCAGATTGGGATGGGCACGGGCAGCCTGACGGATTCCGATGTTCCGCCCGCTCCGGTGTACGGCCTCGGGCTTAGCGGGCGCGGCGGAATCGAGGTGTCCGGCATAGGCTTCTCAACACTGGCCAACACGACTACCATCACCTCGGGCACTTTGACGCTCTACTATTGGAACGAGCTGAACGGCGCCGCGGGGAGTCAGCTTGCCGCGGCGCTGGATGCAACTTCGGCAACGTGCGCGCCCATAACGGGCGCGACATTCAATCTGGATGATGTTCTACAGATTGACCAGGAGATCATGCTGGTCTCGCAGACGCCGGGGAGTGGCGGAACGCTGACCATCGACCGCGGCGTGCTCAGCTCGACCGCAAGCGCGCACACGGGCGGCGCGGCGATTTACACGCTGACCCGGCGCACCTATGTGTTGCCGTTTCCGCAGGGATTCTTCGGCAGCCCGGCCAGCGGAACCTACGCTTACGGAGTGGATCTTCCGGACGTGCGGATTGCCGCAGCCGAGTTCTTCATGACCAACAAAGTGGGGGACGGTCCGGTGCAGAGCGCCTGCTACACGAACACCACCGACCAGGGGCTCAGGACGTTGTCCGGCGGGCAATTCTGCTTTCAAATAGCAGGTGTGGTGGCGGTTCAGAACGATGCGGGGCCGAAGGTGACGGTGGATCTTGCCCGCTCCATTGAGGATGTTTTTGCGACAGTGAACGTGGCGCCGTCGGGCGGGGATATCGTCGTGGCGGTCACCCGGAACGAGACGGAGCTCTGTCAGGTGACCATCGCGGATGGCACAACCACATCGAACACCGTGGATGGATTCGGCCTTGGCGTGCTGACAGCGGGCGCGACGCTGAATATCAACGTTGTCGCCGTGCCCGCCGGAGTCAATTCCATGCCGGGGCAGGATCTGACGGTGACCATCGAGCTGTGAGTGCGCTTCCGGGCGCGCTTCCGATGAGGAGGCGACGGCAAGATCGGCGGGAAGAGCGAACAGCGGTCCCGTCGTCGTCGCGGAGGAACACGGCGCCGTCAGAATCTCGTCCGGCTGGGTAACCACGAATCCGCTCGAGGCTTCCTGCGTAACCAGGAACGCCTGTCCGCCGATGGTCAGGGTTGCGTGACCGCCAGCCGCCGGCGTTGGCCGCAACCGAGTGTTTCGCGGTCCCGTTGCCGGAACCGCAGTCCGAGGTAACAGTCAGCCAGGTTTGATTGCCGGCTATCGTCCACGCCCCGGCCGCAGTGACGTCGTGAACGACCAGATGGCGGAACTGGCCGTGCCGCTGCCGTTCTTCGCCACAATCTGCCAGTAATACGTCGTTCCTTCGCTTAGCGTTCCGGGAGTGTAGCTGGTGTTAGTGGTAGTCGTCGCCGGCGGCGGCGTGGACGCCGTTCCGAAGTACACGGCGTACGATGTGGCCCCGGTGGAAGCGTTCCAGGTCAAGGAAGGCGCAAGCAGGACGCTGCTGGCCCCATTTGCCGGCGATACCAACACCGGCGCCGCCGGCGGAGCCGTAACCACAGTGAGGTCCGTGGCGCCGCCCGCGGCCGCGCCGCCTCCGGACACGCTGGCCTGATTGGTCAACTGACCTGGCGCGGTCGCGGACACGTTCACCGTCACGGTGATCGCGGGATAAGAAGACCCGCCGTTTAAAGCATCGGAGCGCGTGCAGGTGGGCGCCGCAGTGCACGTCCAACCCGTGCCCGCCATCGATGCCAACGTCAAGCCGGCAGGCAGGATTTCAGTGACGGTGGCCGTCCCGCTGGTCGGTCCCGCCCCGGAGCCGTTGGTCACGGTCAGGGTGTATGTGGCGCCGGTCTGGCCTGGTGTGAAAGTGCCTGCATGCGCGCTCTGGATGGTGAGGACGGGCTGCGTGGCCGTCGGTATCAACAGCCGTACGGCGTTGTTATTCTGGTCCGCCACAGCCACATTGCCCGAAGCATCCACGGAGACGCCGTACGGATTCTGGAAGGTTGCGCCTGTCGCGAGTTCGCCATCGCCCGAGTAGCCGCTGTCGCCGTTGCCCGCAATTGTCGTGATGGTCCCGCTGGAGGCTACCTTGCGGATGCGGGAGTTCCCGTTGTCCGCAATGTACAAATCATCGGCGGCGTCCAACGCCACGCCGGCCGGGTTAGACAGCTGCGCAGTGGTGGCGGCGCCACCGTCACCCGAGAAGCCGGATGTGCCGTTCCCGGCCGTTGTGGTGATAATCCCGGTCGCAACCACCTTCCGGATGCGCGAGTTTAAGGTGTCGGCTATGTACAAATTGCCCGTGGCGTCCACCGCCACGCCGTTCGGATAATTTAGTTGCGCGCTCGTGGCAACGCCGCCGTCGCCCGAGTAGCCGTATGTGCCGTTCCCTGCCAGTGTGGTGATGATCCCGGCCGCGCTTACCTTCCGGATGCGCTGGTTGTTTACGTCCGCTACGTACAAATCGCCGGCCGCGTCCACCGCCACGCCGGTCGGATAAGACAGTTGCGCGCTGGTGGCCGCGCCGCCGTCACCCTTGTAGCCGTAGCCGCCGTTGCCCGCCACCGTCGTGATGTTCCCGGAGCCGTCCACTTTCCGGATGCGGGAGTTTCCGCTGTCCGCAATGAAGAGGTTGCCGGATGCGTCCAACACCAGGCCTTGCGGACTATTCAACTGGGCGCTGGCAGCCGGGCCGGCGTCGCCGGAAAACCCGGACGTGCCCGTACCCGCAACCGTGGTCATTGTTCCATTAGCGGCCACTTTGCGAACCCGATTGTTGTTAGCGTCGGCAACCCAGGTATTCCCGGCCTTGTCTCTGGCCACCCCGGACGGCTGATTGAAATAGCCGAAAACGCCCAATCCGCCGTCGCCGGTGGCTCCGCCCACAAGGGTGGCGATGGTCCCGGCCGCGTTCACTTCTCGGATGCGCGCGTTGCCGCTGTCCGCGATATACAAGTCACCGGAGGCGTCCACTGCCACGCCCTCGGGGCTCCTGAATTGGGCACTGGTAGCGGCGCCGCCGTCACCCGAGAAGCCGTTACCGCCGCTGCCCGCCACGGTGGTAATGATCCCCGCGCTCACCTTCCGGATGAGATTGCCGCTGTCCGCGATATACAGGTTGCCTGCGGTGTCCAGCGCCACGCCGTAGGGATAAGAGAGTTGAGCGCTGGTGGCAGCACCGCCGTCACCCGAGTCGCAGCAACTCCCGTTGCCCGCCACGGTGGTGATGACGCCGGACGTGTTCACTTTCCGGATGCGCAGGTTGTTACTGTCCGCGATATACAAGTTGCCCGGCGCATCCACTGCCACACCATAGGGGTTGTACAGTTCCGCGGTGGTCGCCGCGCCGCCGTCACCTGAGTAGCCACCTGTGCCGTTCCCAGCCACTGTGTCGATAATCCCGGTCGTAGCCACCTTCCGGATGCGTTGGTTGTTGGTGTCCCCAATGTACAAATTGCCCGCGGCGTCCACAGCCACGCCGGTCGGGTCGTAAAGTCCGGCGCCGATGGCGGGACCGCCGTCTCCCGAGAAGCCGCAGCAAACGCCGTTGCCGGCGACGGTGGTGATGATCCCCGAGGTGCTCACTTCCCGGATGCGCTGGTTGTTGCTGTCCGCTATATACACGTTGCCCGATGCGTCCAACGCCACGCCGGTCGGGCCGTTCAATTGAGCGCTCAGGGCGGGTCCGCTGTCGCCCGAGTAGCCCCCCACGCCGGTCCCGGCGATTCGCGTCACCACGCCAGTGGGGCCTGCCATGAAGACCGCGTTGAGGTTCGGACTGGGGAAGTACGTATTACCGGACGAGTCGACGGCAACCCCGTACGATGTCGGAATCGAAACAGACGTTCCCGGCGCCGGCGTAGGAGGCATGGTCCCGCCCGCCAGCGTCGAGATCAGCGGGTAGACCCCCCCCTGCGTCACCGTGAAGGTCTGGTCCGCAATCGTGATCGTGCCGACGCGTAGCGCGCCCGTGTCGGGCGCTACCGCATAGCCAACAGTCCCGTTGCCGCTGCCGGAGGCCCCGGAGATGACGGTGATCCATGTTGCATTGCTCACCGCCGTCCACCCGCAGCCCGCGGAAGCGGTTACCGGGACCGTACCGTTGCCGCCAGCCGCGGCTGCCGTCGCGCTGGAAGGATTCAGCGACGATAAGCAACCCGTCGTGAAGGACCACGCCGCGGAGGCATTCGCTCCCAGGTTGTTCCTGGCCCCGATGGCCCAGTAGTAGGTAGTCTTGGCACTCAGCGGAGCGGGAGTGTAGGTGAAGTTCGCCGTGTTCGTCACCAGCGGGGGCGTGGTTGCTGTGCCGAAATACACGTCATAGGATGTGGCTTGAGCAGAGAAGTGCCAGGTCAGCGCGGTCCCGGGCGAGACGCCCGTGGCCCCATTGGCCGGCGTACCAGCACCGGCGCCGCCGGCGGACTGGAAGGCGCAATGGCGTCTACAAAGGCGTTCAACAGGTTGAAGGCATTCACGCTGCCAATGCCTGTGGCAAAGTCCCACCCTGGAGCCGCCGCGTAGGCAGGCGCATACGATGTATTCGAGGTTGACAAGACACCGAGCGCCTCACCGTCTAAGTAGCAATTGAAGGCGCCCGCACAGGGAAGCACTATGTCGCCCGTGGTGATGTCGTTGAAGCTGCAGGTTGAGGCGGGACCGGTGGTGGAATTACAGGCGGTTCCGCCCGCCGAAGTGCTGTATTCGTTCTGACCGACCTGGTAGTAGACGGGATTCGGGTTGCCGACGTTGCTCGACCCCAGCGCCTGGTTGATCAAGGCTTGAATCCCGGCCATGATCGGGGAAGCGAACGACGTACCGCCCGCTCCGGCCCAGGTAGAAGGCGCACCCGTACAACTCCCCCCGTCCGAATAGCAAAACACGTAATAGTGGCCCCAAAAGCCGTTCGATGCGAAAAGCGCGACATCCGGCAGATCGCGAACGCCATCGCTCGGATTACCTGGAATCGATTGCCATGAAGGCTTGCCGTATCCGGCGCACGTCCCGCTAACAGCAAAGTCTACAGTCCGGGCTCCAGTGGCGCACCCGCTGGGCCCGCCGCTGCCGCCGATGGTATCGGCGAAGAAGGGGAAGGCGTTGCAAAAACCCGCAGTGCCGTAGGCCGTACCAAATCCATAGAAGTTGGCGGTCACTGCGCTTCCACAGGAATCGTTCCAGGGGATCTCGGGGACGTAGGATTTGGCGGAATCATAGTAGACGCCATTGGTCGAATTCCAGTAAGTACTGATGGTGTTAGCAGCCATGTCGTCGAAATCCGTGCCGCCGACGGCGACATTGTATACCGTGGAGGCCCAGCCACTGACGCCGATTCCGTATATTGCCGCGAGCCCCCCGCGATCGGACGCCGCGGCAGCAGCGTCGCCGGAGGCCACAAACACCGACACGCCCGCGGCAGCGGCGGTCTGATACAGGGTGTTGATGTAGTTGTTGAATGCGGCTCCGCTTTCCGTTTCCGACTCGCCATAGCTGATGCTGACAACGCTTGGAAGAGGGCCGCCGTTGGTCAGCAGGTTCTGAAGCGCAATGAATCCACCGAAGGTGGTGGTATCGGCGCAGGATGCCATTACGATGGCGGCATTGGGAGCGGCCGCGCTGGCCCATTCGACGTCGATGGCCGCCTCAACGTCGTCGCCATTAATTCCGGGATCGCTGCAAAAGGTGCCGTCGGCCCCAGGCGCCGGGTGGACCTCGGTGAGACTAGCGGAAGAGTACTGAGCCAGCCCGAAGGTGGAGCGAAAAGTCTTCCAATCGCCTGGGGCGTTGTAAAGATCCGTATTCTCGACCACGACGATGGTCTGTCCCTGGCCGGTAAACCCGGCGGAAAACGCAGGATTCAAATTGTAGATCGTCGCGAGGTCGCCCGGAACGAGAGGAACTTCGTAGGAACTGACGGTGTATTGCCCCTTAGGCACGATCATCGGATGCGGCTTAAAGTCGTTGAGGGAGACGACCCCGGTCACAGCCGGCAGCAAAGCGGCGGGGATTCTCGGATCGCTCATGTTGGCGAAGTGACGCTCACCCGCGACCTCGAGAGTGTGAATTTCAGTGTGCAGCGCTTCGCGCACCTGGCCTGCGTTTCCGGAGAAGTCAATCACCATGTTGTGCGAGGGAACGTTGTTGACGGTGAATCCGTGCGACTCCAGCCAGCGCGAAACAGTCGCAATGTCTTCGGAAGCTACGCCAAACCGCCGTCCATACTCCGCGGCCGTAATCCACTTGTGGAAGTTCGGAGAGCTCTTGTCGGTAAGCGATTCGACAAACTGTTTAGCCGCCTGGTCCTGCTCCGGCGAGCGCTTCAACTGGAGGTACATATCCAGGTGTAAATCGCTCGCGACGGGCCCCAAATCGTTTTGGCTATTCGCTTCGGGGCGTGTGTTGCCCACCAGCGTAACCAGCCTGTTTTCGTCAATCGCCTGCGTGATGACGGCCGTCGGCGCAGCCGTCTGCGCCTTGCCTGTTGCCGTGAACACGAACATCAGGCCGGCCAGCGCCAGCACTTTAAAAAAGGACTTATTTAGCATTTTTGTGCGCTCCCCTTTCCGGTTCATGCGCGGTTCGTTCGAGCCGGAATGATGTAGGACTTATCATGAAATGACCATGCCGGTCCCTGTGGGGCGGCCTTTCAGGTTCGAGCCCGTGCCCACAGGCTGAAGCCTGTGCCATCATGTGCTGACACGCCTCTGATAAAAGGTGGCCCGGACTCTGCCTGTGTGCCAGCCAGCCCTTCTCTGGAATGGTTATTTCATGACAGGCTCTTAGACCGAATGATCGTCCAAGTCAACAGATTCACCTTGAGAGCCTTGAGAGAGGTGTTGACCAGAATTTCCATTTTGCCATCTCGGCCACGCATCAATTGTACATCTCACCGCCTCCGAAGGGGCCCTTTTCTCCCATCTCCTGTCCCGACTGACTCCGGCTGTGCGGGAAGGGGCCTGCTTTACCTCCTGCGGGCACGAAAAGATCCGGAAGCGCCTCATCTCAAGCCGTCTCTCAGACACTTCTCCGCCCCCGTACTTCGTTCGACGTGTTGACGCTGCGTGCCCTATCCGGGCTGGCACTGCCCGCGCCGCGATCCGCCGCACCACGCTCCCGAACAACCGCCGCGTCCGGTGGCTCTCCGCCGGAAGCAGCCAGGAATACCTGGAGCCGATTGAAAACCGGCCGCGGGATGGAATCCTGCCTCACACTGCCCCAGGCTGCCCGCATTGAAATCGCCGGCCGATTGCGACATGATGGCACTGTCATGCATACCATCCGTATTGCTTCGTTATTATTGCTGGCCAGCGTGATCGCGGCGGCGCAGACCCCCGGCTGGCAGCTTGCGTGGAGCGATGAGTTCAACGGCGCGGCGGGCACTCCGCCCAACCCGGCGAACTGGAACTACGACCTCGGGGACGGGGGCTGGGGCAATGGCGAACTAGAGACCTACACCAACTCGCCCAACAACGTCTTCCAGGACGGCAACGGCAACCTGGTGATCCGGGTCGTCAAAGACGCCCAGGGCAATTACACCTCCGCGCGGTTGCAGACCGGCGCGCCCGGCGCCTCCACGGACACAACCGATCTCAGTTGGCAATACGGCCTGATCGAGGCTCGCATCAAGCTTCCTCCGGGCGGCAAGGGCATCTGGCCCGCCTTCTGGATGCTGGGCGAAGACATCGGGACGGTAAGCTGGCCCCGTTGCGGCGAAGTCGACATCATGGAGAACTTCGGGGCCTTCAACAACAACGCCACCGTAAACAACGGCACGATTCACGGTCCCGCGAACAGCTCCGCAAGCCCGCCCGACTACAACAACGGGGCTGGCGTGGGCGCGTCGGTTACGTTGCCGTTCGGCGAAACGGTTTACGACGACTACCATGTCTACGCCGTTCAATGGTCGCAAGACTCTATCGAGTTCTTTGTCGACGGGACTCTCTATGAGACGCTCACGCCGGCACAGTTGCCCGCGGGCGCGCTGTGGGCCTTGAACGGGCCGTTCTTCCTGTTGCTCAATTTCGCCATTGGCGGTCCGGCCACGTTTCTGGGGACACCGGACGCCAGCGTGCCGTTCCCTCAAGAGATGCTGGTGGATTGGGTGCGAGTCTACCAACCCGCCACCTATGAGACGTTCACGCCGGTGATCACGCCCGGACGCGTGGTGAACGCGGCGTCGTACCTGGGGGCGATTTCGCCGGGCAGCCTGGCCACCGTGTACGGCAGCAACATGGGCAACACGGTGAACCCGGTTCCGCCTCCCCCCGCCGGTCAGAGTTATCCCACGATGGTGTCGAACATCGAGGTCACGGTGAACGGAGTGCCCGCCCCGCTCACCTACGTTTCTCCGACGCAGATCAACTTTCAGGTTCCCTGGGAAACGCCGACGGGACCGGCCGGGCTGGAGTTACCCGTGCAGGTGACCTGGATTCAGCAGCCACCCAGCACCAGCTCGGCCAGCATTCCCGAGTATGTGACGGTAGCGTCGACGGCTTCTCCGTCGTTCTTCCTGAGTGAGTTCACGAATGGCGTGGCGTGGGTCACGGGGAATCCCGCCGACGGATGCCCCACGCCGACAACGGAATGCAGCGTGAAGACCGGCTCCACCTACGAGCTTTGGGCCAACGGACTGGGGCCCATGAGTACGCCGCTGCAGGATGGCGTGCCGGCGCCCGACGCAGCATTGCAGGTGCCGGGCGGGCCGGCCAGTTGCCAGCTCACTATTGACGGACAGCCGGCCACGGTGGTGTACTGTGGCGCCGCCCCCACCGAGATCATCGACCAGGTGAACTTCACTTACCCATCCGGAGTGTCGACGACCTCGCCGTACGTGGGCGCGACCCTGACCATCAACGGCGCGACCAGCCACTTCCGGGTTCCAGCGCCGGCGCCGCCGCCCGTCGCCGACCAGCGCGCCGACGCGATGCTGGCGCAGATGACCCAGGCGCAAAAGCTGCAGCTCGTATACGGAGTCGGAGGCACGCCCAGCGACGACTTCGCGTTGCCGCGGGGCGCCGGTGGCTACATCCCCGGCATTGCCGCTCTGGGCATTCCCGCTCTCTACTTCGTGGATGGCAGCCTGGGGCTCGCCGATTCGAGCGCGCCCGCGACAGCGCTTCCCTCCGCGCTCGCCAGCGCCGCGAGCTGGGACACGACTCTCGCGTACAAGTTCGGATCGGTGATCGGCGCCGAGACCGCCGCGTACGGGCTCAACGTCAATCTCGGTGGGAACATCAACATGATCGGGCGCGAGCCGCGCGATGGCCGCACCTTCGAGACCAAGGGCGAGGATCCGATTCTGGCGGGGAAAATCACCGCCCAGCACATTCAGGCCGTTCAGGATCAGCACGTGATCGGATGCACCAAACACTACGCGCTGAACGACCAGGAGACCAGCCGCACCTTCGCCGACGCAATCATCGACGAGCGTGGCATGCGCGAGAGCGATCTGCTGGCGTTCGAGATCGCCGTCAAGGACTCCAACGTGCAGTCGGTGATGTGCTCCTACAACCAGGTGAATGGCACGTACTCGTGCGAGAACTCGCACGTGCTGACTGACGTGCTCAAGACCGGCTGGGGTTTTCCGGGCTTCGTGATGTCGGACTGGTGGGCCACGCACAGCACGGTGGCCGCGGCGCTGGCCGGTCTTGATCAGGAACAGCCGGACAATGCCTATTTCGCCAGCCTTGGGCAGGCGGTTGCGAGCGGTCAGGTTCCGCAGTCGCGCCTGGATGATATGGTGCATCGCATCCTGCGCGCGATGTACCAGGTGGGTCTCTTCGACTACCCCAACGCGGTCGGGACCATCGACACGGTCACCGATCAGGCCATCGCGCAGGAGGCGGAGGAGCAGGGGGCGGTGCTGCTGAAGAATGCTGGCGGGCAGCTTCCGCTCAACGCGGCGGCGCTCCACTCCATCGCGGTGATCGGCTGGAACGCCAATGTCGGGGTTCTCTCGGGCGGCGGGTCGGCGCAGGTGTGGCCCACCGGCTCGCAGATCGTCGAAGGCTATCCCGCCACGCCCGGCTGGGCTGCGGTGGTGTGGGATCCGTCTCCTCCCATGAGCGCCATCCAGGCGATGGCGCCGGGCGCGACGGTGAGTTTCGCCGACGGAACGAATGCCGCCGCGGCGGCCTCCCTGGCTGCGTCGGCGGATGTGGCGATTGTGTTTCTCACGCAGTGGACCAGCGAAGGAATGGATATGCCGAGCCTGAATTTCACCGACCTGATCCACGCCAACAACCCGATGGCTCCGATCGATCAGGACGGGCTGGTGGCGGCGGTGGCGGCGGCGAATCCGCACACCATCGTAGTGATGGAAAACGCGAGCGCGCAGGTGATGCCGTGGCTGGGGAGCGTGAGCGCCGTGCTGGAAGCCTGGTTCCCCGGCCTGCGGGGCGGCCCGGCCATCGCCAACATTCTGTTCGGCGCGGTCAATCCGTCCGGCAAGCTGCCCATCACGTTTCCGGCGAGCGTGAACGATCTGCCCCGTCCGGTGATTCCGGGCGCGAACGCGAACGCACCATTTCCTCTGAGTTACTCGGAGGGGTTCCTTGTCGGTTACAAGTGGTACGACGCGAATAACATAACGCCGTTGTTTCCCTTCGGTTTCGGACTCTCGTACACGACGTTCTCATTGGCGAATGCCAATGTCGTGAATAACCTGACCGCCGCGAACCCCAATTTCCAGGTGAATGTCGATGTGACCAATACCGGGTCCGTTGCCGGCGCGGAAGTGGCGCAGGTCTATCTGGGACTGCCGGCCAGCACGGGTGAGCCCCCCAAGCGTCTGGTTGGGTGGCAGAAGGTACTGCTGCAACCCGGCGCCAGGCAGACCGTGACCGTGGAGGTGGATGAGAATGACTCCTCTCATCCGATGTCTTACTGGGATATTAACTCGAGTAGCTGGCTGGTGGCGCCCGGCGACTATCCCGTCTATGTGGGAGACTCGTCCGCCACAGCGAGTCTGACGCTCGCCGGGACGGTTCACGTGGGTTCATGATGTGGGGCGGACTCTCAGTCCGCACGGAGCTCTCAGCTCGGCAAGCACAGGGCTGTTGGAAACATCCAAGCGGGACTAGGAGTCCCGTTCAGGCTGAGAGCCCAATGTCACTTGACTTTCCCATCGCTGAGCGCCTGCACAGAGTTGTGGGGCAGGATTGTATCCTGCGCGCGGGGTTTGTAACCCGCGCACGGCGCCGATTGGAAATCGGCGCGCAGGTTGCAAACCTGCCCCACATCCCGAACTGACACCCTTCCGCGTCTCCGCTGAAAAGCTATGTGGCATTGGGCTGAGAGCCGGCCCCACTGAAGCTGCTACGGTATTCCGCGAGGCTCCGTGGTCCGTTTTAGCGGGTCAGATCGCTCGGACCAGCCGGAGCGGCAGCGTCACAATCGCCCAGACAAGGCTCAGCGCGCCGCCGACCGCGATCCCCACCAGCCGGAACGGAAGCAGCAGGAGCCAGACGAACGGGTAGGCTATCAGGGCTGCGAGGGCCAGCGGCCAGCACAGCACCAGCAGAATACACCACAGCAGGAATTTGACCATGAGCGTCGTTTCCAGTGTGGAATACGAATGCGCAGCGGGTGAAGTTCCACGCTGTGGCTATACGGCTTCGGCGAGCGGCGCGGCGCGCTCCTCGAGGTCAACCTGGAAGATGGCGTAGTGGGCGTCCTCGCAGAGCACGTCGATCAGCCCGCTGATAGAGGAGGTACCCTCCAGCGCCACCGTCAGGCCCGCCGGAAGCGTCATGAAGTGGCCCGCTCCGGAGTTTTCCGCCGACGCTTTGAGCCGAACGGCGGAAAGAGGAGACAGCAGCAGATAATTCTCGGGCAAAACTGTCCGCATAGGTTCCCGTTATACTCGGATTGAGAAATCGCGCGGCTATTCGCAGCGCAGGGCGACGATGGGGTCCACGCGTGCGGCGCGGCGGGCCGGGATGAAACAGGCCAGCAGCGCAACTGTTGTGAGGACTGCGGAGACAATGACAAACGTGGCCGGGTCGCTGGCCGTGACCCCGAAAAGGAGCTGGGACAGCACGCGCGTCAGTCCGTACGCCGCTCCGAGGCCTACCGCCACGCCGATGCCCGCCAGCAGCAGGCCGTGACGCATGATGAGGCCGAGCATCTGCATCTGCCGTGCGCCGAGGGCCACGCGGATGCCGATTTCGGCGGTCCGCTGTTCCACCGTGTAGGCCATTACGCCGTAGATGCCCACCGCCGCCAGCAGCAGCGCCACGCCGGCGAAGATACCCAGCAACAGCATGCTGAAGCTCTGCCGGGCGGTGGACTTCGACACGACTTGCGCCATGGAGTAGATCTGCGCGACGGGCAGTTGCGGATCGACGCGCAGCATCTCCCGCTGCACGCTGCCGGCGAGAGTGAACGGGTTGCCGCGGGTGCGCAGGACCCAGGACGACGGCAGGACGCGATTGCCCAGCGCGACCATCCCATCGGGGGCCTGCGCCTCCGGCAGGTAATAGACGGGCATCAGGTCCTGGTCGAGCCCTTTCTCGCGGACATTGCCGACAATGCCCACAATCAGGCGGGGCTTGTCCTCGAATTCAGGTCCGAGGCCATGACCAATCATGATGCTTTGGCCGAGGGGATCTTCCTTTGGCCAGTACTCCTTCGCGAACGCTTCGTTGAGGATCACGACGGGCGCGCCGCGGCTGGAGTCGGAATCGTTGAACCGGCGGCCCCGGCGCAGCGGAATGCCCAGCGCCTGGAAGTAGTGGGCGCTGACCAAACGATATTGCTCGTCGCCCTGGTACGGTTGGCCATTCGGAGGGGGATGGCCCACGATGCTGAATGGCAGGTCGACGCCGCCCTCCACGGGCAGATTGAACGCGTAGGCTGCAGCCTCCACGCCCGGCAGCGCTTCGAAGTGCTCCTGGGCGTTGCGGATGAGCGTCTCCATCTTCGCAGCGCTGTCGTACTTCACGCCCGCCAGAGAGGTCTTCATGGTGAGCACGTTGGCCGTGTCGAAGCCGGGCTTCACGCTGCTCACGGCGGCAAAAGTTCGAATCAGCAGGGCAGCTCCGATCAGCAGAACCAGCGAGAGAGCGATTTCGGTAACCACCAGCGCGCTGCGAGTCAGTTGCCGCCGCGTTCCGCCGGTGGTGCGCGCGCCCCCTTCCCGCAGGGCCTGGTTGAGATCGGGCCGCGAAATCTGCAGAGCGGGAACCAGACCGAACACGACGCCCGTCAGCAGGGACACGCCCAGCGTGAACAGCAGTATGCGGCCGTCCAGCAGGCCCAGGGCGCTCAGGTGTTCTGCATCGGGCATGCGCGGCAGGTTGCCCGGGGCGAGGGACAACAACAGGCGCAGGCCGACGGTGCCCAGGAAAACCCCGACCAGACCGCCCACCGCGGCCAGCAGAACGCTCTCGGTGAGCAACTGCCGGAAGATGTGCTTTCTGGCCGCGCCAATGGCCACGCGCACGGCGATCTCCTTGCTCCGCGCCGCCGCCCGCACCAGCAGCAGATTGGCCACGTTGGCGCAGGCAATCAGCAGCACGAAGCCCACCGCGCCCAGCAGAATCCAGAGCGTGCTCTTCACCTGGCCGGTTTCGAGCTCACGCATGGTCACGACGCCGACGCTCTCAGTCTTCTCCATCCATTGCGGATACATGCGCCGGGACTTTTCGCCCACCAGCTTCATCTCCGCGTTGACCTGCGGCAGGGTCACGCCGGGCTTCATGCGCGCGCCCACGAAAAGATAGTGGCCCTGGTTGGTACTGTTGGGATCGGGCTGCAGCGGGATGAAGACGTCCGCCTGGGGGTCGCTTTCGTAATCGGCGCCCATGATGCCGATCACGGTGTATGGCTCGCCGTTCAGCAGCATGGCCCGGCCGAGCAGGCCGCGTTCTCCCCCGAAACGCCGCTTCCACAGCCCGTTGCTGATCACGGCCACCCGGGGTCCGTTGGGCGTGTCCTCGTCGTGCGTGAAGGTGCGGCCCAGAATCGGATTCACCGCGAACAACCGGAAGTAGTTCTCGGAGACGTGAATCGTCTTCACCTGCTCGGGCAGGCCGTCGGAGGAGAGGTTCATGCCGGAGCCGCCGAAATCGTACGCCGAGGCGTTCTCGATGCTGGTGGCGGTTTTCCAGACGTTGAACTTCGGGATGGAGATGGAAGCGCCGTCGCCGTTGGGGAACCTGCGTTCCAGGTAGACCAGGCGATCCGCGTCCTGGTAGGGAAGCGGCCGAAGCAAAACACGGTCGATCACGGTGAAGATGGCGGTGTTGGCGCTGATGCCGAGGGCGAGCGCGGCCACGGCGATGGCGGTGAATCCCGGGCTCTTGAGGAGCATGCGGATGGCGTAGCGAAGATCGTGCAGCATCACTCGTTACTACGATGCAAACGGCGTCAGGTTCCAGAAATGTCGGCACGCGGCCGGTGATTCTACCGGAGAGCTCCGGTTTGCAGAAGCTCCGTCGCGTTCCGGCACAGGCCTTCAAGGCCGCCCGCGGGCTCGTTGCAGGTCAGGTTCACCGCAGTCCTGTATTCCTGGACGGCCTTTTCCTTCCACGACGCGGATTCCTGCGGTGACACGACGGAGAGCCGGTCATAGGCTCGACCGAGAGCGAGATTCAGCACAGCTTTCTCCCGCACTTCCTCGGCGGCGGCGAGGGCGGACGAGAATCCCCTGACGGCCGAGAGGTACGCTGCTGCGGCTTTCGGCTTGTCGCTCGTTTCCAGTTTCTCGGCCCGCCGGCTTTCGCTGAACCCGATCTCCATGCCGTCACCGTACTGCGCCGTACGGCGTTCGGCATCGTCCATGGGGATCTGGTATGCGGTCAGGGTTCGTTTTCGGATCAGGCATCCGAGCCCGCGGGACTCGTCGATGGCGAGCGTCGAGTCCTTTTTTGGCGCCGAAGCCACCTTCTCCCGCTCGCCGGTCAGCACGTCCACGCGATGAATGACATCGCCGGACGTGAAGTAGGTGTAATGCGCGGAACGCTGCTCCAGCTTCATAAGCGCCGGCGAATCGAGGTTTGCCAACAATCGTGAGGTCGTCTCGAACCCCCCAGGAGTCAGCCCGTAGGGCACGTGGATGAACGTGCCCGGACTCGGTCCCATCATCGGTACCGGCACCCGGCTGATGGCGGCGACAAGAGCGATGGCCAGCATCTGGGACAACACGGATGATCTGTCCTGAGGAATGGAGGTAGCATAGACCTGTCTCCAGGGGTCCACCTCGAAGCGCCGGATCTGCGCATCGCCCACCACCAGCATGCTCCGCGCGTCCAGCGGCGAAGCGGAGCGGATCTCCGCCCCTCCCAGCGGTTTCTCGCGGCCCACCACCTGGCCCGAAGCCCTGTCGACCAGGATGATCTCGGTTGTCGTGGCCACCGCCAGGACCCTTTCCCACACCAGGAAGCCGACGACTTTCTGGTTGGGGATGGGCACCTGCCAGGGCAGGGTCCCCGTGCGGGTGTCCAGCGCGACGAGGGTGTTGCTCTTGCCCTGGCGGTCGAACCAGAAGCTCCAGTCGCCGTCGGAGTAGGGGAAGCTGGTGAACCTGAACCCGGAATCGATGGCGGCCACGCGGTTGTCGGAGATCTCGTACAGCTTCTCCCCGGTGGAGAGCCTGAAGGCGGCGATCTTCTGCGGCAGCCGGACCAGCATCGTATCCTTCGTCGCGAGCCAGCCGTGCGGCTCCGCCTCATGCAGCTCCGAGGGCACTTGGCCGGTGGCCATTGTGTCGGCTTTCAGGGCCGCACACAATTCGGATTCCCGCCGGGTTTCGGCCAGCGGACCGGTGCAGCCCACGACGAGGCTTTCGGCCAGGAAGGCCCTCGTCATCGCGCGTCCTGTGAGCGCCGCAGTGTTTTCCTGGACAGACCGCGCGGTCATGTGTCCTCCCGACGGCAGCAGACCATCCTGCTGCATTTTCTTCATTGCAGCTTTCGACTCCCGGAGTGACATGCGTTTTCCGGAGTCTATGCTGGAAACGGGCGGGCGCTGCGGAAGGGGCGCGCGCTGCGACCATTCCGATTGCCCGGTGTCCAGATCCACCGCCTCCAGCACCGCTCCCCCCAGGTCGACACAAGACTTCATGAGGAGATTTCTTTGCGGCAACATGTTGTACGAGTATGCGGAAGCGACTGACTGTATCTGATCTGTCGCCTCCTCCATGGCCCGGCCGGCGAGGCCCTTCAGTTTGGGCATGGCAATGTTCATCTGTTTCATCATTTCGCTGAGGTCGAATCCACCCGCCGCGGACCGCCAGAGCTCCACGCCGGTAGGGATGTCATAGGCGACCAGCATCTTTCCGCTGTCCTGCTGCTGGACGACAATCACCTGACTGCGGGTAGTCAGCAACTCGGATTGCACTCGGATGGCGCGCTCTCCCGGCAACCTGGGCAAGGCAGCGACAGGCAGCCCGGTGCAGGCAAGCTGCCAGAGTTTCTCGCCAGTAACGACGTCCAGCGCGACCAACTGCACGTACTGACTCTTGTCGTTCACGGCGAGGAGCAAAACGCCGTAGGGCGACCCGAGCACTTGAAACGTCCCCTGGTCGGAGTCGGCGGGCACGAAGTTGAAAGTGGAGACGGCTTCCTCGCCCGGCGCTTGTGTGGTGGTGCGGTTGGAATCGGAATTGACCACCGCCAGTACATCCCAGGGGAAGGTCTTTTCCCACAGCTTCGGGTGTTGTTCGCCGTGCAAAGGCGACACGAGAAAACAGAAGGCAAGCAGACAGCCACGAACGATCATCATCGTTCCTCCCGCGGACGGGCCGACGGCCATCGCGCACCAGGTCAGGCAGGCCAGATTCCCAGTTGTGACTGAGTATACACCACAGTTTCGGTTCAGGGCGCAAAGGCCACGAGCCGCACCACGATTGCGGCGTCAGGTTCCAGGAATGTGTTATGAGTCGGGAGATATGGAAAACGTCAACCTGTGGACCTCGGCCGAGCACGCTCTGGAATACCTGGAGAGAGCGGGCAGCATACCGCATCGCACCGAAGGGGAAGCGATCCTGCTGGATTTCCTGCCGCCCCGGCCCGGCCGGCTGCTCGATCTCGGCAGCGGCGACGGCCGCCTGCTTGGCCTGGTGAAGGTGGTGCGTCCCGAGGCGCTGGCGGTTGCCGTGGACTTCTCCGAAACCATGCTGGAGCGGCTGCGCGCGCGGTTCGCCGCGGATGCGCGCGTCGAAGTGGTGGCCCACGATCTGAATCACCCGCTGCCGGAACTCGGCCGCTTCGACGCGGTGGTTTCCAGCTTCGCCATCCACCATGTCCCGCACGAGCGAAAGCGCGCCCTCTACGCCGAGGTGTACCGTCTGCTTACGCCAGGCGGCGTGTTCCTGAATCTGGAGCACGTGTCCTCGCCCGGCGACGCGCTGCACCGGCGCTTTCTCGATGCCCTTGATGTTCGTCCTGGCGAGGAGGATCCGTCGAACAAGCTTCTGGATGTGGAGACGCAACTGGGGTGGCTGCGGGAGATCGGTTTCACGGAGGTGGACTGCGCGTGGAAGTGGCTGGAGCTGGCGCTGCTCACGGGCACGAAGTGATACGCTCCGGTCCGCGGCTGGCGCCGCATGTCGCTTCCATGGGAACATAACCGGGTCCCGCACTGAGTTCCTCGAGCACGGCTACACGGGTATAGCACATCAGCCCAAGCGCTCCATCATCTCGAAGCACATCCGGCTGTTGTGGTACGGGCATTTCCACGGGCCCACCAGGCACGCGTCGGCGTCTTCCTCTTCCTTCCACGGCGTGCCGTCTGGCCGCAGCTTGGCGAGCCACTCGCCGTGCTCTTTGTCGATGATGCGGGCCTCGATGTAGCTCCACGCGCGCTCGGCCGCCTGCCGGAAGCGTGCCTGACCGGAGAGCTTCCATGCATTGTAGAAGCCCACCACCGCCTCCGCCTGCGCCCACCAGTGCTTGTTGGGATCGACGAACTCGCCTTTGGAATTCCGCTCGTAGAAGAGGCTGCCATCCTTATCGAGGCCTTCGTCGCAGACCGCCTCGGCCATGCGCACGGCCGCTTTTCGCGCGCAGGCCAGCAGCACCGGGTCGCCCAGCACTTCCGCGGCCTCAAACAGGAGCCAACTGCCCTCGATGTCGTGTCCGAACGAGACATGATCGGACAGAGAGTTCCACTGTTTATCGAAGAACAGCTTGAAGTGCCCGGTGGCGCCATCGACGATGCGATCCATGGTCACTTCCAGCAGGTCGTTCTGGCGGGCCGCCAGCTCCGCGTCCCTCCACACGCGCAGCAGCGTGGTGTAGGCCTCCATCACGTGCAGGTGCGTGTTCATGGACTTCGGGCTGTTGAGATCCTTCTCGCTGAGGCGCATGTCTTCGAGCGCGCCCCAGTCGCGGCTGCACGCTTCCAGATAGCCCTTGAAGATGGGGTCGCGGCTGTGTTTCTCGATCAGGCGAAAGAGCTGTTTGGCACGATCCAGGCTTTCCGTTTTGCCGGTGGCGCGGAAGTACTCGGCCATGGCGTAGACGGTGAACGCCTGGGCGTAGATCTGCTTGCGGTCGGAGATGGGGTTGCCCTTGTAGTCGAGCAGCCAGTACACGCCGCCGTGCTCTTTGTCCCAGAACTTGTGGATGATGTAATCCCAGGCGCGGTCGGCCATTTCGCGATATTGCGGATTGCCCAGCACGCGCGCCGCCGCCGAAAAGGTCCACAGGATACGCGCGTTGATCACCGCCGCGCGCGGGGCCTCTTTGTCCACCGTCAGGTCGGAGTGAACCGTGCCGTAGAAGCCGCCGTGTTCGCGATCCACCGTGTGGCGGATCCAGAACGGCAGGATGTTGTCCTCGAGTTCGGCGCGAAACCTCTCGCGGTCAAGCTTGGATACATCAGGCACGGCCGCCTCCCTCCGCGAGACTCAGGTTCTTCTCGATCAGCTCGATGCGCTGCCGTACGCACAGGGCGCTGCGCAGCGGGTCGGGCGGCGTGTGGAGAACGTAGTCGAGCAGCCGATCGACGGTGGTGGTGGCGACGTTGGTGCGAGTGTCGGACGCGCCGTAGTAGATGAAGACGTCGTTGCCGCGCCGCACCCAGCCGTTGGAGAAAGTCACGTTGGACACGTCGCCCACGCGTTCCTCGCCCTCGGGCGCGAGGAAATAGCCGCCGGGTTTGGCGATCACCACGTGCGGGGCGCTCAGATCGCAAAGGAAGCAGTAGAGGACGTAGCGCAAACCGGCCGCCGTGTTGCGCACCCCGTGGGCCAGATGCAGCCAGCCCCGGTCCGTCTTGAACGGGGCGGGGCCGAGGCCGTTCTTCACTTCGTTGATGGTGTGGTATTCGCGGCGCTCGATGATGGTCTCGTCCGCGATCACCGCGTGCTCGATGTTCGGCGCGAGGCCCCAGCCGATGCCGCCGCCACGGCCGGCCTCGATGAAGCTGTCCTGCGGACGGGTGTAGAAGCCGTATTGGCCGTTGACGAACTCGGGATGCAGAACGCAGTTGCGCTGCTGCGCCGAGGGCGTGCGCAAATCGTCCAGCCGCTGCCAGGTTTTGAGGTCGCGGGTGCGCGCGATGCCGCACTGCGCGACGGCGGAGGACAGGTCGCCCGGCGGCGCGGCGGGGTCCTTCCGCTCGGCGCAGAAGAGGCCGTAGATCCAGCCGTCCTCGTGGGCGGTCAGCCGCATGTCGTAGACGTTAGTCTCCGGGTCGGCGGTCTCGGGCATCACTACCGGGTAATCCTGGAAGCGGAAACCGTCCACGCCGGTGGCGCTTTCGGCGACGGCGAAGAACGATTTGCGGTCGTTGCCTTCCACGCGCGCCATCAGCACGATGTTGCCGTTCCACTCCATGGCGCCGACGTTGAACACGCCGTTGATGCCGATGCGCTCCATCAGAAACGGGTTGGTGGCGGGATGGAGGTCGTAGCGCCAGAACAGCGGCGTGTGCGCCCCGGTCAGAACCGGGTAGCGATAGCGCTGGAACCAGCCGTTGGTTTCCGGCAACGGTTCATTCGGGCGCTGGATCAGGCGCTCGTGCGCCGCGGAGAGCTGCTGGTGTCGAAGTTCAAACTCTGACTTGCTCATGTGGGATCGCCCTCATCATACCAACGGACGGCGGCCAGCTCCCCCGGGCCCGCATGCGAAACGCGGCTTCGGCGCCGGGATCGGGCGAGACTCGTTTTGAGGCCCTCTCACCGACGCCGGTCTCGAAGTCCGGCCCCGAGCAGCCTTGGTAGAAGTATCTGCTCGTCCAATTCGGGGACAGGCACGAAGTTTCCGCGGCGACCGGTGGATTGTTTTCAGTGGCTTCCCGGTGCGGAAATTTGTCGCCCGTCCCCGAATTGCCCGAATGGCCACTTTCGCCACAGGCTGCCAAGCCTGCTGGCAGAGTTAATGCGCGCCAGTTCCACGGGTTGGCGAATCCAGGCTCAGGTTCGGAGGTCAGGTTCGGAGGTCTTGGCGGCGCGAAATTGGGTTCGTTTTGTCGCCGGGGGTGGGTTCGTTCCGCCGCAGGGAATTGGGTTCGTTTTGTCAGGGCGATCGGGTTTGTTCCGCCATGCGGAATTGGGGCCTTCCGGAAATGCGGTGCGCACGACCTGTTTTCAATCAGTTGCAAGGGTTCCGTGGCTCCGCGCCGGTAGAGGCCATGCCGCGGCGTTATTAAAGGCCGGGATGAACGGTCCCGCTGGGGGGCGGTTTCGCCCCACGGAATTGGTTTCGTTTCGCAGTACGGGATCAGCGGCGGCGCGGACCTCCGGTCCGCGGATTGCCGGGGGCGGTCCGGGGGCACGATGGCCGGATCGCTTCGGGGGCCGCGGCGCAAGGTGGATATCACGCCTGACGGTAACACGGGGCGGGCCGGATATCGCGGAGGAATGTGCGGAGCGGCGTCTAGTGCGGGTGTTTCCGTTGGGTTTGTTGTTGTGAATGTCTCATAGCGGCTCCGCCAGAACGGGGCATGAAAAGCCCGGTCGCCTGCGGCTGCGGGGACGGCCGCCGGGACAGGCCACAGGGCGAATCATGGAAGTTATTGATTTAACAGGACGTTGTCGCGGCCTTTTTTCGAAGGAACGATATAGCGAAGGAGATGTGGTTCGGTGCGCGCCGGCCGGACGCCCAATGTACGAGACGGGGACTACGCGGCCGAGTGGGTTGCCTGAGTTTTGCTACAGAGTTTTGCGACGCCACCGAACATCAGTGACCGGGCCGCTGGGAGGCCCTTGGGGCTCTATTTCGCGGCTGAGTTTTGCAGCTCAGGAATCTGCGGTTTCAGGACCCTCCGCCGACGTTGCAAAACTTACCCATTATGGGACCTTGGCGGGGTGCCACGCTGCACGAAGTTCCGGCGACCGTGGCGACCATCCCCGGCAACCGGTATCTGCTACCGAGATGTTATAATGCAGGCGTTTCAGGTCGATAAATCCGAAGCAGCTATCGGCTTGACGGTCTGAAAGTCGCGTTGCGGCTGAAGTTGCCCGGCGCAGAGCCAGTTGAAGGGGTGCACATGAGAAGCGTTCGAAGCGCCGCAATTGCGGTGGCGGGGCTGCTGTGGCTGTGTGCCCAGCCGCGGGCCATTGCGCAGCCTGCCGGAGTTGAAGCCCAGCCGGCGTACAAGGTTGGGGAGATTGCGAAGCCAACTGTCCTGATTACGCCCTCCTGGAAAGAAGGGGACGTCATCAACAGGACGAGTACCAACCTCAGCATCCGATACGCGAAAACCGCGGGGACCGGGCCTCAACGGGTACTTCTAGGAGTCGAATTAGACGGCGCCCAGATCCATGACCCTAATGTATTGGTTCTATCCGATGCGAACGGCCGGATTTCCCTCGATCGCAAAGTTGCGATCGTGCAACTTACTTTCGGGCTCTCGGGCAAAAAAGACGTAGGGGAAGCCCGCCTCGCCCTGTTTGAGGCCGTATCTTCCGACGCCAGTGAGCCTGAATATGGAAAGCAGGTATCCAATCCGGTCACGCTCAAGCTCCGCCTGAACTGAAAAAGGGCGCTCGGCATTGCCATACGGCGGCGGGAGAGGATGACGCAGCACACCGCGTGATCCACACTGTCGCTGACCCGTTGGCGGATCCCCTTCCCGGTTCCCAGGGAAGAGCCGGGACTTGATTGCCCACCGTGATCGTCCCGCAAAGGACCCTTTGTGAGATGCAAAACCACCGCGCTGCTGCCCGCCCGGCGAGGCGAAGGCAAGCGCAAGCCGCGCGGGTTTCCTCTCCTCCAAAGGCGCTATTTTCGGTCGCTCGCAGCGAGCGCGTCTGTGATTCCTTGGATGTTGAGTTCAAATGAGCAACAGGTAGTTTAGCGGTGACGTGTCGGCGATGACGACCGTCATTTCGAGAACGTGATGGCCGTCTCGCTATCGGCGACAACCTGTTGCATGGTGTCGGACAGCAGCAAGCCGCGAGCCTTGAGGAATCCATCCATCTCGTAGCCGGACCGGATTCCCAGCATCTGGCGGGCCTGATACACGGTCAGCTTACCGGAGCGCACGCCTTCGGCGGCGAGTGCTTCCACCGCTGCCCGAGCGATTCCGCCTATGAAATGAACATCCATGCTTCGGCCCTTGAAGAGCATTATCCCCCAGTTGTGCGCATCACGGAACATGCCTTTGCCGGCACAGACCCGCCGACCAACGGCGCGCCAGCCGGCCGATCGCCGCCGCGAACGCGTACAATGAGGAAAGGAGAGGGTCATGGACGTAACGCTGCCGGCGGACTTGACGATACAGGTCGAGCGGGAACTCGCGAACGGCAACTATCGGAGCTGCGACGAACTGATCGAGCAGGCGGTTCGACACTTCTTCGACGAGCGCCAGCGTGGCCAGCAGCGGCTCGATGCGCTCCGCAGAATCGGCCAGGCGGTTGATCAAGCAGGCCTCTATGAGCGAGTGTTGATCCCCAGTCCCGAATGACGGGCATACCGCTCGTGGTCCTGGACGCCTGCGTCCTCGCCAACTTCTCTTTGTGCGATACGCTCCTGCGCCTTGCGGAACCGCCGTGGCTGTTTGAGCCGAAATGGTCAGAGGGGATTATTAGAGAGACTACTCGTACGTTGGAATTGAAACTTGGGTGGCCCAACTCCCTGGCCGCTCATCTTGAAAAGGAACTGCGGGCCCACTTCAGCGAGGCCTGGATCGTCGGTTACGAGGCGCTGATTCCGAGGATGACGAACGATGAAAAAGACCGCCACGTAGTGGCCGCCGCAGTCCACAGTGAAGCAGCGATCATCTTAACCCTCAACCTCCGCCACTTCAGGCCAGAGCACCTGGCGATGTGGGGCGTCCGCGCGCTGCACCCTCAGTCCTTCCTGATCGAGATTTTCCGCAAGGAACAAGCCGTGGTAATGACGAAGATGCAGCAACAGGCAGCGGACCGCGGCCGTAGCTTGAGTCAACTCCTGGATATTCTGAACACCACCGTGCCCAACTTCGTGGCAATCGTGTCGGCCGCAATCCCACGAGAATAGGGCCGATTCGTCGCAGGATGGCGGATAACTCTCCGAAAGTCGCGTATCATTTACGAATGTAATGTTCGTGAAGCCAGTTGGCCGTATCACGCCCATTCCGTGGAAGTCGGCGCCCTGGCTTCCAATCCGCTCACTTGGCCGCTGCCCCCGCCGCGGCCGCCTGCGATTCCACGCGCGGGCTCGCGTAGAGCTTGCGCAATGCGTCGGCCTGCCCCGGCGTGGCGGCCACATCGGATGACGCCAGGAACCACGCCCACCTCGACTGCTGATCCAGCATGGCCGCGTCGGGCACCCATCCATCGAGATCCAGTCCGATCGGTTTGCCCACGCCGAAACGGGCCAACTCCAGGTCACGGCGCCAGCCGCGCACGTTGCCTCGCAGATCCAGCGCCAGCGCGTCGACGTAGAGCAGCCCGGGGAAGAAGTCGCTGTACGCGCCCGGCGCGTCCGGGCCGAAACCGGCCGCCGCGGCGTCCCACACCCACACCAGATTGCGCAGCTTGTGATGGTCCACCAGGCGGTCGAAAAGCTGCCGGTAGAGGGCCGCGGAACCCCGGATGCCCTTGCGGCCCGCCCACCAGGATTTGTCGCCATTCGGCTGCGGGTACGGCCGCCACAGGATGGGCACGCCGGCATCCTGCAGCGCTTTGAGATACCCGGCGACTTCATCCGCCTGCGCACACCAGCGCTGGTACAGATCGGTGCCCGGCGTCAGCAGCTCATTCCACTCGAAATCGGTCAGCTTGCCGTCGGCGGGGCCGCCGGTGGGCTTGATCGGGCGCCAGCTCAGCGTCACCATGGCGTGGTTGCCGTGCTGGCGCTTCGCCTCCTCGACAATCGCCGTGGCGGCCTCCTTTGTCCCGCTGAGATCCTGGCCGTAAATAGCCGGAGATTTCCCGGTGATCTCGACGATCTGCGCGGTTGCGCCAGCCGCCGATTGCGCGTCGTTATCCTGGCCGCTCAGGACGCTTTTCCCGGTGACCCGGTACAGCGTGGCCAGCAGATCCTTCGCGTCGGCCGCCGGCGTTGGCGTGACCAGCTCGGGCTCGGGAGCGGGCGACGCCTTGCGGATGGCCGCCACCGCCTCCACCACGCGAGGATCGTCGCGGCTGGCCGCGTTGGGTGCGTTGTAGGTGGCGCGCAACGCCTCCAGCGGGTTGCCGTCCACTATTTCGCTCCAGCACATGAACCACGCATAGCGGGGCTGTTGCTCGAGAACATCCGGCGCCGGAACCGTACCCACTTCACCCAGCGCCACCGGCTTGCCCGCGGCCAGCGTAACCAGATCGTCGTAGAAGCGCTGCTGGAATTCGCCGTAGACGTCCACCGAGAGGACGTCCGCGTATGCGGAGCCGGGGAAGTAGTCGGTGTAGGGACCCGGTCCGTTCCCGCCCGAGCCGGGCGCGCCCGCGTTCCACACCCAGATCAGGTTGTTCAGCTTGTGGTGGTTTACCAGACGATCAAAGAGCTGGCGGTACAGCGCGGCCGATCCGTCTTTCCCCTTCCTGCCGCCCCACCAGAACCAGCCCCCGTTCACCTCATGATAGGGACGCCACAGGACCGGCACGCGCGCCTCCTGCAACTGCTTCAGATAACCGGCGATCGCGTCCACCTGGGCGCACCAGCGCTGGTGCAACGCCGTTCCGGGCGTCAGCAGCTCGCGCCATTCGAAGTCCGTAAGATGGCCCTGCACGCTGTCGCGAAACGCGACCGGCTCGTCGTCGGTGGGCCTGACCGCATGCCAGGTGAACGTGACAAGGGCGCCGTTGCGGTACTGCCGTATGGCTTCCTGCACCAGCGCCGGCCGCGCCAGGGCCGAGTCTTTGTCGGCGCCGCCGGAGAAGCCAAAATCCTGCCCGAAGACGGCCGGATACCTGCCGGTGAGGTCCAGCGCGCGGTCGGTCCAGGTGGAGCCCGTGTTGGGGTAATTGTGCTGGCCGGTGAGCGTGTACTTCCCCGACATCGAGTACAGATAGTGGAGCAGGGCCCGCGCCTCCGGCGTTGCGTGCGGGTTCACGGGAGATGGCTCGGTCTGAGCACACAGCGAAACGGCGCAGGCAAGCAGCAGCGCACTGATGAACGTCTTCATTTCGAAATGCCTCCTCGGGCCGAGCGTGGTGCTGGGGGCAAAACGGGGAGAAAAAAGGGGGACACTCTAGCTGACCTGCGGATCGGCAGAAGTTGCGTTCCGATAGAGTGTCCCCCTTTTTTCTGTCCCCGTTTTGCCCCGCGTTCGCATTCCGTCCCACTACCGAAACCCAATGTATCGCAATCGGCCAGCGGTATCGCGTACAATACGGCACGGAGATCCAATCGATGTCAGACCTGGTTGTGCGCCCTACGCTCAAGTTCATTCACGCCGCGTATATCGCGATTCTCGTGCTCATCCTCGCGGGATTCGTGGCACGGTATTACTATGTGCCGGCATGGCCGAAGTGGACGCCGCTGATAGTGGCGGTCCTGCTGCTGTGGGTGTTTGTCCGCCAGCTCCGCCGGATGGCCCGCAAGCTGACCATCGGGGTGGAGAAGCTGATCTACGAAGAGGGACTGCTGGGCAAGTCGACGCGCACCATCCCGCTCGCGAAAGTGCAGGACGTCCGCGTGGATCAGAGTCTGTTCGATCGCCTGTTCGGCGTGGGTCGCGTGTCCATGGAAACCGCCGGAGGGTCGAGCCGCCTGACCATCGCGGCCATCGACAGCCCGCGGCAGATCGCCGACGAGATCGACAGTCGCCAGCAGCAGGCCATGGCGGGCAGATCCGGCGTGTAACTCCGGGGGCAGTAAGTCTGTCCCCGTCTTGCCAGCGTCGCGTGCCCCATCAGGCGTTCTATCATTGTTTCCGTGACTGCTACTCCGCCCCTGCTGGACCGCGAGCTGTTCTTCGGCGACCCCGAGATCATCGGGGCCGACCTTTCTCCCGACGGCCGCTACATCGCCTTCCTCAAACCGCTCGATGGCGTGCGCAACGTCTGGGTGAAGCGTACCGAAGAGCCCTTCGAGGCGGCCCGCCCCATCACCCGCGACACCAAGCGGCCCATCCCCGGTTTCTTCTGGACGCGGGATGCGAAGTATGTCCTCTTTGTGCAGGATCAGGCCGGCGACGAGAATTACAACGTGTTCGCGGTGGACCCCGCTCAGAGCGAACCGGTGGCGCGCAACCTGACCGGCGTCGAAGGCGTGCGCGCCATGATCTACGCCGTTCCGAAAGCCGAGCCCGACATCCTGTACGCCGGCCTGAACGACCGCGACAAGGCCTGGCACGATCTCTACCGCGTGCGCATTTCCACCGGCGAGCGCACGCTGGTGCGCGGCAATACGGATCGCATCGCCAACTGGAACTTCGACAACGCCGGCCAGTTGCGGCTGGCCGCCCGCTCGGCCGAAAACGGCGACACCGAGATTCTGCGCGTGGACGCCGGCGGTTTCACGAAGATCTATTCGTGCAGCGTGTTCGAGGAGTGCTCCTTCGCGCACTTCCACAAGGACGGCCGCCGCGCGTACTTCATCGTCGATACGGGCGAGGCCGATCTGGCGCGTCTGGTGCTGCTGGATGCGGAAACCGGCGCCGAGGAACTGGTGGAAACCGATCCCGAAGGCCGCGTGGACATCTCCGGCGCGATATTCTCCGAGCCCACCGACGAGCTGATCGCCACCACCTACGACGACGAGAAACCACGGCGCTACTGGAAGGACAAGGACGTCGAGGCGGACTTCGAACTGATCCGCGCGATGCTGCCCGGCCGCGAAATCGACCGCGTGTCGAATACCCGCGATGAGCGCGTGTGGCTGATCAGCGCCTGGAGCGACGTCGAGCCCGGCGAGACCTGGCTGTTCCGCTGCGACACGAAGGAGCTGACCTTCCAGTACCGGGTTCGCGAGAGGCTGCCGCGCGAGCCGCTGGCCGCCATGCAGGCCATCCGCTACCCGTCCTCCGACGGCCTGGAGATTCCCGCCTACCTCACGCTGCCCAACGGCGTGGAGCCCGCGAATCTGCCGGTGGTGCTGGTGCCACACGGCGGCCCGTGGGTGCGCGACGAGTGGAGTTACGACACCATCGCGCAGTTCCTGGCCAATCGCGGCTATGCCGTGTTGCAGCCCAACTACCGCGGCTCCACCGGCTACGGCAAGCGGTTCCTGGACGCCAGCAACGGCGAGTGGGGCCGGAAGATGCAGGACGACCTCACGTGGGGCGTGCAGCACCTGGTGGAGCGCGGCATCGCCGATCCCGCGCGCGTGGGCATCCTCGGCGGGTCCTATGGCGGGTACGCCGTGCTGGCCGGGGTCGCCTTCACACCCGATGTTTACGCCGCCGCGGTCTCCATCGTGGGACCCTCCAATCTGCTCACGCTGCTGGAATCCATCCCGGCGTACTGGGAGGCGGGCCGCATCATGATGTACCGCCGCATGGCCGATCCGCGCACGCCGGAGGGCAGGGAACTGCTGGAGCGGGAGTCGCCGCTGTTCTCCGCCGCCAGCATCCGGACGCCGCTGCTGGTGGTGCAGGGCGCCAACGACCCGCGCGTGAACAAGGCCGAGTCGGAGCAGATTGTGGTGGCGCTGCGCGATCGCGGTTTCCCGGTGGAGTATCTGCTGGCCGGCGACGAGGGCCACGGCTTCGCGCGCCCGGTGAACAACATGGCGCTCATGATGGCCGCCGAGAAGTTCCTGGCAAAGCACCTGGGCGGGCGCTGGCAGGAGGGCGGGACCCCGGAGGTGACGGCGCGCCTGGGCGAGCTGACGGTGGACCCCGCCACTGTGGTGCTGGCGGCGAAGATCGACCCCGCGTCGGTGGGCCTGCCCGAAGTGGTGGCCGGGCTCGAGGCGGGCACGTATCGCTACAACGCCGTGATCGACATCGGCGGCCAGCAGGTGGGCCTTACTGTGACCACTGAAGTGCGCGAGGACGAGGCCGGCTGGCAGGTGACCGAGTCCATCGAGTCGCCGATGGTGCAGTCAAACGACGCAGCCACGCTGGACAAAAACAGCCTCGCGGTGCTCAGGAACAGCCAGCACGAGGGCGAGGAGATCGTCGGCGGTCCGATATTCGCCGATGGCCCGGGCTCCTGGTTCGTGCTCGCGTGCCTGCCGCTGGCGGAAGGATACAGCGTCGTATACCGAACCTTCGCGAAGCTGATGCGCCTGACCGTGGCAGGCCGCGACGCGGGCGCGCTGAAAGTGGACGTGGTCCCCGCCGATGGCAGCGCCGGACGGACCACGCTATGGATCGACGCCGCCCGGCGCAGGCCCGTGAAGGTGCAGTCGGTGCTGCCGGAACTGGGGGGCGCGGTGATGACGGCGGAACTGGTGAAGCAGTCGGGACCCGGCGGCCCTGGCTGAGGTGAGGGCGAGGAACGAGGGCGATCCTTGACGGCCCATCCGGATCAAGTACACTTAGCAAGGTTCCGCATTCCTGGACGATAAGCAGGACAGGGAAGCGAGGCACGCAGCTCGTCTGAAACAACATTCCCTGTACTTGTTTTATCCTTTAGGTTGAAGAGGCCTTTCAGAGATGTTCCTCGCCACTACCCCGTTGCTCCAGTTCACGGGCAAACAGCGACATCTCTGGAACGAGTTCGAAGGACTGTTCCCAACGGAAACAGAGCTGATCGCCGCCGCCCTCGCTTTGGGCGCCGATGAAGTGAAGCCCTGGTCCGAGCAGGAAATTGCGCTGGCCCGCGTGGCTGAGAGGGCCACGCCATTGAGCAAGACGAAGCTCTCGATGGTGCGCGAGCTGATCCGTTCCGGTTACGATCCGCTCGGAGAAGCCTTTTGTACGCTCCGTTCGCCCGCCGAACGACGGGAACACGGCGCGACGTATACGCCTGGCCCGATCGTCCGGTCGATGGTGGATTGGGCCGCGGAGCACGGGACCCCTGGGCGCGTCATCGACCCAGGAACCGGATCGGCGCGTTTCCTGATGCAAGCCGGGAAGACCTTTCGGAGAGCGTCTCTGATCGGAGTCGAAGTCGACCCTCTGGCCGGGCTACTCGCCCGCGCCAACCTGTCCGCCGCCGGATTCGCAAAGCGCTCTCGGATCACTTTGGGCGATTACCGGCGTTTCAACGAGCCGCTTTCATCCCCGACGCTCTACATCGGCAATCCCCCTTACGTCCGGCATCACGAAATCAGTGCGAAGTGGAAGGACTGGTTTTCCGGCGAGGCCGCGAAGCTGGGGTACAAGGCCAGCCAGCTCGCCGGACTCCATGTTCATTTCTTTCTCGCCACTGCGCGTCACGCAAGGCTCGGGGACTTCGGCGCATTCATCACCGCCGCCGAATGGCTTGATGTCAACTATGGCGCGCTGGTCCGCTCTCTCATCATCGGCGAGCTCGGCGGCCAGAGTATTACCGTGATCGAGCCGACAGCGCAGCCGTTTCCCGACGCGGCGACGACCGCGGTGATTACGACCTTCGAGATCGCATCAAAGCCGACTGCCGTGTTCTTCAGACGAATCGACAGCCTGGCCAGCCTGGATGGAGTGAACAAAGGCCGCAAGGTGCATCGCGATCGTTTGGCGGCCGAAGCACGCTGGTCCTGTCTCACGCGCGCGGCTGAGAAGCCTCCGGAAGGATATGTCGAGCTCGGCGAGTTGTGCCGCGTTCATCGCGGCCAGGTTACTGGCGCCAATGACCTGTGGATCGCGGGACCGCACAGCGTGGAACTGCCCGAATCGGTCCTGTATCGCACCGTCACGAGGGCGAAAGAAGTGTTCGCGGCGGAAGGAGTTCTGGACGACGCGAGCAAGCTGCGCTGCGTTGTCGATCTGCCGGTTGACCTCGACCAGCTTGCCGCGCCGGAGCGCCGTGCGGTCGACCGCTTTCTGAAGGCCGCGCGGGAACGGGGCGCCGACAAAGGCTATGTCGCCAGCCACCGTAAAGCCTGGTGGTCCGTGGGGCTGCGCGCGCCCGCGCCCATCATCTCCACATACATGGCGAGAAGGCCGCCGGCGTTCGCCGTGAACAGGGCGGACGCGCGCCACATCAACATCGCGCACGGTCTTTATCCCCGCGATCCCATGAACGACGACGTCAGGATGGCCCTTGTCCGGTTCCTGCAGGTGAATATCTCGCAACGCTCCGGCCGGACCTACGCGGGCGGTCTTACGAAGTTCGAGCCGCGGGAAATGGAGCGGCTCATCGTCCCAGTGCCCGCAATGCTTGCCGCGGGGGCCATGCAGTGATCGATCCGCCCCTCTGTTCCAGGGAACAGCTCGAAGCGGATCGCCTCAAAGCGATATCGCTTTTTCGCAAAGAGCGCATGGAAGAGCCGCTCGAAGACTATCTCGAGGCGTTCGATGAGTACCGGGGATACATCGAGGACCTTCTGGAGAAGACCGTCAATCTCACCCAACTCGAGGGCCAGGCCCTTGCAGTCCTGACCGATCCGCACTTGTTGGAAGTTTTCAGGTACCTGGCCGCGCCGCCAATCTCCGCGGACGATCTGAAAGTGCTTGCGGAAGCCCCGTCGCTGGCGAAGGGACAGCTCCGCAAGAAGCCGGAGGACGTTCGGCGGCTTGTCGAAATCGTTCGACTGGTGCTCGACAGACGGCGCTTCTCCTGGGTCGTGGAAGGCCGGGAACCTACGGAGCCGGAGCGTGGCGCCGCGGTCATGGCATCGGCGGCGCTTATAGCCGCCAGCCGCGTGCAAACGAAACACCGTACGACTGGCAAGGCGCAGCAGGAAGCGCTGGTGACGCGGGCTTTGATTGACCTGGGGCTCAGGAAAGTGCCCGTAAGGGACATCCCGACGGTGTCGCTTGCGCCATCTCCCGGCGAGTTTTGCGGCGAAAGCCGTCTCGGAACCCGGAAAGCCGATATTGTCGTTCGCCTTTGGGATCACCGCGTCATGCCTATTGAGTGCAAGGTTTCAAACTCCTCGCTCAACTCAGTGAAGCGTCTCAACAACGACGCTGCCGTCAAAGCGGGGACGTGGCAGAGAGACTTCGGCCTTCGCCAGGTTGTTCCCACGGCCGTCCTGAGTGGAGTCTACAACCTCCACAACCTTGTTGATGCGCAGGATCGCGGCCTCACCCTTTTTTGGGCTCACGATCTGCGGCTGCTTACCGGCTGGATCGCCTCCCTCAGGGCGTGACGCCCACAATTCGGGTGCATTCGCGTTCATTCGTGGCCATTCCATCGAAACCCGGAAGCCGCGAAACCAGTCTGTTAGTATGAACGCGTGCGCGTGACGGTGTTGTATTTCGGCATGCTGAAAGACCTCGCGGGCGTGGCGGAGGACTCTGTCGAGATAACCGAGGGGGAGACTCTCGCGGCGGTTTTCGACCGCTGCGCAAGCCGTGCGCCGGCCCTCGCGCGGGTCCGGCCGGGTGTGGTGCCGGCGCGCAATCAGCAGTTCGCGAAGTGGACCGACGCGGCCGCCGACGGGGACGAGATCGCATTTCTGCCCCCGGTGAGCGGGGGAACGGGGAAGTACATCCAGGAGATCATGGACGTGCCCGAGGGCAACTTCTTTGCGCTCACGCGCGAGACCATCGACACGGCCGCTCTCCGGCGCCGCGTTCTGCGGGGCGAGGACGGAGCGGTGGTGAACTTCGAGGGCGTGGTGCGCAACAACACGAAGGGACGGGCAACCAGCTTCCTCGACTACGAATGCTACCAGCCGCTGGCCATCCGGACCATGGCCGAAATCGGCCGCGAGATCGTGCGCTCGCACGCGGTGGGCCGGATCGCCATGGTGCACCGTCTGGGCCGTCTGGAAATCGGCGAGACCAGTGTGGCCGTCGTGGTTTCCGCGCCGCACCGCCGGCCGGCGTTCGAGGCGGCTCTGGAAGCCATCAACCGGCTCAAGCGGCTGGTCCCGATCTGGAAGAAAGAACACTTCGCCGATGGCGAGGTGTGGGCGGAAGGCGCGTGGGACGACTCTCTGTTGCAGTACTGATCCTGCTCGGCCTGCCTGCGCTGGCGCCCGCCGAGGACGCGGTTTTTCGCTCCGACGTAAACCTGGTTCGCCTCATCGTCACCGTCAAGGACGCCGCCGGCGGGCTGGTGACCAACGCGAACCGCGACGATTTCAGCGTTTTCGACAACGGCGTAAAGCAGACCATCTCAGTTTTCGAGCGCCACACCGAACAGCCGCTGTCGGTCTCCCTGCTCATCGACACCAGCGGCTCCACCGGAATCGAGCTGCGCCATGAAGTGGATTCCGTGCAGCACTTCGTCACCGCGTTGTTCGGGGAAGGCAACCCCGACGATGCCGCGGCCTTGTATTCGTTCGACACCGACGTCACCCTGCACAGCAGTTTTACCCGCCGCATCCCCCGGCTGGAGCACGAGCTGCAAGGTCTGAAATCGGAAGCGGGCACGTCCATGTATGACGCCCTCTGGCTGGCCGCGCGCGATCTCCAGGGCCGCGATGGACGGCATATCATCGTGATCGTGACCGACGGAGGGGACACCACCAGCGCCAAGGACTTCCATGCCGCCCTGGAATCGGTGCAAATGGCCGAAGCCTCCGTCTACCCGGTGGTGATCATACCCATCACCAACGATGCGGGACGCAACACCGGCGGGGAGCACGCCCTCACCACCATGGCCCAGCGCACCGGAGGCCGCATCTTCCTGCCCACCAACGGCGCCGAGCTGGAGAGCGCCTTCGTCGAGCTGGTCCACGAGCTGCGCACCCAGTACCTGCTGGGCTATTACCCGAAGAACGTTCCGCCGTCGACGAACCGGTTTCACACCACCGCCGTGAAGCTGGTGCATCCCGGATTGCGAGCCATCACGCGCACCGGCTATTATGGGAGTACTGACCGCTGATCTCACGTGAATGGCCTCCAAAGGAAGTAAGTCAAGGCCGCGCGCGCCCGAACAGACCTTCGAAGAAGCAAACTACCTTCGATATCTGTGCAACAACGCTATTCCGGTGCGCGTCCGGCTCAGCAACAACGAAGAAGTCTCGGGCGTGGTGGAGTTCTTCGACTCCGCCTTCATCCGGCTGACCCGCCACGGGCGGCCGAATCTGTTCCTGTACAAGCACGACATCAAGTACCTCTTCGAGGTCCCCGAGTAGCCCGCGGCCCCATGCCTTCATTCGCCGAAGCCGCCGGGCAGATCGCGCGCGAGGCCGGAGCGTTGCTTCTCGAATACTCCGAGCGCCGCGTGCGCGTCGAGCTGAAAGGCGAATTCGACATCGTCACCGAGGCCGATCGCGCCTCCGAACGCCTCATCGTCTCCCGGCTCCGCGAGCGCTTCCCTACGCACGCCGTGCTGGCCGAGGAAGGGTCGGGACGCGACTCGGTTTCCGCCGAATACCGCTGGTATGTGGACCCGCTCGACGGCACCACCAATTTTGCGCACGGCTTCCCCATGTTCAACGCCACGCTGGCGCTGGAACGCGAGGGCGAGCTGATCGCCGGCGTGATCTTCGATCCGCTGCGCAATGAGATGTTCTCGGCCGAGCGCGGCGCCGGCGCCTTTCTGAACGGCTCGCGCATCGCCGTTTCCCGAACGCCGCTGCTGGACAGCTCGCTGCTGGCCACCGGTTTTCCCAGCCGCAAACGGCACCGCAACGTCAACGTACACTTCTTCTACCAGATGGCCATGATGACCCACGGCGTGCGCCGGGCCGGGTCGGCCGCGCTGGATCTGGCCTACGTTGCCTGCGGGCGCCTGGACGGCTTCTGGGAGTTCGGCCTCAGCCCCTGGGACATGGCCGCGGGCGTGTTGCTGGTGAGGGAGGCGGGCGGGAGCGCGTCGGACATGTACGGCCAGCCGGTGGACCTGCGCGGCCCCACGGTGCTCTGCGACAACGGCCATATCCACGACGAGATCCTCGGCGAGTTTGGGGCCATCTTCCGGGGGGAGCAGAAGTACAGCATGCCGGAAATGGGCCACGAATGAACGCGAATGGGTGAGATTCTCCAGGGTCTCGGCTGACAACCGTTCCGATGGATGCCGACGCGGTTGTGGAAGCAGTCGTCGGCGCTGCGTATGAAGTCTCCAATGTGCTTGGCGCCGGATTCCTGGAGAAGGTCTATCATCGCGCGTTGATTCGGGAAATGGTGTCGCGAGGGCTTGCGGTCAGATCGCAGGTTCCGTACCCGGTTGCCTACAAAGGGGAGTGTGTGGGCGAGTACGTCGCCGACGTTTTGGTTGAAGACCGTGTGCTCGTCGAACTGAAGTGCGTGGACCGCCTTGCCAGCGAGCACCTTGCGCAATGCATCAACTATCTCAAAGCATCCGGCGTGAGGCTGGCCCTTCTCATCAACTTCCAAAAGCCGAGGTTCGAGTGGAAGCGCATCATCTTTGGCTGATCCGTGTGCATTCGTGTTCATTCGTGGCCAGTGCCCGCGTCTCGTAGTACTATGGTTCGAGCCTTACGGAAGGAGCTAATTCCATCCGATGTGGAACAAACGCAAAGAAGAAGAATACCCAGCAAAGCCTGCGGCCCCGCCGGCGTCATCGGCCGCGGCCAGCGCTGTCATTCAAAAGGAGTCGATTCCTATGTCCGCTACCCCGCTGCGTTATCCCGAACCCGACTTCCGCGGTGCGGCGATCATCGGCAAGTCTGTCATGATCAAGGGGCAGATCGTCAGCCGCGAGGACCTAACCATCGATGGGGAAGTGGAGGGCACCGTCGAGTTGCAGGAACACCGGGTCACCATCGGCCCCCATGGCAAGGTCCGGGCCGATATCAAAGCGCGCGAGATTGTCGTACTCGGTAATGTTTACGGCAATGTCGACGTAGCCGACAAGATCGAGATCCGCAAAGACGCCAAGCTGGTCGGCGACATCAAGACGGCGCGCATCGTGATCGAGGATGGGGCCTACTTCAAGGGCAGCACGGACATCATCCGGCCCGAGCCGAAGCCGGCTCCACCGGCGCCCCGGCCCGCTCCCGTACAATCCGCGCCAGGCGCGGCGGCCGCCGCGGCGCCATCGTCCGCGCCCGCGGTGGAAGCGAAGCGATAAGATCGTGGTGGGGCGGGCTCATCTCCGCCCCGCTATGCACGGATCGCCACAACGCCCGCTGGTGCTGAATCGCAACAGCCACGGACTGGACCAGTTCTTCGGGTCCATCCGCGAGCGGAGTGGTTTGTCTATCCTCGATCTGGCGGGCGCCAACCAGTCCAACATTACCTTCATCACCGAGCTGGGTCACCGGCTCTACTCCGACGACATTCTGCACACGCTTTCCAGCTCGTTTGGAGCCGACGACGATTTCCTGCTCCGCCAGGCCGAGCCCCAGCGGGCCGAGTACTTCCTGAAACAGAGTCTGGACTTTCTGGACGACACCTTCGATGGCGCGCTGGTATGGGATACGCTGCAGTTTCTGGCTCCGCCGCTGCTGCAGCTCACCGTCGACCGCCTGCATCGCATCCTGCGCCCCGGCTCCTACCTGCTCTCGTTCTTCTCCGCCGACGAGAAAGCCAGGGTCATTCCCGTGAACTCGTATCGGATACAGGACTCGAAGACCCTGCAACTGGCGGCGCGCGGGGAGACCAGGCCGGCGCAGTTCTTCAACAACCGCTCCATCGAGCGTTTGTTTCAGAGCTTCCAGTCGGTGAAATTCTTCCTCACCCGCGATAACCAGCGCGAAGTGATCGCGCGGCGATAGCTGGGTAATTCGGTGCCCGTCACCGAATTACCCGCCCTGAGCCCCCGTCCTTCAGCAACGCGTCCACTTCCTGCACACTCACGCGATGGAAGTCGCCGGGGATGGAGTGCTTGAGGCAACTCGCCGCCACGGCGAATTCCAGAGCGGCGCGGCGCGTGGCGAGGGTCTGGAAACCATAGATGAGACCGGCGGCGAAGCTGTCGCCGCTTCCCACGCGGTCGACAATGTGGGTGATCTCGTAAGCGCGGCTGACCAGGAATTCGGTGCGATCCCGCAGGCACGCCGACCAGCCGTTGTGCGACGCGCTCCTCGACACCCGCAGCGTGATCGCCACCGCGCTCAGGTTGGGGTATTCGGCCAGAACGCGGGCGGTCAGCTCCTCGTACTGCTCCACCTCCAGCTTCCCGGCCGCGACGTCCGCCGAAGACTGGATGCCCAGCGCCCGTTGCACGTCCTCTTCGTTGCCAATGACGATATCCACCAGGGCGGCCAGTGGACGCATGACCTCGGGCGCCGGCCTTCCCCATTGCCAAAGATTCTTGCGGAAGTTCAGGTCGCAGGAAACCGTAATGCCCGCGGCCTTACACTTTTGCACCGCCTCGAGAGCGAGATCGGCGGCCGACGCGCTGATGGCGGGCGTGATGCCGGTGACGTGAAACCAGCCGGCGCCGTCGAGAACGCGGTCCCAGTGGATGTTGCCCGGCCGCGCCAGTGCGATCGCGCTCCCGGCACGATCGTAGACCACCTTCGCGGGCCGCTGGTTCGCGCCGGTCTCCAGGAAGTAGATGCCCAACCGCCCCTTGGCGCGCGCGATTCCCGAAGTGTCCACGCCGAAGCGGCGCAACTCGCCCACCGCCGCGTCCGCGATGGGATTCTTCTCCGGAAGCACCGTGACAAAAGCCGCGGGGAGTCCCCACGAAGACAAGGCCGCGGCGACATTGGCTTCGCCCCCGCCGAAGGTTGCGGCCAACTGCGGGCTCTGCAGGAAGCGCTCGCATCCGGGGGCCGCGAGGCGCAGCATGATTTCGCCGAACGTAACTGTCTTCATAATCGGACTCGCGCAAAACGGACCGCGGCCGCGGACGCCGGAACCCGTGATCGTCTGCTCTCGATGGCGCCGCGGCTCGCGGCTTTTGCGCTTTTCAGCCACGGGCCTGTTTGATCCGTTCCCTGAATTGCCGCGCCAGCTCGGTGATGGATTGGAAATCGCCCGTCTTCGCGCCCCTGGTCAGGTTCCCGCCCACGCCGAGCGCTACCGCACCGGCCTCCATCCACTCCCCGGCATTCTCCAGCGTCACGCCGCCGGTAGGCATCAGCGACGCCTGCGGCAGCGGCCCCTTCACCGCGCGGATGAAGCCGGGGCCCAGCACCTCGCCGGGAAACACCTTCACGATGTCCGCCCCCTGCTCCATGGCCGCGATGACCTCGCGCACGGTCTGCGCGCCGGGCATCCAGGGAATCCCGTAGCGGTTGCACAGAAGGCCGGTGGCCGTGTCCACCGACGGCCCCACGACAAACTGCGCCCCGGCCAGGATCGCCATGCGCGCCGTCTGGGCATCCAGCACCGTCCCTGCGCCCACCAGAATCGAACCCGCGCTGAAGCGTGCCGTCAGTTCCTCAATCACTCGCACGGCTCCCGGGACGGTGAGCGTGATCTCGATGGCCCCGACACCGCCCAGCGCGCAGGCATCGGCGATGCGCGCGGCTTCGTCCGGGCTGCCGGCACGAACCACCGCCACCAGACCGGACTCGACGATCCTTCCGATGATCTTCAACCTGGAAACAGACATGGATGAACTTTCAGTTTACGAGAACCCACGCCGCGCTGATATCATGGCTAGGTAGCGACCGCCGCGCAGGTTGCCAAACTGCCCCACATCCCGAACCGACCCACTACCAATGGCCATGACGGAGTCGTGTTGAGTACCGCGATATTTCCCGCCGCCGGGACCGAAGAGGCCGCCGCGCGCCGCCGCCGATCGCTCCTTCTGGTGTTCTTCTGCACGTTGATCGGAGCCGTCTCCCAGATCCTGATCAAGACCGGCGCCACCGTTCTGGCGCAGCAGGTGGCCCATCCCGGGCTGATCTCCGCGGCCACCGGGATGTTCACGAATCCCTGGTTATTTTCCGGATACGCCCTCTACGGCGTCAGCGCGGTGCTGATGGTGCTGGCCCTGCGCGACGGCGAACTGTCGCTGCTGTACCCGGTGATCGCGCTCACCTACGTCTGGGTGGCGTTGCTGTCGTTCGTGCTCTTCCACGAGTCGATTGGCGCGTACAAGATGGCCGGCATCAGCCTGATCGTCATCGGGGTCGCCGTGCTGGGCCGGAAGGCGAACAAGTGACCACGCCCGTTTCCTCGATGGCGCTGGTGGTGACGGGCGCCTTCATTGGCTCCTTCGGTGCGGTGCTGCTGAAGGCGGGCGCGGGCCGGCTGGCGCGAAGCGTCCGATCGGTGATCACCAACTGGCCGCTCGGCCTCGGCGTGTTCCTCTACGCTCTTTCATCCGTTTTCTTCGTGCTCGCCAACACCAAGGGCGAACTGACCATCCTCTATCCGCTGGTCTCCCTCGGTTATCTTTGGACGCTGTTGTGGGCGCGGCTCTTTTTCAACGAGCCGCTCACGAAATTCAAGTTCCTGGGGATTGGTCTGATCCTGGTGGGCGTCTGCTTCCTGAAGCTGAGCAGCGGATAGTCTCGGTGGGGGGCAGCGCCGTGCGCTGCGGCGGACCCTCGATCCGCCCCTGGCGTGCCCAGGCAGGCTGCGTGTGACGTCGCTCGGCCGGCAGGGCGCGCAGGTGCGAGACACATTGCAGTGGAACAGTTGGAGACGGAAAGACTAGCCAAACACATTTGAAATTCCCAGATCAGTCCAATCGAGCAAGACGGCGGGTAGGGTAGCCGAAGATCGTGACGATTCGGGCAGAATCCCTGTCGATGTAGCTGAACGCGTCGCCTTCGATGC